>Ga0066710_100000786_pt1 | contig 21044 bp, 16 predicted proteins | sample GraSoiAngelo_159_FD_79666 | JGI IMG/M metagenome (GOLD analysis project Ga0066710, IMG submission 79666) | Grasslands soil microbial communities from the Angelo Coastal Reserve, California, USA - 14_1009_16_40cm | ecosystem: Environmental > Terrestrial > Soil > Grasslands | place: USA...
AATGTGCGGGACTGGCTGTTCGTGGAGGATCATTGCGCAGCCATCAGCAAGGTGCTGGACCAAGGGCGTCCCGGAGAGACTTACAACATCGGCGGCTGGAATGAGAAACGCAACCTCGAAGTTATCGAGACAATCTGCGATATCGTCGATGAGGTTGCTCCTCGCGATGGGGCGCCCCGAAAAGAGTTGATTACATTTGTGAAGGACCGGCCTGGTCACGATCGACGTTACGCCATGGATGCGCGCAAGATTGAACGCGAACTCGGTTGGCGACCCAAAGAAACTTTCGAGAGTGGTATTCGAAAAACGGTTCGCTGGTATCTGGAGAACGAGGATTGGATTCGGGATGTGACCAGCGGCGCTTATCGTCAGTGGATTGCCGCCCACTACTCGGTTTAGGAACTTGAAAGAAGCCGCGACGCGTGCAGATGGAATACGGCACCAACTACAAAGGCATCATTCTGGCCGGAGGATCAGGCTCGCGCCTCTATCCTGTGACTCACGCCATGGGCAAGAGTCTGTTGCCGATTTACAACAAGCCCATGATCTATTACCCGCTGTGTACCCTAATGCTGGCGGGAATTCGAGACATCCTGATTATTTCCACGCCCGAAGACGTCCCGAAGTTTCGCTCACTGTTGGGGGATGGAACACAATTCGGAGTGAACCTACAGTATCAAATCCAGGCAAGGCCAGAGGGAATTGCCCAGGCGTTCCTGCTCGCTGAGTCATTCCTCGGGGAGAGCCCTTGTGCGCTGGTGCTGGGGGACAATATTTTTTACGGACACGATCTCGCGAAGGACCTGCGCGAGGCGGCGAGCAAGGACCGAGGAGCACGCGTGTTCGCTTATCCGGTGCACGATCCGGAGCGCTACGGCGTTGTCGAATTTGATGAAAACGGTCGAGTACTTAGTATCGAGGAAAAGCCGGAGCATCCCAAATCGCGGTATGCCGTAACTGGTCTTTACTTCTATGATAACAACGTCGTGAAGATCGCAAAGACGCTGAAGCCGAGCGCACGCGGGGAACTTGAAATCACAGACGTGAACAAAGCTTACCTCGCGATCGGAGGACTGCACGTCGTCGTGATGGGCCGCGGCATGGCCTGGCTTGATACGGGAACGCACGAGTCATTGATGGACGCGTCACTGTACATTCAGGCGATTGAGAAGAGGCAGGGGTTGATGGTCGCCTGCCCCGAAGAGATCGCGTATCGGTCGGGCTACGTCACCGCGGAGCAGGTGGAAAAGATCGGCAATTCGATGAAGAACAACAGCTACGGCGCGTACTTGCTGCAACTATTGCGGGAAAAGGTATTCTGAAATGAATGCGGCGCACACGCTTCGCGTGACGATGAATTCAATCAGAAAAATCCCGGCGTCCCTTAGTGGCGTGTTCATCCTCGAACCGCGGGTTTTTGGCGATGAGCGGGGATTTTTCTTCGAGAGTTACAACCAGCAAGCCATGACCGAGCTGGGCATCACAGATCAGTTTGTGCAGGACAATCATTCCTGCTCCAGCCGCAACGTAGTGCGCGGCTTGCACTACCAGATTCAGCGGGCTCAGGGCAAACTGGTGCGTGTAGCCGAGGGAGAAATTCTCGACGTGGCGGTTGACCTGCGCCGCGGTTCGCCAACCTTTGGACGCTGGGAGGCGGTGCGTCTTTCTGGCGAGAATAAGCGTATGTTGTGGATCCCCGTGGGCTTCGCGCACGGATTCTCGGTGCTCTCAGAAAAGGCACACGTCCTATACAAAACGACCGATTTTTACGCACCAGAGCATGAGCGGACGCTGGCCTGGAACGATTCTGACCTGAAGATTGATTGGGGACTGAAAGAGAAGCCGATTGTCTCCGAGAAGGATCAGCGAGGGACCGCTCTCCGCAATGCTGAAACCTTCGACTAGCGGCTGGAAAATCACCGAATGAACGTTCTCATTTTTGGCGCGTCCGGCCTGCTCGGAAAGGCACTTACGCGTGAGTGGACGGACGACAAAGTGGTTGGGCTCGCTTCGGGTAATGCCGACATCCGAGACGTGCAGCGCGTAAAACAAGTAGTGGAGAAACTGAAGCCGGAATGGATTGTACTGACCGCCGCCTATACGGACGTCGATGGATGCGAGCAGAATCAAGAGCTGGCATTCTCCGTGAATCGAGACGGAGCGGTGAACGTCGCCGAGGCAGCCAGGAACGGCGGGGCACGGCTCTTGTTCCTCAGTTCTGATTACGTCTTCGACGGCGAAAAGACAACTCCCTACGAAATAGGCGACGCTCGAAATCCGCAGAGCGTTTACGGCCGCTCCAAGGCAGAAGCAGAACTTCGCTTGGCGGAGTTGGTGCCCGAATGCTGCGTCGTACGAACATCCTGGCTGTTCGGCGTAGGCGGAAAGTGCTTTCCCGACGCCATCATCAAACTTGCGGCCACCCGTCCCGCTATCGACGTGGTCCACGACCAGCGCGGCTGTCCAACGTACACCGTAGATCTTGCCCGAACGATCATTCAGCTGTGTCGCAAGAAAGCTCACGGGATCGTCCACGTTACGAATCGCGGCGACTGCAGTTGGTTTGAATTCGCGGAGCAGATCGTCAAGGCTGCTAACCTTGAAACCCAGGTCCTGCCGATAAGCAGTCTTCAAATGGCGCGTCCGGCGCCTCGACCGCCCTATTCGGTTCTTTCGCCTTCAAGCCTGCAGCGCCTCGCCATCCAGATGCCCAGTTGGCAGGATGCTTTCCAGCGATATCTCAGGGAGAGAAGCAATTGAGCAGCCTGCGGCGATGCTAGGATAGTTGTCGCCTGTTACGATTCCGCGGGAATGATTACCGGTGCATGTGAAACAGGGAGCTTCGTGAAACCAATCCTCAATTTCATAGACGGCAAATTTGTGCGCGGCAAGCGTGAATTTGCCGACGTGAATCCCGCGGACGGCAGCGTCATCGCGCAGGTTGCGGAAGCCGATGAAAATTTGGTCGACGATGCGGTACAGGCGGCTCGAAAAGCTTTGAATGGGGAGTGGGGACGCCGTGGAATCCGCGAGCGCGCCGCGCGGCTGCACAAGGTGGCGGATGCGATCGAGTCGCGATTTGATTGCTTCGTGAATGCGGAAGTGGCCGATACAGGGAAACCGGTTACGCTGGCATCACGGCTTGATGTTCCACGCGCAGCTGCGAATTTCCGCGTCTTCGCCGATGCTATCAAAATGGCTGGAGTGGAATCGTTTCAGACGGAAACCCCCGATGGGACACGCGCGCTGAATTATGCCATCCGCAAGCCTCTCGGCGTGATCGGAATTGTTATTCCCTGGAATCTTCCGTTGCTGTTGCTTACCTGGAAAGTCGCCCCCGCTCTCGCGTGCGGGAACACGGTAGTTGTGAAACCGTCCGAAGAGACTCCGGCTACTGCGACGCTTCTGGCCGAGGTCATGCAGGAAGCAGGAATTCCTCATGGAGTCTATAACGTTGTCCACGGCTTTGGCCCGGATTCAACGGGCGAGTTTCTGACAAAGCATCCTGACGTTAATGCCGTGACATTCACCGGTGAATCGCGGACTGGTGCCGCAATCATGAAGGCGGTGGCACCTTCCGTGAAGCCCGTCTCATTCGAGCTTGGCGGTAAGAATGCAGCGATTGTGTTCGCAGACTGCGACTTCGAGGAAACATTGGACGGGCTGAGCGAGGCTGTATTTCTTAACACCGGCCAGGTTTGCTTGTGCGCGGAGCGTGTCTACGTGGAACGCAGCATGTTTGAACAATTTGTCGAAGCTCTGAAACACAAGGCCGAAAAGTTGCGGCAGGGTGCGCCATCGGAACAGACGACAGAACTCGGCCCGCTGATCTCCGCGCAGCATCGCGCCAAGGTTCTTTCCTACTACAAACTCGCGCACGAGGAAGGCGCAACGGTCGTTACCGGCGGCGGTGTTCCTGAGTTCGGAAACGTTCTAGACAAGGGGTTCTACGTACAACCGACGATCTATACTGGATTAGCCGAATCGGCTCGTTGCGTGAAAGAGGAAATCTTCGGGCCCGTGTGCCACGTCGCACCATTCGATTCCGAAGAAGAAGCAATCGTGATGGCAAACGATACGGAATATGGACTTGCGGCTTCTGTCTGGACGACGAACCTGAAGCGCGGGCATCGCGTGGCACAAAGCATGAATGCCGGCATCACCTGGGTGAACTGTTGGTTTCTGCGCGATCTGCGGACACCGTTCGGCGGAGTTGGACTCTCCGGTATCGGCCGGGAGGGTGGGATGCATTCGCTGAATTTTTACTCGGAACTGAATAACATTTGTATTCGACTCTGAATGTCGGCGCTGGGCTCTGAATTGGCGACAGAATCAGATGAGCACCATGCAGAGTAAAGTCGTTGAGGGCAAGGCCAAGCCGCGGGGCAGATTTCCCCACATAAAACGTGCCGGCGATTTCCTCTTTATCTCCGGAACAAGCGCGCGCCGTACCGACAATACGATTGCCGGCGCCGAAGTCGACGAGATGGGGACAGCTCAACTCGACATCCGCACCCAGACTCGCGCAGTCATCGAAAACATTCGTGAGATGCTGCAAAGCGCTGGTGCACAATTGGACGATCTAGTCGAGGTCACAATCTACCTGGTCAACATGAACGATTTTGCTGGGTACAACGAAACATACGGAGAGTACTTTGGCTACGACGGACCCACGAGAACGACAGTCGCCGTTCATCAGTTACCTCATCCGCACTTACTGATTGAGATGCGTGCCGTGGCGTACAAACCAGGCAAATAGGAGACGCGATGCCATCTATTCGAAGCTTAAGAGCCTTCAACTTTCACGCCTGGATTGATGAGAATAGGGAAAAGTTCAAGCCGCCCGTGGGAAACGCTCAGGTTTGGGAAGACGGCGAAATGATGGTCACGGTTGTGGGTGGACCAAACCAACGGCGCGACTACCACGACGATCCGACCGAGGAATTCTTCTATCAGCTCAAGGGCAACATTTTCCTTCGCCTGATGGAAACTCCGGGCAAGCCGCCGATTGAAGTTCCGATCAAAGAGGGTGAAATCTTCTTGCTGCCCAAGCACATGCGCCACTCACCCCAGCGGCTGCAACCGGGAACCATCGGCGTAGTAGTCGAGATGCCACGGCCTGAGGGTGCTTTAGACGGTTTTGAATGGTATTGCCCCAACTGCCACCAACTCGTGCATCGAGCGGAAGTGAAGCTCAAGAGTATTGTTCGCGATCTCCCTCCGCTGTTCGAACAGTTCTACAGCAATGACAATCTACGTAAATGCAAACATTGCGGCACTGTCCACCCGGGCAAACAGTGATGAACGTTATCGATATCCACAATCATTTTTTCCCGCGCGATTGGCCGGACTTAACCAAACGCTACGGCACCCCCGACTGGCCTTGGATCAAGCACACAGAGGCGGAAAAGGCCGACATCATGGTGGGCGACCGGTTCTTCCGGCATATCTACTCCGCCTGTTGGGATCCAGAAGTGAGACTCGCCGAGATGGATCGTGATGGCGTAGAGATGCAGGTCATATCGGCGACCCCCGTGTTATTTGCTTACGATCGGCCGGTCGCTCATGCCGCCGACTGCGCGCAGCTGTTTAACGATGCGGCACTCGAACTTTGTGCCCAAGGAAAAGGAAGATTGAAATCACTGTGCCAGGTGCCGCTGCAGGACATAGACGCCGCCTGTAAGGAACTGAGCCGTTGCAGGCGCGCAGGACACCTCGGCGTACAGATCGGAAATCACGTAGGCGAGAAAAATCTCGACGATCCTGGAATCGTCACCTTTCTGCACCACTGTGCTGACGAAGGTGCGGCGGTGCTGGTTCATCCCTGGGATATGTTCGGCCAGCAGCGTATGCCGAAGTACATGATGCCTTGGACGGTCGGAATGCCCGCCGAAACGCAGCTTTCCGTCGTAGCGCTGATTCTGAGCGGTGCGTTCGACAAGTTGTCATCGAAGTTGAAAATTTGCTTCGCGCACGGAGGAGGCAGCTTCGCATTTTTGTTGGGACGATTGGAAAATGCGTGGCAGCATCATCCGGTTGCGCATGGCGTGTGTGAGCTTCCTCCGGGTCGTTATGTGGAACGTTTCTACGTCGATTCAGCGGTCTTCGATGTACGTGCGTTGGAGTTTCTGGTCGGCACGATGGGTTCTGATCGAGTAATGCTCGGTTCAGATTATCCATTTCCGCTCGGAGAACATCGCATCGGCCAGTTCATTAAGGAGAGCCATCTCCCGCCCGTAGACAAAGTTAAACTGCTCGACAGCAACGCCAGAAGATTCCTGGGCCTCGGCGAGGCCGTCAAAGCGCGAGAGCATGAGCAGTCTGGCACGAATGCTGCAAGTTCACCTGCCGCCCCTGACGGCCAGCAACTCACTTACAGTTCGTACTTGAAAGTGCCTCAACTTCTGGAACTGCAGCGTCCCCAGTCGTCGCCGCGACACCATGACGAGTTGCTCTTCATCATCGTCCATCAGACGTACGAGCTTTGGTTCAAGGAGTTGCTTCACGATCTGGATGCGGTTGTCGCGAATCTCAAGGCCGCGGGCGCAAATCCGAAGTCGCGCGATGAAGTGTACGAGGCGGCGCGCCTCCTTCGCCGTTGCACAGAGATTACACGCGTACTAGTGGAACAATTCACAATTTTGGAGACGATGCTGCCGACACACTTTCTCGCTTTCCGCGACAAGCTGGAACCCGCCAGCGGATTTCAGTCTGAACAGTTTCGCGAACTCGAATTCCTCTGCGGACTAAAAGACGAGAAAATGCTGCGCTACCACAAGCCGACCCCCGAGGCCCATGCCCAGCTGGAGCGTCGTTTGCGCGAGCCGTCCTTGCGCGATGTTTTCTTCTCAGCCCTGGAGGCGATTGCCAAATTGTCACTGCCAGAAGGCCAGCCGACCGAGCGGGATTGGTTCGAAGCACGGGCGCGGGCAATTCAGTCTCTCTACAAGGATGAATCCCACCATCGTGACTGGATCGATGTGTGTGAACGGCTCACGGAATTCGACGAGCTTGTTGTCAGTTGGAGACTTCGCCACATCCAGCTGGTCGAGCGCACGATCGGCGTGCGCATGGGTACGGGAGGGAGTACGGGAGCATCGTATCTGAAACTCACCCTGGACAAGAAGTTCTTCCCCGAGTTGTGGGAAGCGCGAACTCTTCTGACGCAGTGAGTTCGTCAGGTGATGTTTTCTGCCGACCGCAGGTTGACGTCATCCCTGGATAAATCGCGCCCCATGAATCGGAGAACCGAAACAATTAGTCTGATTGGGGCTGGCCTGACCGGCCCGCTGCTGGCCATCCTGTTGGTGAAGCGCGGGTTTCGCGTGGAGATTTACGAGCGACGCCCTGATATGAGACGTGTCCGCATCAGCGCAGGGCGCTCCATCAATTTGGCTTTGTCGGTGCGTGGGATTCATGCTCTCACTGAGGCCGGTCTATGGAATCCGATGCGCGACATCATCATCCCAATGAGAGGACGGATAATGCATGCGCAAACTGGCGAGCTCACCTTTCAGCCCTACGGAAAGGATGAGGCGGAGGTGATTAACTCCATTTCCCGCGCCGATCTGAATATCGCCCTCATGAATGCAGCCGAAGCCCACGGAGTGACAATTCATTTTCAGCAGCAATGCACGGGCTTCGACGTGAAAAGCGCCGCCCTATCCATCCGGGATGGTAAGACTGGCAGATACAGTACGATGCAACCCGGAGCAGTAATCGGTTGCGACGGATCGGCTTCGGCGATTCGCACAGAGATGCTCAAATTGAATCGGTTCAACTTCTCGCAGGAGTACCTCGATTACGGGTACAAGGAGTTGACGATCCCGGCGGGCCTTGAAGGGAAACACCTACTGGACAAGAATGCACTTCACATTTGGCCACGCGGAAACTATATGTTGATCGCGTTGCCAAATATTGATGGGACGTTCGCGTGCATCTTGTTCTTGCCATTTGAAGGTGCGCACAGTTTTGCCAGCTTTACAACTCGCTCCGACGTATGTGAGTTCTTCAAGACTCACTTTCCCGATGCTACCCTCCTTATGCCGCAACTTGCGGACAACTACTTTGCCAACCCTACCGGAGGCATGGTTACGATCAAGTGCTCGCCTTGGCACGTCGAAGGGAAGTTGCTTTTGTTCGGGGATGCGGCTCATGCGATCGTGCCGTTCTTTGGCCAGGGACTGAACTGCGGCTTCGAAGACTGTACCTTTCTTGTGGAACTGCTCGACCGTCACGGCCCCGACTGGGCGCGTGTGTTCCATGAATTTGAAGAGGCGCGAAAAGTAAACACAGACGCCATCGCCGACATGGCAATCGAAAATTTCGTCGAAATGCGCGACCGCGTTGCCGACCCGCGATTTCTTTTCCGCAAGAAGGTCGAGCTGGCCTTGGAAGCGAGATATCCCCGACACTTCGTGCCCAAATATGCGATGGTAACTTTCCACCGGGTTCCCTATTCCATCGCGCTGGCACGAGGGGTTGTGCAGGATCGAATGCTGACCGAATTATGCGATCCGATTGAGCGCGTGGAAGACCTCGACTGGGTCCGAGCCGAACAGATGATCCGCAACGAACTCGCGCCTCTGGAGCAGGTTTCGTGAACAGCTGCACTTTTCAGACAAGCCACGATTTTGCGGTTGCAATGGATGCGGAAGATCCATTAGCCGGTTTCCGCGAGCGCTTCCATTTTCCCAAAGCCGAGAACAACGAGGACTGCGTCTACTTATGCGGGCATTCCCTCGGGCTGCAGCCGAAGAAGTCAAAAGAGTGCGTCGAACAGGAACTGACCGACTGGGCACAACTCGGTGTCGAGGGCCACTTCTATGCCCGAAGTCCCTGGCTGCCATATCACCGGTTGTTGACCGAGCAGACGGCGGCACTCGTAGGAGCGAAGCCACTGGAAGTCGTGGTGATGAATTCTTTGACCGTGAACCTTCACCTGATGATGGTTTCTTTTTACCGTCCAACCCGGCAGCGGCACAAGATTCTCATCGAACGCGGAGCCTTTCCCTCTGATCAATACGCGGTGAAGTCGCAGATTCATTTCTGCGGCTTTGATTCCCCATCGTCACTTCTCGAAGTGGGGCCACGCGCAGGTGAGTCCTGCATTCGGGACGAGGATATCCAAACGCTGATCAACCGCGAAGGGGATTCGATCGCTCTGATCCTGCTGGGAGGCCTGAACTACGCGACTGGGCAAGCTTTCAATATCTTAGACGTCACGAAAGCCGGACGCGAAAAAGGCTGCATCGTCGGCTTTGACCTGGCTCATGCCGCAGGCAATGTTCCCCTGAAACTTCATGACTGGGGACCCGACTTCGCCGTCTGGTGCAGCTACAAGTATCTGAACGGCGGTCCGGGATGTGTGGCCGGATGCTTCGTGCATGAACGACACGCGCGGGATTTGGAGATGCCACGATTTGCCGGTTGGTGGGGACATGACGAACAGACACGTTTCGAAATGAAATCAGAGTTTCGTCCTATGATGGGTGCTGAAGGCTGGCAGTTGAGTAACCCTCCGATTCTGGCCCTGGCCGCGCTCCGCGCCTCCATGGATATTTTTCACGAAGCTGGGATCGAGCGCTTGCGCGCCAAAAGTGTCTCTCTCACTGGCTATCTTGATTTCCTGCTGCAACAACATGCATCCCCGAAGCTTTCAGTGATCACACCGCACGAAGCCGAGCGCCGAGGATCGCAACTGTCCATTCGAGTTCCACAACATGCTCGCAGTTCATGTTCAAGGCTGGCGGCGGAAGGAGTCTCGTTCGACTGGCGAGAGCCCGATATCGTTCGGGTCGCTCCTGTACCGCTATACAACTCCTATCAGGACGTTTATCGCTTCGTGCAACGGTTTGCCAGCGTGCTGGAATAGGTCCGCCAAGGCTCGTCTTCCACCAACGTTACCACGGTAATGCTTTCACTAATCGTCGCGAACTTACAATCGCAACGTGGGGAAATCTCTGCTCCAGCGCGTCGGAAGGGGAACGGCGATCGTGCTCGCCGTCGTGTGCGTGCACATCAGTTTGTCCTTAACAGTGTCCCGTGGATTTGTGCTGACCGCGTTCGGCGACCTCATTCAGTGTGCACTATTGTTGAGTTGTACCATCGCGACCCTCTCCAACCTTCGATCCGCTCACCACAAATCCAAACGGTTTTGGGCACTGATTGGGACTGGCTGTGCCATGTGGCTGACGGCGCAGCTGCTGTGGACTTACTTTGAGGTCTTTTTGCGACGGGAAACGCCGAATCCATTCATCGGCGACGTGATCCTGTTCCTTCACATTGTGCCCATGATGGCAGCCGTCGCCTTGCAACCGCACATTCACCGGGACGGTCGCACTGCCCGCTTGGGGGCCCTTGATTTCGCACTTCTCCTCACATGGTGGCTGTACCTCTATTTATTTATTGTCATTCCCTGGCAGTATGTTAATCCGATCGAATCGATATACGGCAGAGGTTTTGATCTTCTCTATGCTGCCGAACAGTTGGTGTTCGTTGTGAGTCTCGTCCTCGCTTCGCGAAGAAGCAGTGGAAGATGGAGAACCATTTACCGCCAGCTTCTTGGAGCTGCATTGCTGTATTGCATCGGTTCGATGGCTGCCAGTGAGGCGATTGACCTGCATCTCTACTACACGGGCAGTCTTTTTGATGTCCCGCTGGGGGCTGCAATGGCATGGTTTGCAGTGATTGGTTTCACGGCTCCAAAGACTTCTGCAGCTGAGCCCCTGGAGGAAACGGTTGCTCACGGGGACGGCATTTGGAAAGCGCGTCTCGCGACGCTTGCTGTTTTTGTCACGCCCTTGCTGGTGGCGTGGGCACAGTTCGGCGGTGTGGCCCCCAAGAGTGTGCGTACTTATCGGCTGCTCCTGACCGTGGCCGTCATGACCGTCATGGGCGCACTTGTCGTTCTGAGGCAGCATCTTGTGGATCAGCAACTACTCAGCCTGCTCCAATTGTCCCGCCGGAATCTGGACGAAATGTGCAGGTTGAAAGATGAATTGGAAAATAAAGAGCAGTCCCTCCGGTGGCACAGTATGGAACTCCAACGCAAGAACCTCGAACTGCAGGAGATCTCATTTACCGATCCGCTTACAGGGGTGTGGAATCGGCGTTACCTCGAGGAGATTCTGACCGCGGAGGCGGAGCAGGTTCTTCGGAACTATCATCGTGTGCGTGGTGGCGATATCCGAAAACTCGATCACCGAGATCTGGTATTCATCATGGTCGATATGGATTTCTTCAAGGAAGTAAACGACCACTACGGTCATCCAGTCGGCGATAGGCTACTGCAGCTGGTCGCCGAGCGCTTATCCCTCGTCGTTCGCAAGTCAGATGTACTGGTTCGTTGGGGAGGAGAGGAATTTCTGATTATGAGCCGTTCGGCCGACCCATCCGGAACCCCAGCATTTTGCACCCGTATTCTCGAGACGATGGCCAGGGAACGCTTTGACCTGGGACAAGGGGTTCAGCTCCACCAAACGTGTTCCGTGGGATGGGCTTCGTACCCGTGGAGCCGCACCTCGTTCGATGCTATTTGTGCCGAAGAAGCAATTGCGCTCGCCGATGCCGCACTCTACCGCGCGAAGGCCTTAGGGAGAAATCAAGGAGTGGGCATCGTGCCGAGTGACGCGGCGAACACCAATCCTGCGGCAATCACTCTGACTTCTCTGCAGGAAAGGGAAAGCGTGCTCACGCGCAATGTGAACACGAAGTGCCCAATTCGTGAGCATCTGCGCCATGCTCTCCTTGAGACTTCCGACTACCGGGCAGATGACAAAATGTAGTCTGCGCATTCGCATCCCCTTTCCCTTGCTGATCCGAAGTGCGGTGCTTGACGTTCAATGCTCCGTTCAATAGAGTGAAAGCCCGGGCCCGAATAAACCGCGGAGCGGGTGCTTCTAAGAGATGAATACCAAAATGTCCACGCGTAAGACGGGCCTTCGCCAGAAGGCGCAACTCATGTCGGCGTCCGAGATCGAACGCACACTTGTACGGTTGGCCTATGAGATCGTAGAGAAAAATGGCGGAGTCGACGGCCTGGGGCTGGTCGGGATCCGCCGTCGTGGCGTGCCCCTGGCAGAGCGCCTGGGTAAGATCATCACTCGCATCGAGAATTCCAAAGTTCCCGTTGGGACATTGGACATAACTTTTTATCGTGATGACCTATCGACGCTCGGGCCCAAGCCTGTGGTTCACGAAAAAGAGATTGGATTTCCGATCGAAGATAAAAACATCGTTCTCGTTGATGATGTTCTTTTCACCGGCCGCACCACGCGGGCCGCATTGGATGCACTGTTCTCTCACGGTCGACCTCGGCAAGTCCAGCTGTGTGTACTGATTGATCGTGGACATCGCGAGTTGCCGGTGGAGGCAAGCTTTGTCGGGCGCAACGTTCAGACCACGATGAGTGAGGTCATCGAGGTCAAGTTGACCGAAATTGATAACGCTGAAAAAGTCCTGCTGATGGAAAAGTAGGTTCGTCCGATCAAGGATCGTTCGAAAATAAAGGGACGGCGAAGTCAGCGCCGTCCCTTTTTCAATGCAGGCTTCTTACGCTGCCAGATTTGCGCAGACTGCCTTGGTTTGCGTGTAAAGATTGAGCACATCGTGTCCCATCTCGCGGCCCCATCCGGATTGCTTATAGCCTCCGAAGGGAAGTGCTGCGTCGAAGATGTTGTAGCAGTTGATCCAGACGGTGCCTGCCCGGAGCTGTTCCGCCATGCGATGTGCCTTGTTGATGTCGCGCGTCCAGACGGCCGCGGCGAGGCCGTAAGTAGTGTCGTTGGCGCGAGGAAGGATTTCTTCGGGATCGCTGAACGGCATGGCCGTAACGACTGGGCCGAAGATTTCCTCCTTCACTACCTTCATGTTTTCTTGCGTGTCCACGAGCACCGTTGGCTCCACGAAATATCCCTTGTTGCCCACCTGGTGGCCGCCGGTAATCGCCTTTGCGCCCTCCGAGAATCCGGCTTCCAGGTAACCGCAAACACGATCTAGTTGTTCCTTGGAGACGAGCGGGCCCATCTGGGTTTCGGGGTCGAGACCGGAGCCCACGCGGATCTTCTTGGCGTGCTCGGCGACTCCCTCGACCACACGATCATATATGGACTTTTCGACATACAACCGCGAGCCGGCGCAGCAGCACTGACCGTGGTTGAAGAAAATCGCGCTGGCTGAGCCGGGGATGGCCGCGTCGAGGTCGGCGTCTTTGAAGACGACATTCGGCGACTTGCCTCCCAGTTCCAAAGAGACTTTCTTCAAGTTTCCTGCTGCCGCATGAACGATCAACTTGCCGACTTCCGTGGAACCGGTGAACGCTACCTTGTCTACATCCGGGTGAGCGGCGAGGGCAGCCCCTGCAGTCTCACCATAGCCGGGAACGATATTTACGACTCCCTCCGGAAATCCGGCTTCCATGATCAGCTCACCCAGCCGCAAAGCGGAGAGCGGCGTTTGCTCTGCGGGCTTCAGCACGACGGTGCAGCCGGTCGCCAGGGCGGGTCCCAGTTTCCACGCAGCCATCAGCAGCGGGAAGTTCCACGGGATGATTTGTCCGACGACTCCAACCGGCTCGCGCAGTGTGTAAGCCAGGTACTTCGCGCCCGGCGTGTAGGGAACGGAGATCGGAATCGTATTGCCCTCGATCTTGGTGGCCCAGCCCGCCATGTAGCGAAACAGGTCCGCGGCCAGGGGCACGTCGGCTGCTTTCGCGATGCCGAGAGGCTTTCCATTGTCGAGACTCTCGATGTAGCCGAACTCTTCAGTGTGAGCCTCCAGCAGATCGGCGAGCTTCCAGATCAAACGACCGCGTTCAGAGGCGGTCATCTTTCGCCACGGTCCATGGTCGAAGGCCTTGCGCGCGGCTTTTACTGCCTGCTCGATGTCGTCACGATCGCCCTCTGCCACCTGCGCCAGAACCTCGCCGGTCGCGGGATTGTAGGTTGGGAAAGTCTTGCCGGAAGCGGCGTTCACCCACTTGCCATTGATCAGCATCTTGCGGGGTTTTTGGATGAAGTCCGCGACCTGCGGATGGATTTGCGGGGAAACTGCGATGCCCATACGTCCTCCTTCGGGAAATCAGAAGTTAATCGGAGACCTGCTCGAGGCAAGCCAAGAATGCCGAACGGACAAAAGTGACGCAAGCATGCTAGTCCCGTGACGTGGCAAAAGCAATTCCTTCCCTGGCTGTGGATTTCTTCGGGAATTTTTTTCTTGTAGCGACAGTGGCCTGCGGGCGTTTGCCTTTTTGGGGAAGAAGAGTTTGCTCGCTCATTACCCTACCCCCTCCCCCCGATCTCCTGGAATCTTCAACTCGGCGGGAAAAATGTAAACTGATCCTAGGGCCACATCAACTTACGGCGAAAATATTGAGCCGCAAGGGTTTGCGGGTTTCAGTGTTTCCTGTGTACAAACCGCGCGGCGGAGCCATGATGGAACAAAGCGGGGATTGAAGGCAAGGTCATCCGTCACATCGAATGTCGGGTGCTTGTGGATTGTTGGGGACATTGATCGAGGCGGTGCGTGCTTTTGTCTGCAGAGGAGATCCCTCGCCCGCCGCTGAAAGCGCGGGGCTTCGGAATGACGCCTCTCTCATGATGCCTTGGCCAATGACAGCTGGGCTCAACGGTTTGCTGAAAAACTCCGCTTGCTCCGGCGATATCACCTCAGCGGCTAAAGCCGGAATTGATTAAGGCACTTGCGGCGCGGCTAGAAGTCGCGCCCTTTCAAAACACAATCGTAGATCGAGTTTTTCAGCAAATCGTCAAGGCGCATTCTGCGCCCCAGAAAAATTCGGCTTTGCATAGGTTCCCGTTTACAATTGCGCGACGTTTCGATCCCGAGGAACATGATTCCGCTGTGCGCACGAATACCATCCCGGCCAATGCGCGTGAGCGACTGCTGCGCTCGGCGCGCAAGGCGATGAAGAACGCACATGCGCCGTACTCCAATTTCCGGGTCGGAGCGGCGATTCTGACCGACCGCGGAAAGATCTTCGCGGGCTGCAATGTGGAGAATGCTTCGTACGGAATGACCAATTGCGCCGAGCGGACGGCGATCTTCTCCGCAGTGGCGGAACTTGGACCGAAGATGGAAATTCGGGCGGTTGCGGTAACGAATGACCATGGTGTCCCGTGCTCCCCGTGTGGCGCGTGTCGCCAGGTGATCTACGAGTTTGGCCCCGATGCGACAGTTTTCTACGAAGGCGCGCACGGACCCAAACAGAGTCACATCGCCGAGCTTCTCCCGGAAGGATTCCGTCTCAAGTGAGCCCGACCGTCAGTTCTTCCCAGACATTCCGCGCCATTGACGTTATTCGTAAAAAGCGCGACGGTGGCGAATTGTGCAAGCCGGAAATCGAGTACCTGGTCGACAGCTACACCCGCGGCGACATTCCCGACTACCAAGTTTCCGCGTGGCTGATGGCAGTGCTGTTGCGCGGGATGTCGCGTGCAGAAACAGCCTGGCTCACCGATGCCATGCTGCATTCAGGCGAAGTCCTGGATCTGTCATTCTTGTCAGCGACCAAGGTCGACAAGCACTCGACGGGGGGAGTCGGTGACAAGACATCTCTTATACTCGCGCCGCTGGTGGCCGCGGCGGGAGTCGCGGTTCCGATGATCAGTGGCCGCGGGCTTGGCCATACGGGAGGAACCCTCGACAAGCTCGAGTCCATCCCCGGGTTCAATGTGAATCTGCCCGTCGCGCAGTTTCGCCGTGTGCTCGAGACTTGTGGATGCGCCATGATCGGGCAGACCGCTGAGATCGCTCCGGCTGATCGCAAGCTCTATGCATTGCGCGACGTGACCGGCACCGTGGAGAGTCCCTACCTCATCTGCGCTTCCATCATGAGCAAGAAGCTGGCGGAAGGTATTGATGCGTTAGTGCTCGACGTCAAGACCGGCTCTGGCGCGTTCATGAAGAGCGAGAAGGACGCTGCGTTTCTGGCGGAACTCATGGTCGAAACCGGCGAACGCATGGGCAAGCAGATGGTTGCTCTCATCACCGACATGGATCAGCCGCTCGGCAACATGATCGGTAACGCGCTTGAGGTGGTCGAAGTCGTAAGAGTTCTGCGCGGCGCGGGACCCGAGGATCTGCGAAACCTCTGCTTCGAACTCGGGGGATGGATGCTGCACCTCGGCGGAGCTAGCACCACCGTCGCCGAAGGCAAGCAGAAGAGTCAAGCGCTGATTGCTTCAGGCAAGGCGCTGGAAAAGTTTCGCTCGATGGTCGAGTTGCAAGGTGGGGATCCCCGCGCGATCGACGGTAAAGAACGCCTGCCCAAGGCGCAGCACACAATCGTCATCACAAGCGCCGTGAGTGGCTACGTTGTGAGTTGGCAATGTGAGAGCGTCGGCACGGCATGCGTCATCCTGGGAGGCGGCCGCGAGCGCAAAGAAGATTCCGTCGATCCTGCCGTGGGGATCGTCCTTCATAAGAAAGTTGGGGACTACGTTTCCCCGGGCGAGCCCTTGGCGACGATCCACTACAATGCTGAGGCCCGAGCACGCCAGGCAAAGCAACTTCTTGAAAAGAGTTACCAATTAGCAGACTCGCCGCCCTCAGATCAAAGGCCATTGATCCACCGCGTCATTCGAAAGTCCGAAGAGGGGAACTAGATGGGACGCTTTACTGGAATCCTTGGTCTTCTTGTGATGCTGGGGCTGGCCTATGCCTTTTCAACAAATCGGCGAGCCATTCGCCTTAAGACCGTAGCTTGGGGATTAGGTCTTCAGTTCGCTTTTGCCGTATTCGTCTTAAAGCTCGACGCAGGCCGGCGCGCCTTCCAGAAGGCCGGCGACGTGGTCAACCACCTTCTCAGCTACGCCTTCGCCGGCTCGCAGTTCGTTTTCGGCGACCTGGGTAAGCAAGGTTCTCATCTCGGGTTCTATTTCGCCTTTCAGGTCTTACCGACCATCATCTTCATCGCCGCATTTTTTGCCGTCCTTTACCACTACGGCATCATGCAGTTCATCATAAAAATTGCCGCCTGGATGATGACGCGCGTGATGGGAGCCAGCGGCGCGGAATCACTGAACGTGGCGGCCAGCATTTTCATGGGGCAGACCGAGGCTCCATTGACCATCCGTCCGTTCCTGCCCGATCTCACGCGTTCCGAACTCATGACGGTGATGACCAGCGGCATGGCTCACGTTTCCGGCGGAATCATGGCTGCCTACATTGCGTTCGGCATCGAGCCGAAACATCTACTGAGTGCTGTGATCATGACGGCGCCAGGTACGCTGCTGATGGCGAAAATGCTGGTCCCCGAAACCGAGCAGCCAAAAACCGCCGGGCGCGTAGTAATGAGCGAAGACGAAGAGAAGACCGAAAAGGAAGAGAACCTCCTCGGCGCAATCGCCCGCGGGACTACTGACGGGCTCCACCTGGCGCTAAATATTGCCGCCATGCTGATTTCCTTCCTGGCCCTTATTGCGCTGGCAAATGGCATTCTGGGCGGCGTACACAACTGGCTGGGGGGACACGGAATATCCTGGTTCCCGCAAAGCCTGGAAAGCATCTTCGGAGCGATCTTTGCGCCGGTTGCCTGGGTAATTGGTATCCCCTGGCGGGACTGCCCAATCATTGGGAGTCTTCTGGGAACCCGCATGGTGCTGAACGAGTTGGTGGCATTTTCCAGGCTGGGTCCGCAGCGGGCGACGCTCGATCCTCGCTCCTTTACCATCGCGACATTCGCGCTCTGCGGTTTCGCAAACCTGAGTTCGATCGGAATCCAGATTGGTGGCATCGGCGCCCTTGCGCCGAACAAGAGGGGCGAGTTGGCGCGCTTGGGCATCCGAGCCATGCTCGCGGGAACGATGGCCAACCTGATGTCCGCCTCGATCGCCGGCATGTTGGTGTGACCCGTGCTCGTTGGTCACTCATTTCCTCGCTACCTGCCGCCACTTGTGCTCCGGGAGGGGCAAGAATTACACAGCAGACTTCTCCTCTAAAACCAATAAGTCACGCCGGCTCAATAAATTACGCTTTGGCAGGTTCTTTGCTTGATTAAGCGCACAAATCTGATTCCCAGTATCCGGTAGCTAAGCCGCTTCGTCGGGTCCACGGCAGCCAATATCGGCGGGGCGGCATCCAAGCAGGTTCGATAAATCGGACACTTGCGGGGAATTTCTATTTCCGTGCGGGATGAGCAAGCCACTTTGAACGCCTCCGGCGATGTTTGCGGTTGGGGGCGGCAGTCAGTGCTGCAGTCAACCCGTCGCCTGAGGCGCGGAACGTTACAAGTCCGCAGGCGGCCGCTCCGCTGAGTTGATTCGAGGATCTTCGCATGCGACTGTTGAGCGCCCGGCTCATTATCTCCCTGATTATCGGCGTCACGCTGGTTTCCCTTTGCTCCTCCTACTACGAGGTGCTGGTACAAAAGCGCGGCCTCCGTCGCGATGTACAACGAAGCGATGCGATGCTGGGGGACAGCCTCGCCAGAAACGTCGAACGGGATCTCGAAAAAAACGCTCTCCAGACCCTGCATCGGACGGTGCAGCGCTACGCCAACCGCGAAAATCTAGCCGGCCTCGCCGTGTATAGCCCTGAAGGGAACGTTATTGAGGTGACGGCGGCGCTGGCCCCGCTCATGAACACGCCTCCAGCCGTTGCTTCCCAGGCGGTGAGAGACGATCGAGATGCCGACGCTTTCCAAAAGCTTGGAACCACTTCCGTTCACATTGTAGCCGTGCCCCTGCATGGGCAGGGCAAGGTTCTGGGAGTACTCGCCATTGTTCACGATGTTAGCTATATCCGTGCCCAAAGTCTGCGAATTTGGCGCGAAACTTTCCTGAGCGCTCTGGCACACGTCGTTCTCATCGCTCTTATCACTTTGTTGATCGTGCGCTGGAGCATCGAAGGCCCCATCGCGCGCACAGCCCACTGGATGCGAGCTCTGCGCACGGGACGCGCTGCCTCAACCCGTATTAAGGTGCCAGATCTGGATCTGTTTCGTCCCCTCGCCCGGGAAGTGGCGACTTTTGCGGAGAGCCTGACCACGGCCCGCTCGGCTGCGGAGACCGAAGCCCGCCTTCGCGAAGAAGGGCAGTCCCAGTGGACCGCCGATCGACTTGCCGTTCACGTTCGAGCCCGGCTGCAAGACGGAAGACTTTTCGTTGTCTCCAACCGCGAGCCCTATCGGCACATACGAAAAGGCAGATCGTGGGAAGTCACTGTTCCTCCCAGCGGTCTCGTAACAGCTCTTGAGCCGGTACTCTGCGCCTGTGACGGTACCTGGGTCGCGCACGGGAACGGTGATGCGGACCTGGAAACGGTCGATCAGCACGACAGGCTGCGAGTGCCGCCGGAAGACCCGCGCTATACCCTTCGGCGAGTCTGGCTCACCAAGGAAGAGGAGCAGGGGTATTACTACGGCTTTGCCAACGAAGGCCTCTGGCCGCTCTGCCACATCGCTCACACGCGCCCCATTTTTCGTGCCGATGACTGGAGTCACTACCAGGCCGTAAACCGGAAATTTGCGGATGCTCTGTTGGAGGAAATGGAAGGCACAGAGAGGCCGGTAGTCCTGGTACAGGACTATCACTTCGCGCTGGTTCCGCGAATGATCAAACAGAAGAGGCCCGACGCTCGCGTCGCCATCTTCTGGCATATTCCGTGGCCGAATCCGGAGGCATTCAGCATTTGTCCCTGGCAGCGTGAGTTGGTCGATGGCCTGCTTGGCGCGGACTTGATCGGTTTCCACGTGCAATCGCATTGCAACAATTTCCTCCAAACCGCGGACCGGATCGTCGAATCACGAATCGACTGGGAACACTTCTCCATACAGCGCCACGATCATGTCACGTCGGTACGTCCGTTCCCCATCAGCGTGGACTTTACGGAGCTTCCTTCTGAGCCTGCCGACCAGCCTGCCTTCGTGGAACGGTCAGGCTTGCTTAAGACTCTGGGCGTCGAGGCGGCATTCCTGGGAGTGGGCGTGGACCGCCTCGACTACACCAAGGGGATTCTAGAGCGCTTTCTGGCCATCGAGCGATTCCTGGAAAAGTATCCGAAATACCAGGGACAATTCAGTTTTGTGCAGATTGGCGCTCCCAGCCGGACACACATTAAGCGGTATCACGATCTTCAAGCTGAGGTCGAAGCAGAAGCTGAGCGGATCAACTGGCGCTACCAGAAGGACGATTGGAAGCCGATCGTCCTGTTGAACCGGCAACACAGTCATAAGGAAATTCAACCCTATTACAGGGCTGCCGACCTGTGCCTGGTGACATCTCTCCACGATGGCATGAATCTGGTGGCCAAGGAGTTCATTGCTGCACGCCATGATGAACGAGGAGTGCTGGTGCTGAGCATTTTTACCGGAGCCGCGCGCGAATTGCGCGACGCCCTGCAGGTGAATCCCTACGACATTGACCAGACCGCCGAGGCGATCCGGGCAGCGCTGGAGATGGAGCCCGAAGAGAAACAAGCACGTATGCAACGCATGCGCAGGAGTCTTCGTGAGCACAATGTTTATTTCTGGGCGGGGAGCCTGGTGGCTGAACTCTGTGAATTACGCTTGGACACCCGCGAGCTTGGTAACGAAGCATCCCGTCGTGGCGCCTCCGTCGGAGTGCGTTGAAGAAAGCATTTTTGCGAATTATGAATAACCGGAATCAGATTGATCAGTTTCTCCACGGTATAGGAAGGCAGTCGGTTTTGCTCATCGACTATGACGGCACGTTGGCGCCGTTTTCTGTTGATCGTCAGAGTGCAGTGCCGTATCCGGGCGTCTGCTCGATTCTCCAGGAGATTATGGACAGCGGCCGCACGCGCGTGGTGATTATCACAGGGCGCCCTGCGGAAGAAGTGAACCCGCTCCTGGGCCTTCATCCAGCCCCTGAAGTATGGGGATCGCACGGTCTACAGCGTCTGCGACCAGACGGGACCTCGGAAATGCCCGAACTCGATCCGAAAGCACTACAGGTTCTGGCCGACGCGGAAAACGGGCTTTCGTACCAGGGACTTCACCAGATGGCAGATCCGAAGCCCGGGAGTCTGGCGGTTCACTGGCGTGGCTTGAGCGAAAATGAGGCAAT
>Ga0066710_100000788_pt1 | contig 21016 bp, 17 predicted proteins | sample GraSoiAngelo_159_FD_79666 | JGI IMG/M metagenome (GOLD analysis project Ga0066710, IMG submission 79666) | Grasslands soil microbial communities from the Angelo Coastal Reserve, California, USA - 14_1009_16_40cm | ecosystem: Environmental > Terrestrial > Soil > Grasslands | place: USA...
CCGGCAAGGAATTCGGGTTGGTTGCAAGGGTCTTCTCGCAAAAACTCACCAGACGGGCCGGATCGTTGAGCTGGGAAATGGTGTAGAGCGCATAACCGGACACCTGTTCCTGGTACTTGGAGTCCGGAAACCCGGCGGTAAACTTTTCGATGTACGCCATGCGGCTCTTGGGATCGGTCTCGCTGGCGATCGCGTTGAAGCCCGACGAATCCAGGAAGTCGCAGCTGTTCTGGGCAGCGCTCTTGTCTTCGCTCACTTTGCGCGCAAAGTCGTCGTCACTCATGCCTTCCGACTTCGCTTGCTTTGCGATCGAGGCGCACACCTCGCCGCCTTTTGCGACATATTCCATCAGCTTGGCATTGTTCTTGGCCTGCTGGGCCGCGCTCGCCTGGGAAACCAGGATGTCCAAATTGTGAGGAGATCCAACCAGAGCCTTGTCTCCATACTCGAGAGCCTTTGGGAAATCGCCAGTCGCCTGGTACGCCTGGGAGATCTGCCAGTTGCCATAGGCAACGGCATCGGCGTTGGACGAAAACTTCTGTACAAAGCCTTCGTACATGGCCAGTTTCTTCTGTGGATCCTGCTCGTTTGAGATGGCCTGGAGTTCTCGATCTTCGTCGGTGCCCGCTGGGATCGCAATGTGTTCGACTTGAGCCTGCGCCTTCGGAATCAGAAGAACGGAAAGAAATAAGATAACGAGCACCAGCGACCGAGCGTGGCATCTCATAGGTCACCTCCCGCGTGAGCGACATGGGCTTTACTTTCCAGCAGCAGGCGAATCGTAGCGCTGAACGTCGCTCCGCGCAAGGCCGTGAATCCGTACCGAGCCCGGAGATTGGAACTACTACTTCGTCTCGCTTTCCCCGTGATTCCGGCCGTGCGTCACTTCGGCTAAAGTAAAGCGATGCGTTCGATCCTCGGCCAGCGTCCCCTGCGCTATGTTTTTGCAGCCAACGTGATCTCCATGTTGGGCAGCGGGATGAACTCGGCCGCCGTGGCTTGGTACATCCTGGAAGCCACGCACTCGGAGATGGCTTTGGGCACGTTTGCCGTGCTGCAGACGATCCCGGCCATGCTCATGCTCCCTTTCACCGGAGTCATCATTGACCGAGAGGATCGCCGGCGCCTGGTTATGATGCTCGACGCCGTGCGCGGCGTCATCATCGTGGTTGTGGCGATTCTAGCCTTCCAGCACAGGGTGCAGGTCTGGCAGCTTTACCTGATGAACACTCTGGTTTCGGCAGGATTCTGGATGTTCTGGCCAACCATCACTGCCCTGATCCAGGAACTCACGCCGGAGGGCGCTTTCCTGCAATCCAATACCTTCTTGCTGGCGGGCGTGCAGGGCGGCTGGCTGATCGCCGGAGCGATTGTGGGATTCATGTATAACCACATCGGCTTGGGTGGAGTACTTCTAATCGACGTCTCAACCTACGTGGTGTCGTTCTTCTGTTACTTCGCCGTGCGTAAGGGACGTCACGTTGTACTGCGTCCGCAAGAATTGCGTGCCGATATTTTGGCGGCTGAAACGCAGTTGGAACGCTTCTGGCGTGAGATGCACGAAGGATTACATTTTCTGCGCGATCATCGCCCGGTGGTACTGCTGGGAATCAGCTGGGCTCTGTTTCTTGGGGCAATGATCACAGGCGTTGTGGTCACGCCGGCGCTAAGCGATCGCATCTTCCACGCCGGTGCTGTGGGCTACGGCTGGCTGAATGCCGGATGGGGCACTGGCGCATTCTTGAGCGCCCTGTATGCTCCGAGAGTGATCGCTCGCTTAGGCGGCCGCCGTTCCGTGTCCTTCTCAATGGCGCTTCTGGCGGTCTGCGTCGTCTCCGCGCCGGTCTCACGCTTCCTTTTCCTGGCGATCACCTGTTATTTCATCATGGGATCGGCACGCGGCGTTGGCGGTGTCGCCATGAATACGAGCCTCATGGAGATGGTGCCGCAACACCTCATGGGGCGAGTGCAAAATGCCTTCTACTTCGGAGGAACCTTTCTGCAACTTGTGCTGGCGCTTGCCGTCGGGGCAATCGCGCACAAGGTCAGCCTGGTAGCAGCCTTCGCGCTTCTCGCCTGCGTGTACGGCCTGTCGTTTGTGGCTGCCAGCTGGCCGGTGGGGACGCCAACTGCAGTAGAGGAAGTCGGCACCGTGAAATAGCAGGGGCCAGTGGCAAGTGTTCAGTGGTCAGTGGTCAGTCAAAGCAAGAGCAGGCCGGACTTGCTGACCACTGGTCACTGGCCACTGGCCCCTGCTTCGTGGTCGCTGTTATCCTTTCCCATTCCAAGGAGCTTTCATGTCCTCAGACCTTCAGGGTCGTGTTGGAGTCGTCTTCGGAGTCGCGAACAAGCGCTCGATTGCGTGGTCGATTGCGCAGGGGCTGCATGCTGCCGGAATGAAGCTGGCCATTACGTACCAGAACGAGCGTTTGGAGCAGGAGGCGAAGGATCTCATCCTGTCCCTGCCCGGGGCCGAAGCCTACATGTGCGATGTTTCAAAAGATGAGGACATCGACCGTCTCTTCACCGCATTGAAAGAGCGCCACGGCAAGCTGCACGCGCTGGTCCATTCAGTCGCCTACGCTCCCGCCGAAGAACTTAAGGGCGACTTCGTCAATACTACGCGCGAAGGCTTCCGCGTCGCACATGATGTCAGCGTGTACTCGCTGATTGCGGTCTCACGCGCCGTGGCTCCGTTGATGGAAGATGGCGGCTCCATCATCACCATGACTTATTACGGGGCGGAGAAGGTCGTGCCGCACTACAACGTGATGGCGGTCGCCAAAGCGGCCCTGGAGTGCACCGTTCGCTATCTGGCTCACGATCTGGGGAAGAAGAAGATTCGAGTCAATGCCATTTCCGCAGGTCCGATCAAGACCCTTGCAGCGCGCGGCATCTCGGGCCTGGGAGACATGCTCAGATCCCATGCCGAGCGGGCTCCGCTGGGCCGCAACGTGGACGTCCACGAGGTCGGCTCAACTGGGGTCTTCCTCGCCTCCGACTCCAGCTCGGGCATCACCGGAGAAGTGATTTACGTAGATTGCGGCTACAACATCATGGGGTATTAGGTAGGCAGTCTTGAACCATGGAATCGGCCAAGACAACTTGTGGGTAACAATGTAGGATTGAGTTATGGTTGCTCGCCGCCTGACTTTCGTGCTCTTCGCCGCCGCCATCTTGCTCGCGATGGTGCGCGAATGGAACGCTCCGGTGGCCTGTGCGCGAGCAGCCCTCATCCCTTCCGTCGCCGCACGTACCCGCTAATCTACTGCGCCATCAGGAACGAGAATCCATCAAACACATATTCTCTCTTGCCATCTTTGGAAACCGATTTCACCTCTCCGCGCCGAACCTGTTGCATCGCGGTAACCACCTGGGGAAGATATGCCGGATCTGCGACCGGAGTATTGTGCGCAGGCAAGAGAAGTTGAAGACGGGACACCATCGCAGCCAGTTTTTGCGCCGATGCCACGTAAGCATCCAGATCGGTCTCCGGACGGAACAGCCAAATCGGACCTTGATAGAAAGTGTCTCCTGTGAACAAGAGGCCGTTCTTTTCGTCAAGAAGTGCGATGGAGTCGGGCGTATGGCCGGGCGTGGCAATAACTTTCAGCGATCGTCCTCCCAAGTCGAGGTTGTCTCCGTCGTGAAGCCAGTGAACGATGTGAAATGGTTTGATCGTGTATGACTTCGTGGCGAATCCCGCGGGCAAAGCTCCACAGACCTGATCCGGGGCGAGCTCCGCCTGCGCGTCCTCTTTCGAGCCTCGCGCGTTGGCACGGGTGAAGTCCGTATCCATGCCATAGACGTCGCTGAACCGCCAGTTGTCGCCGACATGGTCGTTGTGCGTGTGCGAATTCACGACGCTCACGGGAAGCTGGATCAATCCTTCAACCACCGCCTGAATATTGCTGATGCCCATTCCGCTATCGAACAATAACGCTTTACGCGCGCCGACGATGAGATACGAAATGACTTCTTCCGCCTGATGCGGCTCGTAGATCGCGAAAACTCCAGGCCTGATTCTGTAGACCTCGAACCAGGGATCAGCAATCTGCACTCTTTCTAGTTTGCTGTAGGCTGGACGAGGCAAGTTCTGGCACCATTGCGGCTTCTGGGCACTCGCCGAATTTGTAAGGCAGAGTGCAAGTAGTAGTAAGCCGCCCAGACTCTTCATCCGTCTTCTCCAGAAGGTAGACAGCACGCAGGCGGGATTGTAGTCCATCCGGACACGAGATCCGAAACGTTCAGAGCACTACGGTAACCCGACGATCCTGATGCGGCGTGCGGTCTCCCCTTGCCGCTCGAAAGAGATCTCCACATCGCGCTCCCGCAGCAACCGAGGAAACTTCTCTCCCCACTCGATCAGCAGGATGCTGTTCTCCGAGCGCAGATCGTCCAACCCCAGCGTTTCCAATTCACGCGGCGTGTCTACGCGGTAAAGGTCAATGTGATAGAGGTTCGCACGCGGCCCGCGATATTCATGCACCAGGGTGAAGGTGGGGCTGGTGACGTCCTCTTCGGCCGCAGCGTCGAAGGCGGCGGCGATTCCCTTCACCAGCGTGGTCTTGCCTGCTCCGAGATCGCCGCGCAGAAGAATCAGTTTGGGTGGAGCGAGAGATGCCGGCAGCGTCCGCCCGAAGGCGATCGTTTCCTCAGTCGAATGGGTAGTGATCTCTCGCGTAATGGTCGCGGACATACCGGCTTTGGGCGATCCACGACCAGTATAATGAGTGCGGCCGACACTTCGCGGCAACCCAGGTCTGGAGTTTTCTTTACGCTTAGTGGGTGGAGAAGGCGCTCGACTTCAGGCCCAGCGAACCCCGGTCCACCACATGATCGAGCGACGTGCGCAGGCGGCGATGGTCGTCGTCCTCAATGGCCACGAAGCGGAATGGTTGCAGCACGCCTTCGGCTGTCTTCCGCATAGGATTGAGGATTTCGGCCATTCCGTGCACCGGGCCCGATTGCGTTTGAAACGCAACCTCGACGAAGTCGCCATTGGCCAGCGAGTGAGCCAGGTTGAGCAGTCCGCCTGTCGTGGAGATGGTCTGGAGTTTAGCTTTGGTGCGCCGGCCGTCTTCTAAACGAACCGCAGCCAGGACTGAATCTCCAAGCTGGACTCGTGCAGCGCGCCGCGTGGGGTGCGGTTGGGGGAAGTAAGTCATAAGCCAACTGCACTATCGCACTAGCCTCGACCGAGTAACAGATTACGGAAGCACTTGGCCGGATTCCAGCCGGGACGCCGCCAATCACCTGCGCAACCCCCTGAGCACGGGGTAGATAACCCCATTAACTCCTACGATAACGTCCCACGGGACAGTCCGACGAAAGAACGAATCTGCTGTCGCTTTTCGACAGCCGCCGTTTACCATGTTGCCTCGGAGAACATCATGCGCTGCGTCCTGTCTCTCGTTTTCCTCTCTAGCTTGTTCGCCACTACCTGCTCCCTATCTCAGCCCGCCAGTCCGGACCATCCGCCTCTGCGTGTTGGCATTGCGGGTCTGGTCCACGGACATGTGCATGGATTCCTGGAGCAGTTCCTCCACAGCCCCGAGATTGAGATCGTGGGAATTGCCGAGCCCGACAGGCAACTCGCAACCCAAAATGCGGCACGATACGGCTTCGCCCAGGCCTTACTCTTTTCCGACCTGGAAGAGATGCTGCAGAAAGCGCATCCGCAGGCTGTTCTGGTTTACACCAGCACCTACGATCACCGGCGAGTCGTGGAAATCTGTGCCCGGCACGGGGTTCACGTCATGATGGAGAAGCCGCTGGCGGTGAGCCTCGAGGACGCTCTTGCCATCCAGAAGGCGTCGTTCAGCGGCAAGATTCAGGTCCTCGTCAACTACGAGACCAGTTGGTATCCAAGCAACTGGGCTGCCCACGACTTGGTGCATCAAAAAGCTGTCGGCGACATTCGCAAAGTCGTCATCCACGACGGTCACTACGGCCCGAAAGAAATCGGGGTCGAACCCGAGTTTTTGTCCTGGCTCACCGATCCGAAACTGGACGGCGGCGGCGCCCTGTTCGACTTCGGATGCTACGGCGCAGACCTGATGACCTGGCTGATGGATGGACAAAGGCCGCAAACCGTCACCGCCGTTACCCAGCAGATCAAGCCCGACATCTACCCGCGAGTCGATGACGAGGCGACAATCGTGCTGACTTATCCAAAGGCCCAAGCCATTCTGCAAGCTTCGTGGAACTGGCCTTTCGATCGCAAAGACATGGAGGTGTACGGTCAGACCGGTTATGTAATCACGGTGCGCCGCGATGACATTCGGGTGCGTCGCGCCGTAAGTGGCAAGCAAGACGAGAGTCGCGAAGAGCAGGTCGCCGCGAAAGCTCTGGCGCCTCCGCATGACAACTCGCTGTCCTATCTGCGGGCAGTCATCCTGGACAGGGCCAAGCCTGACGACCTTTCTTCGCTCGAAACCAATGTCACTGTGGTGGAGATCCTTGACGCGGCGCGGCGTTCCGCGGCATCGGGAAAGACGATCCGACTGGCGCAGTCGAGATGAAGCCCCATAAGGGACAAATGTGACATGTCATCCTGAGCGAAGCGAAGGACCTGTGCATTTCCCAGTAACCAGCTGCCCTGAGCCAGCGCCAGAACGAGCACTCAACTCCAGCACACCAACTCTACGTGCCCGGCCTTTTGGGTGCGCCGAAGGGCTTCCGGCAGGCCCGCCAGAAGGTCACCGGCAACCAGCGAAATCTCGCCGATACTGTCGCGCATCACGTCGCCAGCCAGCCCGTGCAAGTGTACCGCCGCGATGACAGCCGGCAATGAATCCCTGGGATGCTGCGCCATCAAGCCTGCGATCATTCCGGTGAGGATGTCTCCGGTGCCGCCGGTTGACATACCGGGATTCCCAGTCGTGTTCAACCACGCTTCACCGTCAGGTCGAACGACAAGCGTGCGGTGTCCCTTGAGTACGACAATCAAATCATGTTCGCGCGCGAACTTTCGCGCTATTCCAAGCCGGTCGTTTTGTATGTCTGCGATGGTACATCCCACCAGCCGTGCCATCTCGCCCGGATGCGGCGTGACGACTAACGAGCGGCCTTTGCCATTCAGTTCGTCCGCGCGTCCCTCGAACGCATTGAGGCCGTCAGCGTCGATCACGATGGGGACTTGGCCCTTTCCCACGAACGTTCGCACCAGCGCAGCCGTCTCCGGATAACGCGAAATTCCAGGGCCGATTGCGACGACCGTCTTACCTTTTGCAATTTCGTCCAGCCGTGCTCCTGCGCTCGTCGCGATTGTTCCTGCCTCTGTCTCCGGCAGCGGCTCCGTCATCAGTTCCGGATGAAGTCCAGCCACAGTTGGCAGCACCGATTTCGCCGTGGCCACGGTCGAAAGTCCCGCGCCCGCGCGCAATGCCGCCATGCCGGCCATTGCAGCAGCACCGGCCTTTCCCACCGATCCGCCAATCACCAGTACGTGACCGTAGAGCCCCTTGTTGGAGTCCACCGGCCGTGGACCCAGCAGGGCCGCGATGTCGCGCGCGGTGATTACATTCAGTTGTAGGGAAGAAACAATCGCTTCTTCTGGGGAACCAATATCGGCCACGCAGGTCGGCCCACGCGTCAGCATCCTGAATACATGCGCCGGACGGGGCGCGGTAAAGGTCACCACGGCGTCGGCTCGTGCAAGGGTCCCTTTCTGCGGCCCCCTCGCATCTGCGTCGGCGCCGGATGGAATGTCGACGGCAATCACAGGCAACTGGCTCGCATTCATGATTCCTATCGCATCGGCGTAGAGCCCACTGACAGGAGGCTTGAAGCCGGTCCCGAGAATCGCGTCGAGATACAAATCCGCCTGCAACGAAAGCCGCACGCGATCGCTTTTCAGTTCCTCGCTGGAATGAACCGCGATGGCCGCCGCTGGAAGCTTGCCAAACATGAACGCTGCATCGCCCCGCAACTCGTTGGGATCGGCGAGAAGGATGACCTGCATTGTCTTTCCCTCCTGATGCAAGCGGCGCGCGGCGACGAAACCATCCCCGCCGTTGTTCCCTTTGCCGCAAAAAACGACAATCCTCTTCGCCGCAGGATGGTGCGAAAGCACGTAGTCCGCGACCGCAGCCCCCGCGTTCTCCATCAAGGTGAGCGAGGGAACGCCATAGCGCTCGCTGGTAGCGCGGTCGATCGCACGCATTTCCGCCGCGGTTACGATCTTCATGTCGTGAGGCCGTTGGTCGTCAGTCGTTGTTCGTCGGCGCAACCCCGTTTGTCGTTGAAGTGCTTCTCTAACGACCAGCGACTAACGACCAACGACTATAAAACAAACAGGCCTCCGCGCTGTGCGGAAGGCCATGACAAAGCTGTTTGGAATCTAGTCCGCCATGCTGGGTGCGCCTTTCGGCTCGGGAGGGGCACAGAGCGTCTGCACTTTACTGTGCGTGCGTCCGTAGAGGAAGTAAATCACCAGGCCGATTGCCATCCAGACGATCAGTCGCAACCAATTCGTCCAGCCGAGGCCATAGATCATGGCACCGCAGATCAGCACACCTGCCGTCGAAACCACCGGAACCGCGGGGACTTTGAAAGCGCGCTGCAAGTCGGGGCGCTTGCGCCGCAGGATCCAGACAGCGATACAGACCAGAACGAACGCAAACAGCGTCCCGATACTGGTCATCTCGCCAACGATGTCCTCAGGAAGGAACGCCGCGAATAGTCCGGTGAACACAAAAAAGAGCATGTTTGACTTGTAAGGCGTGCGATAACGGGGATGGATGTCGGAAAACACCTTTGGAACCAGGCCGTCCTTGCTCATCGAATAGAAGACCCGCGACTGACCGAGCAGCATGACCAGGATCACTGATGAAAATCCAGCCAAAATCGCGACCGTGACCGATTTCGACAGCCACTCGTAGCCATGCATGTACTTTGTGATTGCAAAAGCGACCGATGCTTCACGCCCCGTGGAACGGAAATCCTCAACCGTCGCTACGCCGCTCAGGACGTATGCGAAAAGCACATACAGAACGGTGCAGATCACCAGCGAGCCTAAGATGCCAATCGGCATGTCACGCTTGGGGTTTCTTGCCTCCTGGGCTGCGGTTGACACCGCGTCAAAACCGATATACGCGAAAAACACGACTCCCGCCGCGCCGAGTATGCCCAATATGCCGCCATAGTTGTGAGTAATGCCTTGAGGCGTCACGTAGGTCGTTGCAGCAGGAATGAAGGGGGTGTGATTGGCCGGATTGATGAAGCCCCAACCGATCCCGATCACCAGAAGCACGATGGTCACTTTCAGGATCACGATGAAACCGTTGACCATCGCGGACTCTTTCGTACCTTTTATGAGCAGGGCTGACAGAAGAAGCAGGATGAAAATGGCTGGAAGATTGATGATTCCGTGCTCTCCTCCCATCCTCTCCAAAGGAGAGTGACTCCACTGATATGGAATCCGCATGCCGAACCAATCGAGCACACGGTTGAAGTATTCGCTCCAGGCGATAGAGACCGTGGCGGCACCAACTGCGTACTCCAGTACGAGGTCCCAGCCAATAATCCAGGCGACCAACTCTCCCATGGTGCAGTAGGAATAGGTATAAGCGCTCCCCGCAACCGGGATCATAGAAGCGAATTCGGCGTAACAGAGCCCGGCAAAGGCGCACCCAAAACCCGCGACAATAAATGCAAGTGTCACCGACGGCCCTGAACGATCCGCAATTGCGGCGGCTGTCCGCACGAACAGGCCGGCACCGATAATCGCACCAATGCCGAGCATGATGAGATTGACGGGGCCGAGCGTGCGTTTCAAGCTGTGCTCGCTTGTGTCCTGCGCCTCCTGCATCAGGGTGTTGATAGGCTTGGTTGCCGACAAATTGGCCATGAAAACGCTCTCCTTTATTGCGGGACCGACTGTGCTGTGGCAGGCGGTCTTCCTCGCGAACGCCACGCGTAATACACCGGGATTCCGAGCAACACCACGATTAACCCCGGCCATGTGTACTGCGGCTTGTAGCGCAACAGTACGACATCGATGAATAGTGCCATCACAATATAAATGGCGGGCAGGACGGGATAACCTACCGCCCGGTAGGGCCGTTCGGCGTCCGGACGCGTACGCCGCAACACGAACAGTCCAACAATCGTCAGAATGTAAAACACCAGTACGGCGAAAATGATGTAGTCCAAAAGCTGCCCGTAGCTGCCGGAAATGCAGAGCACGCACGTCCACACCATCTGTACCATCAGGGACACGGCAGGGGTCTTATAGGTAGGATGCAACTTTGCAACGTTCCGGAAAAAAAGGCCATCCTTGGCCATGGCGTAATACACTCGCGCGCCGGACAGAATCAACCCGTTGTTGCAGCCAAAGCCGGAAATCATGATGGCAGCGGCCATCAAGAGCCCGCCGACCGCGCCGAACATCTGCGTCATCACAGCGGTTCCCACCCGGTCTTCGGCGGCGTACTTGATTCCCCGCCCCAGAATCGTCGCCGCTCCGGGCGTTCCGTCGAGGGTCAGCGCATTCAAGTAGATGAAGTTACAGGCGATGTATAGCGCGATGACCACACCCGTACCCAGCGCCAGCGAGAGCGGCAGGTTGCGGCTGGGATTCTTTACCTCTCCGGCAGTAAAGGTCACGTTGTTCCAGGCATCCGCAGAAAACAGCGACCCCACCTGTGCAACGGCAAGAATTGTAAGCGTCCCCACCATGACGATTGGGCCGCCCACACCTACTTGGACCGCGTGCTGCGCCCCGAGGCCGGCATTCCGCCAGAAATTACCGCCAAAATTTGCCGCCAAAGCCGTGGCATTGCGTCCCAGTGCGATTCCGAACAGTGCCAGTCCCAACAGCGCGGAAACCTTGGCCACGGTGAAAATGTTTTGAATGATCGCTCCGGTCTTCAATCCAAAAATATTCACGACCGACAAAAAGATCACCAGCAGGATGGCCGCCAGATTCTGCGTGTTGATGCCCACATCCATGTTACCTAGCACCATCGGGCCGAGAGGAATAGGCGGCACTTTCCAGAGATGCAGAATCCAGTGGGTAGAAGAAATCGAGGGGAAAAACACTCCGAGGAACTTGCCGAAAGCCACGCCCACGGCCGCGATTGTTCCGGTCTGAATCACCAGAAACAATGTCCAGCCGTAAAGGAATCCCCACAGTGGTCCGAGCGCTTCGCGCAAATAGACGTACTGGCCGCCGGCGCGCGGCATCATGGCCGCCAGCTCACCGTAGCTGAGAGCGGCAATGATAGTCATAAACCCCGCCACCGCCCATGCGCCAATCAGCAGTGCCGGAGAATCGACTTCGCGCGCAATTTCAGCCGAGACAATGAAGATGCCGGAACCGATCATCGACCCCATGACCAGCATGGTGGCGCTGGTCAGCCCCAGGCCTTTGACCAACTCCTTATCCTGATGACTGTGAATCTCCCAGTCGCTGGCAGATGGCAACGTTGTCGGTGTACTCAGGGCCCCTCCCGTAGTAGCGCCGGCGTCCCGCCGGCTGTCGCGAGGGCGTCCCGCCCTCGCGCTCTCAGGCTAATCCAAAGGTCAAACGACTTTACCTCAAGACGCGAAAAAATTCCTCTGCTGATTTGCGCGGCTCCCGTAACAGATCGGATATCACCGCCACGGAATCCGCCCCGGCCTCAATGACAGACGCGGCATTCGCCCGCGTGATCCCCCCGATCGCCACCAGTGGCTTGCGGGTTAACTGGCGTGCCCGCCGCACTCCTTCAAGCCCGACCACAGGATCCGGCTGGTCTTTACTGGACGTTGCGAACACCGGCCCGATGGCCAGATAATCCGCCGAAGTCAGGTCGGCCTCCCTCAACTGCTCAAGATTGTGCGTCGAAACCCCCAGCCAGCGTTCCGGCCCGATAATCTTCCGCACGGACTCCGGTGACAAGTCGTCCTGCCCGACATGCACGCCTTTGAAATCGGCAACCAGGCACAAATCGGCCCGATCATTCATGATCAGTTGCACCTGTGGCGCGGCCCCGTGTGATGAGGGCACTTCTGCCCGTGCGTGTCGCCGCAATTCCCGCGCCTGCTCCAGCATGACCCGCGCATTGCCGGATTTATTCCGGTACTGCAGAAGCGTGCACCCTCCCGCGGCTAATTCGTCAACGTATGTGACTAAATCCCGAGTGGACTCACGGGCGGATGAGTCGACGATGGCGTATAGGCGCGGAAGCAGGATCATGCCACGTAGCCCGGACGCATTCGTCCGGGCGGTTTTCAAGAGAATTCAAAGCCCATCGAAGTAACATTAATGATCGCGCCAATGTCGCAACGCGTCGCTTCGCTCCGCGGGACGGACGAATGCGTCCGTCCCTACGTTTCGCCATTCTTGGCCAGGAAGCGTTCGATGAATCCCGTATCAATCTTCCCCGCACGAAAATCCGGATCCGCCAGAATCTTGCGGTGCAGCGGAATCGTCGTAAATACGCCCTCGACGATAAACATCTCCAGCGCCCGCGCCATCCGTGAAATGGCCTCGTTCCGGTCCTTGCCCCGCACGATCAGCTTGGCGATCAGGGAGTCATAGTAGGGCGGAATTACGCCCTCGGCATAAGCAGCAGTGTCGACTCGCACGCCGGTCCCTCCCGGCGGATGGAACGCGGTAATCTTTCCCGCTGAAGGCGTGAATTTCTCGGGATGCTCCGCGTTGATGCGGCACTCGATCGAGTGCCCTCGATGGACAATCGGCCCCAGCAGCACCTCACTCATGTTGGCCCCAGCCGCGATCATGATCTGACTCTTCACCAGATCAACATCAGTGACCATCTCGGTCACGGGATGCTCCACCTGGATACGCGTGTTCATCTCGATGAAGTGCAGGCGACGGTCCTGATCCATCAGGAATTCGATTGTTCCCGCGTTCGTGTATCCGATTGCCGCCAGTGATTTGCAAAGGACAGCGCCGATCTGGTCGCGCAGTTCGGGCGTGACCTGCGTCGAAGGCGACTCCTCCAGCAACTTCTGGTGACGTCTCTGGATTGAGCATTCTCGCTCGCCAAGGCTAACCACGTTGCCGTGTTCGTCGGCCAGCACCTGAAACTCAATGTGGCGCGGGTGCTCGACATACTTCTCCATGTAGAGGTCACCGTTTCCGAAGGCTCCGGCGGCCTCGGCTTGAGCCGCTTTGAAAAGTCCCGGCAACTCTTCTTCGTTGCGCACAATGCGCATGCCGCGTCCGCCGCCCCCGGCCGACGCCTTCACGATGACCGGAAAGCCTACCTGCCGCGCCCATTCGATCGCTTCGCCGTCGGAGGCAATGATCCCATCCGACCCAGGCAGAATCGGCACGCCCGCCTGCTTCATAGCCGCGCGGGCCTTCTCCTTCTCTCCCATGAGCCGCGTGACTTCCGGTCGCGGCCCGATGAACTTGATGCCGCTGGTCTCGCACACTTCGGCAAAGTTCGCATTCTCCGCCAGCAAACCGTAGCCGGGATGCACCGCCTCGACATTCGCAATTTCTGCAGCGCTGATGACAGCAGGAATGTTCAGATAGCTTTGCGCCAATTGTGGCGGCCCAATGCAAATCGCCTCATCGGCAAAGCGCACGGGCAAGGAATTCCGGTCCGCCTCGCTGTAGATTGCGACCGTGCGGACCCCGAGCTCCTTGCACGCGCAAATGACGCGCAGGGCGATCTCTCCGCGATTAGCCACCAGAATCTTCTTAAACATGTGCGAGTACGTGTGAGCCCGGGCGACTCGCCCTTCCACGCCGGGCACAGCCCGGCTGCTTGCCCCCTTCTTTTACGGCAGACGCAAAAAGGCGCGCAAGCGCGCGCCCCAATGTCGAATCAGTTCACTTCTTTGGCCTTATTGCAAACAACTCCTGCCCATACTCAATCGGCTGCCCGTTCACAGCCAGTTTCTTGACGACTTCTCCGGCGACATCCGATTCAATCTCGTTTAACAGCTTCATGGCCTCAACGATGCACAAGACCTGCCCTACTTCCACTGTATCTCCCACTTTTGCGAACGGCGGAGCCCCCGGCGATGGCGCTTCATAGAATGTCCCCACAATCGGAGACTTGACTAGGTGCAGGACCTCTTCCGGAACAACTTCCTTGACTGGCGCGGCCGGCGCCCCAGTGCTTGCGGAAACGACGGGGACGACGCCTGCGTCCACGGCAGGCCCGGTGACGGCCGGGACGGCGAAGATGGCAGGCTGTCCGTGCGGCGCGGCGTGCTCGGGCCCACGTTTGATCCGAACCTTGACATCACCGCGTTCCAACTCGAACTCGGTAATGTCTTTCTCGATTAAGAACTCTATTAGTTCTTTCAGCTCTTTTTGATTCATTCTGGTAAGGTGGGACCGCCACTGCCCGCCGCGCCGGAAACCTCAGACACGCGAGAGGCCGGGCTAAGCTTGCCCGGCCCAATCTAATCATGAAGACCTAAACCACCAGGAAATCCTTGCTCGTCGGCGTAAGCACCTCGCAACCGTCCGCAGTGACGGCCACCATGTCCTCGATCCTCACGCCCCATTTGCCGGGGAAGTATACCCCGGGCTCAATGGTGATGACCATCCCGGGCTTCAGAACCTGCTCCTGTCCGGCTGCAACCCGCGGCGCCTCGTGAATCTCAAGCCCTACGCCGTGCCCGGTCGAGTGCGTGAAGTAACGTCCTAACCCGGCCTTACGCAGGACCTTTCGGGCCGCAGCGTCGATGTCGCCAACGCTGACTCCGGGGCGTACCGCAGCAATAGCCGACTGCTGCGCCTCGCGGACCGCGTCGTAAGCCGGTCGGGCCTCTTTAGAGGCATTGCCTACCCACACAGTGCGGGTCTGATCCGAACAATAACCTCCGAGTATAACACCGAAGTCGCAGACCACGAATCCACCCGGCACAATGATCTGACTAGAGGCCCGTCCGTGGGGCAAGGCCGAGCGCGGTCCCGAGGCAACAATGGTTGGGAAAGACATCTCTTCGGCGCCCGACCGGCGCGCGGCATACTCCATCTCGGCGGCCACCTCAGCTTCCTTCACTCCCGGACGCAGCACTTGAAGCGCCCGATCGAACAACGTCGCTCCCAACTTTACTGCGGCGCGAATCCGTTCCAACTCGTTGGGATCCTTGACCATGCGCGCCTGCTCCACCAACGACGGCGCATTTTTCAGTCGCAGCCCGCGCGGCAGCAGGTCAGCCACACGCTTCCGTTCGGCCACGGTCAGATGGTCTGCCTCAATCCCGATAGTCCACCCCCGCGCCCGCTTGCGCCGTGCGGCAATCCATTCCCCCACCGCATTGAGCACGGCCTTGCGCGCGATCACGACCTTGGAGCCCTTCACTTCCTCCCGCGCCTGCGCGTCATAGCGAACATCCGTGAAGAACACGCTGCCGCTCTCCTGCACCAGCAGAAAGCCCGCGCTACCCTTAAACCCGCATAGATATCGGATGTTAGGAAGATGGCTGATAAGCAAGGCTTCGAAGGGAGATGTGGCGAGGTGCTCTCTTATTTTCTTCTGGCGAGCGCTGAAATCCATTGCTGCCGAGTCTATCAGGAGAGATCAGAAGTTATCAGTGGCGCCCAGTTCTGACTTTCTTGTCACTGTGTTCTACTGGCCGCGATCTGTGCGCTCTGGTTCAGAAGTTCATCTAACTGGTTACGCCTGTAGAGTGTTCCGCGCATGATGACGGCAGAAATCCTTTTCGTATTCGCGATGTCTTCCACAGGATTGGCGTCCAACAGGACAAGATTGGCCTTCATCCCCGGCGCGATTGCGCCCATGTCCTTAATGCCCAGGAATTGAGCAGGATTAACGGTCGCAGTCTGCAACGATTGGAGCGGCGTCAACCCTGCCTCAACGAGTAGTCCCAACTCGTCGTGCAAACTGAATCCGGGATACGTATAGGGTGCAACCACATCGGTTCCGGCCAGCAACTGAACTCCCAATTGTTGCGCCAGCTTTATCCCCTTCAGCGTCTCTTCGTACTCCCGCATTTGATATGCGATATATCTGGGCGTTCTGTATTTTGAAAACATGTCATTCTCTGGCTTCCAAGCCTCCAGCTCGCTTTTCGTCATGTACCTGTTCCGCGCATCAGGTCTCTTGCTGATGTCATCGACATACAACCGAGCGTGTTTAACAGCTAATGTAGGCGTGAGATAGGTCCCGTTTTTCACGAACGTTTTGTAAATCTGGGCTAAGCGCTCGTGGCTGAGGTGGTCAAGCAGCGCGTTACCCTTCTTCGCGATGTCCTCTGGAATCAGTGAAAAGTTGCCAGTCCGCTTAGCTTCCTCCATCACATCTGGGCTAGAGGTTTCCTGTTTGATCGCCTCGTCCTCGTAAGTTGAACCTCCCGCCAAGTACGCGCCGTGCTCAAGGCTGTGCTGGCCGGCATTGGAAGCCTCGGCTACGCGGACAGACCCGGGAATATGCCCCACAAAAGGCAGGCCAACCTTCTTCGATTCCTCTGCGATCGCGAAGTATGCGTCCCTTGGTACTCCGTCATACACTTTGACAAAATCGGATCCCAAGGCCTTCAGCGACTGCACAGCCTGCCTCCCCTCAGCCGCGTTGCGAACTGGAATCGCGTGCTCCGGATGGGCCGGTTCGGGACCGTCGATCAGCGGGCCGGCTGCCACAATCTGCGGTCCCACGATCTTGCCTGAAGCTGTCTCTTCCCTCCAACGAAATACATCTTTGGCGATTCCCGCCATATTACGGACACCTAAGACGCCATTTACAACAAACATCGGAAAATCACGTGCGGCATTGTCAGTGTGAACGTGCATATCCCACAGTCCAGGGATCAGAAACTTGCCAGACCCGTCGAGGACCGGTATCCCGCTTGGAACCTTAAGCTTGGCGCTGGGGCCAACCTCGACAATCTTGTCCTTTGCAATGAGCACCGTTGTGTCCGCATGGGGGGACGTTTCGGATGGAGCAATGACCGTCACGTGAGTCAAGGCAAGGGTGGGCGCTTGAGCCCATACCGTATTGCAGAGCAACAGAATGAGGGAGAGTTGGGATTTGCGCACGTTAAGGCAAAAAAGATGCCTGTCCGGTAGACACTGACAAAGCAACTAAAGTTCCTGGTCTGCAGGTCAGCAGGTCAGCATAACCTAGCTTAGCAGCTAGGGATCGCACTATTTACCCTCGGACTCCAAAAAACAAAACCGCCGGCTCCGGGACAGGTTCTTCGCGGAAGCCGGCGGTTTTAAATCTTCAACCGCGCTGCTACGTCTGAATGATTCGCGGCGTGATGAAGAAGATCAACTCCTGGTTGGAGGTGTTCACTTGTGTGTGCCGGAACAGGTTGCCGAGGTACGGAATGTTGCCGAGCAACGGAACCTGCGTGATGTTGATCGAGTTCTGCGTCTGGATGACGCCGCCGATCACCACCGTGCCGCCATCGGTCACCAAGACTTGCGTGGTGGCCTGCTGCGTGATCAGTTCCGGGTTGCCCTGGACTTCTTGACCGAAGTTCGGGGTCGTGTTTTCCACGTCCACGTTCAGGAAGATGGTGTTCTCCGACGTGATTTGCGGAGTCACCGTCAACCTCAGGAACGCGTCGACGTAGGTAACGGTTGGCGGACCGCCCAACTGCGCCTGTGTCACGATGGGCACGCGGACACCCTGCTTCACCAGAGCTAAAATGTTGTTCTGGGTGACGACTCGCGGCCGCGAGAGCACTTTCAGCAGCCCGCGGGACTCAGCCATCGAGAGCACAGCGTCGATGCGAACCGTGTTGCTGGCGTTGATTAACGTCAAGCCGCTCGAGGGTGAGGTCACACCCAGGTTTGAAAACAGTGGAATCGTCGTACCGCCGCTGCTGCTGCCGCCCGTCGGGGCCACGGTGATGTAGCCCGGGGTCAGGCCATTGGCGGTGGTGGGCGAGGAACCGGCGCCAGCATTGCCGCCGATCGCTGAGTGGCCGTTGCCCCAGCCAAAGCCGAGTTGCGTACCGATATCACGTGCGAACTGCCGGGTTGCCGCCACGACGCGCGCTTCGATCTCGACTTCCTGCGTTTTGCGATCTAGTTGTGTCAGCAGGCGGTCGATCGTTGGAATCGATTTGGGAATGTCGTTGATGATCACGGCGTTCGTACGATCATCCGCCACAACGTCGCCGCGTTGTGAGATGAACTTCTTGACTGTGACGATGACGTCTTTAGCCTTGGCATAGCTAAGGAAGCGTGTTACCGAAACCTTCTCGACGGCCAGCGCTTCAGCTTCCACCTGGGCGCGGCGTGCATCTGCTTCTCTCTTCAGCGTGTCAACCGTGGCAATGCGCAGAACGTTGCCTTCAAGCTCACGCGCCAGTTCGTTGTTCTTGAGAACGATGTCCAGAGCCTGGTCCCACGGCACGTCATCCAGCACAATGGTCAAGGTTCCGTGCACGTTGGGATCAAGCACAACATTCAAGCCGCTGATCTCGTGAATCAGCCGGAAGAAGTCTTTCAAATCGACATCTTTCAGGTTCACCGAAATCGGCTCGCCTGTATACTTCGGTCCGCTCGAGGCCGGTTGCTGCCCTTGCTGGGCCTTTTGTTCTGCAGCCAGATTCACTGCCGGCGTGATGCCCGTGCTGGAACCGGTGGAGCTCTGCGCCTGCGCCGCATTCATGCTTACAGGGAGCAATTCGGCCGCGGTCTTGTCAGAAAAACGGGCGGCTGCTTCCTGGGCCCGGACTGTGGGCTCGGATGCGGGCTTGTCCTTCTTGGCTTGATACGTCGGTTCGACCATTACGAACTTGTTGGGCGACGAGGTATCGTTGGCCGCTACTTTTGGAGCAGGTGTTCCTTTGATCTCCGCTACTTTCGGAGTAAAGGGGGAAGCCGACGGGCTCGGCGCAACGCTCGCTGCCGTACCCAGCTCGGGCTGCGCGTGCAAGGTCAGCACCAGCTTTCCCGCCGGACCGGGGGTGAGCTCATAGGCACAAGCCTTCTCCAGGTCGACGACTACACGAGTCGTAGGCGGCGTCTTCCCGTCCATGCCGATGCGCACGCCTTTCACGCCCGCAGTGCCCACCAGAATGCGGCTCTGCCCGGTCGCCATCACGGTTTCCGGCAGTTCCACAACCACGCGGGTGGGCGAGTCCATGGTGCTCAGCTTCGGCGTCACCGCACCGTGAGAACTGATCTCGACACGGATCTCACCCGTGCCACGGACTACGTTAACTCGCTCGAGCTCGCTCCGCTGGCCCGCCGGCTGTGACGCCGGCGTTTGGGCGGCCGCAGCCACCACCGCAACCGCGAAGACCAGCAACGTTACGAACATGGTCACTTGTTGCTTTCGCATTTCGCTTCTCCCCAAAACCCGCGAGCCGGGCTCGCGTGTCCTTCCTCGAACTTGAGATTCCAGCGCCGGTTTTTCCCCGGTTCGCCGCTTCCCTGTTAAACCGCCGGTGTAAAGATCCGCTTCACCACTTCCCGCGTGAACGGCTTGCCTAGCTTGTCCTGCAACGACTCCTGGAACACCACTGAGTCGCCGGTAATCTTCACCACGTACCCGTTGAATACCGGATCGTTCTCGCGCAGAAAATAGGCCTTGTTCATGTTGTTGGTTACAACTGCGATGAAGCCGGCATCTGACTTCACCACGCCGCGCAAGTTGATATTTCCGATCTCCAGGCACTTCTTGCCGGTGGAGCATCCAGAACCGCCCTGCTGCTGCACCACCGGGCTGAAGAACGGATCGCGCTTCCCGTTCATGGCCCACTTCTTTTCTTCAGGCTTGGGCTGCTTGGTGGCATCCGCAGCCTTGGTCGCACCCGCCGGTTTGGCAGCGACGGAAGCTGCCGGCTTGGTCTCGGGTGTTGCTTTCACCTGCTGTTTGGGCGCCTGCGCTGCAGGTTTCAGAGTCGGAGCGGCCGCCTGCGCTACTAATTTCTGGGCAGGAGCAGGCGCTGCCGCCTTTGGAGCGGGAGCCGATGCCTGCACTGCAGGTTTCGGAGCCGGAGCCGCCGCCTTCACAGCCGCCGCTACTTTCGGTGCCGCCGATGCAGGCGCTATGACCGGCTTGGCCGCCGCTGTCTGCGGCTTAGCCGCAGGCGTTGGAGCCTTGCCTGGTGCGGCAGCCGGAGCGTTCTTCGCCACCGACTGCGTATGCAGGGTGAGTACAAACTTGCCGGATGCCCCCGGCGTTAACTCATAAGCGCAAGCCTGCTCTAAATCCACAACGACACTCGTGGTCGGCGGCGTTTTGCCGTCCATGCCGATACGCACGCCCTTGACCCCGGCGCTACCGATCGGAATCTTGTTCTGCGCGGTCGCTACTACCGTCTCCGGCAATTCCACCACCACGCGCGCAGGTGAACTCATTTTGCTCACTCGCGGCGTTACTGCCTCGCGGGAGCTGATCTCGATCTGAATATCGTCCCCATTGCGGACAACATTCACCCGCTCCAGCTTGTTGTTCGGGTTCGACGCCGTGGCCGGAGCCGCGGCAGGCTTCGCAGCCGTCTTAGCCGGAGCAGCAACCTGTGCCGGCTTGGCAGCCACTTTGGCCACCGCAGGAACCGGTGCCGGTTTCGATTTTGACAGCACGATGATCGCCGGTTTTACAGCAGGAGCAGGAGCGCCCGGCGCGGGTTTCGCCGATTGCGCCGGTACCCCGGCCGCACTCAGCGCCGCGTTGCTCTCAGCCGTCTGCTTCGCCTGCAGCGACTTCATGACGTTGCGCGTGTTGTCGATGGCATCCGGGTTCTGTGCCCAGGCCCCGCCCGCCATCATTGCCATTACCAGAATGCCTGTCGTCAGCTTCATAGCCATCCCTACCTTGCCGCCGGAGTTCCGGGTTTTGCCCCGGGAGCTGCGGGTCCAGGTTGCAAATCGTGACTGAAGAACGTGGTCGCCGTGCACGTGGCAACGCTGCTCTCGTTGGGCGCGTACTGGTACGTGTGCTTCGCCTTCGCGTTCTGTGGATTCTTGGTCGTCGACAGCAGCAATCCACTGATGTTGACGATCCGCTCCAGCTTGCCGACGCGGTCAAAGAAATTCAGCATCGAGTAGTACGGACCGTCCAGTTCGATATCGAACGGCATCTCCGAGTAGTACTCTTTGGTGCTAACCGGC
>Ga0066710_100000790_pt1 | contig 21016 bp, 19 predicted proteins | sample GraSoiAngelo_159_FD_79666 | JGI IMG/M metagenome (GOLD analysis project Ga0066710, IMG submission 79666) | Grasslands soil microbial communities from the Angelo Coastal Reserve, California, USA - 14_1009_16_40cm | ecosystem: Environmental > Terrestrial > Soil > Grasslands | place: USA...
AGATCCCGGTGCGATTCTTCGCTCAGTGCTTCGAGTATCGGTTCCTCGGCCTGATTCCGATGTCACGCCACCTGATCGGCGTCGACCCGGCGCGGGACGCCGCCGGAACGATCTTCCTCCTGGGCACCGACGTGCAGGGGCGCGATCTGTGGTCCCGGCTGATGTACGGCACGCGCATCTCGCTCACGATCGGCCTGCTGGGCGTCACCGCGAGCCTCGTCCTCGGTGTCGTCCTGGGTGGGCTGTCCGGCTTCTACGGCGGCGTCACCGACACCGTGATCCAGCGGATCATCGAGATCCTCCGGTCCATTCCGACGATCCCGTTGTGGATGGGCCTGGCGGCGGCGTTGCCGCGCGACTGGTCGATCGTGCAGGTCTACTTCGCGATCACCGTCATCATCTCGCTGCTGGGATGGACGGAGCTGGCGCGGGTGATTCGCGGCCGGTTTCTAGCTCTCCGAGAGGAAGACTTCGTGGTGTCCGCCCGCCTCGTCGGTTGTAGCCAGATGCGAACCATCTTCGTGCACATGGTGCCGTCGTTCATGAGCCACATCATCGCGGCCACGACCCTGGCGCTGCCGGCGATGATCATCAGCGAGACCGCGCTGAGCTTCCTGGGCCTCGGCCTGCGGCCGCCCGCGATCAGCTGGGGCGTCCTGCTGCAGCAGGCCCAGAACGTCCAGACCGTCGCGATCTCGCCGTGGCTGATGATCCCGGCGGTACCGGTGATCATCGCGGTGATGGCCTTCAACTTCCTGGGCGATGGACTCCGGGATGCCGCGGATCCTTATGGACGCTGAGCCGCTGCTGTCCGTGCGGAATCTGAAGACGTACTTTCAACAGGACGAAGGCACGGTGAAGGCGGTCGACGGCGTCTACCTCGATATGAATCCGCGGGCGACGCTGGGTGTCGTCGGCGAAAGCGGGTGCGGCAAGAGCGTCACGGCCCGATCCATTTTGCGAATCGTCGACCGTCCCGGCCGGATCGTCGAGGGCGAGATCTGGTTTCGCCGCCCGGCTGCGAACGGCGGGCCCGGGAGCCACGCCGTCGACCTCGCGAAGCTCGAGCCCAACGGCCTGCAGATGCGCTCGATCCGCGGCGCCGAGATCGCGCTCATCTTCCAGGAGCCGATGTCCTCGTTCAGCCCGGTGCACAGCGTGGGCAATCAGATCGTCGAGGCGATCATGCTCCATCAGGAGATCGGCCGCCGCGAGGCGCGCGACCGGGCGATCCAGATGCTGCGGCGGGTCGGCGTCTCGTCGCCCGATCAGCGAATCGACCAGCTCGCTCACCAGCTGAGCGGCGGCCTGCGCCAGCGGGCGATGATCGCGATGGCGCTCTCGTGCAGCCCGACCTTGCTGATCGCCGACGAGCCCACGACCGCCCTCGACGTGACCACCCAGACGCAGATCCTCGAGCTGATGCGCCAGCTCCAGCAGGAAGACGGGATGGCGATCATGCTGATCACGCACGACCTGGGCGTGATCGCCGAGATGGCGACGGACGTGGCGGTCATGTACCTGGGCCGCGTCGTCGAGCAGGCGCCGGTCGACGCGATCTTCCACGCCCCCAAGCACCCGTACACCCGGGCGCTCCTCCGCTCGATTCCCCGGATGCGGGCGCGGAGCCGCGAGCGGCTGACGCCGATCGCGGGGTCCGTGCCGCATCCGTACGATCGGCCGGCCGGCTGCCCCTTCCACCCGCGCTGTCCGGACTTCATCGCGGGAACGTGCGATCGGGAGCCGCCGGCCCCGCGCGCGGTGGGTGACCGGCACATCGTGAGCTGCTTTCTCTACGAATGAGCGCCGCCGCGACCCCGCTGCTCCGAGTAGCCGGCTTGCAGAAGCTCTTTCCGGTTCGCAAGGGCTTCTTGAAGCGGACGGTCGGCCACGTTCGGGCGGTCGACGGCGTCGACTTTCACATCGACCAGGGCGAGACCCTGGGCCTGGTGGGGGAGAGCGGCTGCGGCAAGACCACCACGGCGCGCTGCATCCTGAGAGCGATCGAGCCGACCGGCGGCGAGATCTTCATGCGGCGGGCGGATGGCTCGGTGGTGGAGCTCGGCGGGCTTCGCGAGTCGGAGCTGCGGGCGCTGCGGCGCGAGATGCAGATGATCTTCCAGGACCCGTTCACCTCGCTCAACCCGCGCATGACCCTGCTCGATCTGGTGGGCGAGCCGCTCCTGGTCCACGGCATGAAGAGCCGCCGCGAGCGCGAGGAGCGCGTGGCGGAGCTCTTGCGCCGCGTGGGACTCAGGCCCGAGTACATGCGCCGCTTTCCGCACGCCTTCAGCGGAGGCGAGCGGCAGCGCATCGGCATCGCGCGGGCGCTGGCGCTCCAGCCCCGTCTCGTGGTTGCCGACGAGCCCGTCTCGGCCCTGGACGTCTCGGTGCAGGCGCAGATCCTGAACCTCCTCTTCGATTTGCAGGAAGAGTTCCGTCTGACCTATCTGTTCGTGGCGCACGACTTGAGCGTCGTCCGGTACATCAGCAATCGCGTGGCGGTGATGTACGTCGGGCGCATCGTCGAGCTCGGCGAGACCGAGGAGCTCTTCACCTCGCCGAAGCACCCGTACACGGCGGCGCTCCTCTCCGCGGTGCCCGAGCCGGATCCGCGGACGCGCACCAAGCGCATCGTGCTCCAGGGCGAGGTGGCCAATCCGGCCTCGCCGCCCTCCGGCTGCTACTTTCATCCGCGCTGTCCGCACGCGATCGAGGTGTGCCGGACCCAGGCCCCTGCGTTCCAGGAAATCTCGCCGGGCCATCTGGTCGGCTGCCACCGAGCCCACGAGCTCCGGCTGCCTGGAGTAGAGTGAGGCCATGATCGTCTCGCGCGCCGTCACCGACAATCTGGCGAAGGCCTCGTGGATCCGCCGGATGTTCGAGGAAGGCGCCCGCCTCAAGCAGGAGCGCGGCGCCGACAAGGTGTTCGACTTCACCCTCGGCAACCCGGAGATCGAGCCGCCGCCAGCGGTGCTCGCCGCGGCCCGGCGGGTGCTCGAGAGCCCCGCGCCACACCTGCACGCCTACATGCCCAACGCCGGCCACGTGAAGGTGCGCGAGGCGGTGGCCGGGCGGCTGCGCGCCTCGACCGGGCTCCCGTACACGGCCGGCCACGTCCTGATGACGGTGGGCGCCGGGGCGGCGCTGAACACCGTGCTGAAGGCGTTGCTCGATCCGGGCGACGAGGTGCTCACGGTCGCGCCGTTCTTCGCCGAGTACACGTTCTACGCCGAGAACCACGGCGGCAAGCTGATCGTCGTGCCGCCCAAGGCCGACCTCACGCCGGACGTCGCGAAGCTCGAGGCCGCCATCACGCCGCGGACGCGCGTGATCCTCGTGAACTCGCCCAATAATCCGAGCGGCGTCATCTATCCCCGGTCGACCTTCGTCGAGATCGAGGCGATGCTGGCTCGCGCCGCGCGGCCGATCGTGCTCGTCAGCGACGAGCCGTATCGCGCGCTGGTGTTCGACGACGTGGCGCCGCCCGAGGTGCCGCCCCTGGTCACGCGCTCGATCGTGGCGACGTCCTGGTCGAAGTCGCTGGCCATTCCCGGCGAGCGCATCGGCTATCTGGCGTTCTCGCCGCGCATGCCCGAGGCGGCCGAGCTCTTCGAGGCCTGCACCTTCACGACCCGAGTGCTCGGCTTCGTGAACGCGCCGGCGCTCTGGCAGTGGGTCGTGGCCGAGGTCGGCGACCAGGTGATCGACGTCGGGCCGTACCGGGAGAAGCGCGACCTGATGTACGAGGGCCTCACGCGGATCGGCTACCAGTGCGTGAAGCCGCAGGGCGCCTTCTACGTGTTCCCGAAGACGCCGATCGACGACGACGTCGCCTTCGTCCGCCTGCTGGCGGAGGAAGGCGTGCTGACCGTGCCGGGCTCGGGCTTCGGCATGCCCGGCCACATCCGGATCTCGCTCACGGTCGAGCGCGACACGGTCGTGCGCGCGCTGCCCGGCTTCGAGCGCGCGTTCCGCAAAGTCCGCGGCTAGGCGCTCGGCTCAGCCGAGGAGCTTCTTGTAGGTCGCCTCGTCGAAGCCGACGATCAGCGAACGCCCTTTCCTGAGCGTCGGCGCCCGCAGATTGCCAGTGGGACCGAGCAGGAGGCCGAGCAGCTCGGCGCGGGGCGGCTTCTCGCGCTTCATGTCGACGTGCACGATCTTCTTGCCCTTGGCGACGTAGAGCTCGTCCACGTCCTTCAGCGCGCCGAGGGCCGCGTCGCCCTTGATCGTGGCTTTCTTCGCATCGGTCTGCGCGGTGACGGCGACCTTGTGCTTCGCAAGGTACCCTTGCGTCTTGGCGCAGGTCATTCAGCCCTGGCGGTGGTAGCTCCAGTCGACGGTGCTCATGTTGTCCTCCCGGGTGTGAGCCGCTGGATCATTTCAGCGCGATCGCGGCCCGCAGGGCCTGCAAGAGTCGGTTGAGGTCGTCCGGCGTCACGGGGCGCTCGGCGGCGAGCGCCTCGACTCGACCGTAGAGCGTGCGGCGCACGTAGGCGCGATAGGGCGCCGGCAGCCTCATCAGCATCGCGATGAACGCGTCCTGGAGCTCCGACGGCCAGCGGCGCTCGTGCTCGCGGCGCGCGGCTCCGAAATCGAACACCGCGCCCGGGCTCGAGGGTCCGGGCTCCGCGCCAGGGCGGGCGGCACGCAGCGACGTGGTCGCGGCCTCGTCGACCCGGTCGGCGTCGATGACGACACCGTAGGCGTCGCGCGCGCGCTCGCGCGAGACCAGGCCGGACAGGACGTCCGCCAGCACGTGGGACGACGGCCGCGTGAAGCGATCGCCGTGACCGCCGCCGCCCGGCGTCCGCACGCTCAGCACGTCGCCGGGCTCGAGGGCCAGCACGTCGATCTTCGGAATCGATCGCTCGCCGGCGGTGCCCGGGTTCAGCATCACGCTGCCCGTGGAGCCGGCGGTGCCGCCCGCCACGCCCCAGGGCGCGAAGCGCAGCCGTTCCATCCCGCGCGCGGTCACCAGGCCCTCGGGCTGGAACACCTGAAAGTCCAGCCGCACGCCGAAGCCGCCGCGAAAGCGACCGGGGCCCGCGGAATCCGCGATCAGATGAAACCGTCGGACGATGATCGGCACCTCGGCTTCGAGCGTCTCGGCCGGGGTCGTCTTGAGAAAGCCGAGCGAGGCGTCGCAGCCGTCGATGCCATCGCGCGCGGGCCGGCCGCCGCCGCCGCCGATCATCGGCTCGATCACCGTGACGTGCCGCCGCCCGGCCTCCGGGTCCGGCAGCGAGAGCGCGACCATGCAGCCCTGGCCGCCGCTGGCCGCCGGAATGTCCTCGGGCACGGCGCGGGCCAGCGCGCCGAGGACCGCGTCGTAGATCCGGAGCACGGTGGCGTAGCGCACGCCGCACGCCGCCGGAAACCGCGGATTCACCACCGAGCCCTCGGGCAACGTCATGCGCACGCGGCGCAGCACGCCCGCGTTGAGCGGGATGGTCCGGTCGCGCGTGGCGAAGTAGTTGACGAGCGCGACGGACATGAATGGGTGGACCTTCCCGGCCGTCGGCACGTTGAGCGCCGAGCTCACCTGGACGTCGCTCCCGGTGAAATCCAGATGGATCTCACCGTCGGCGATCGTGAGCGCGACCTTCAGCCGGATCGGGATCGTCGTCACCACGTCGTCCTCGATGTAGTCCGAGAACTCGTAGCGGCCGGTCGGCATGCGACGGATGATCGCCTCGACCTTGCGCGTGGCGTAGTCGATGAGGTCGTCCATCGCCTTGTCGACCGTGTCGGGCCCGAAGCGGCGAATCAGCTCGTGCATCCGCCGCTCGCCGGTGGTGAGGCCCGCGACCAGCGCCTGCAGATCGCCCCAGTTCTGCTCGGGGATGCGACAGTTGGCCAGGATCACGTCGAGCAGGTCGCGATTGACCGCGCCCCGCTTGAAGAGCTTCTTGGGCGGCAGTCGCAGGCCTTCCTGGAAGATCTCCGACGCGCGCGGCGTGATCGACGCCGGCACCATGCCGCCGACGTCCGAGCTGTGCAGGAAGCCCGCGCCGTACGCGACGAGGCGTCCATCCCAGAAGATCGGCTTGACCAGGTGGATGTCGGGCAGGTGCGTCGCCGCGGCCGCCGAGCCGTACGGGTCGTTGGTGATCACGACGTCGCCCGGCTCGAGCGGGCCCACCGCCTCGAGGGTCTCGGCGTAGCTGATGCCGCCGAAGCTCGCCACGCCGAGCTCGACCGGATACGCGAAGAACTCGCCGGAGGGATTGAGCAGGCCGCACGTGAAGTCGGCCGTCTCCTTCACGAACGTCGTGTACGCCGTGCGCTCCACGACGTACGCCATCTCCTCCACGGCGCCCTGCAAGTAGTTCCGGAGAATCTCCACGGTGAGCGCGTCCAGTCGCATCAGCCTTCCCTCCGGAGCCGCAGATTCCCGAAGCGATCGACCTCGCCGACGTGGCCGCCCGGCACGAGCACGGTCGTGTCGGGCTGCTCGACGATGGCGGGCCCGTCGAGCCGCGCGCCGCGGCCGAGCGCCGAGCGGTCGAACACGCGCGCCTCGGTCGGACGACCCTCGAGCCAGATCCGTCGCGTCGTGCGTGCGGTGGGCGCGGCCGCGCCCGCCGGAATCTCCGCGATCGGCACCCGCGGGCGCTCGGCGCGGAGCTGGACGCGGAGGTTCACGATCTCGGCCGGCGCCTCGCGATCGGCGTGCCCGAACGCACGCTCGTGAGCGTGATGGAAGGCGGCGAGCAGGGGAGCGCCGCCGCCGGGCGCCAGCCAGGCGAGCTCGACGGGCACGTCGATCTCGTACGACTGACCGACGTAGCGCATGTCGGCGGCGTCCCGGAAGGCGGCGGGGCTCGCGCCGGCGCCGAACCGCGCGAGCCACTCTCCGAGCTCGGCGCGCAAGTCGTCGTATCGCCGACGCAGGGCCGCCGCTTCGCGGAGCTCGGTCTCCACGCGCGTGTGCACCGTGCGAACCGCGTCGTTGACGATGTCGGCGCTGAGCGCGCCGAGGGCGCAGAGCGTGCCCGGCGAGCGCGGGACGAAGACTGAGGGGATGCCGACCTCGCGTGCGACGAGCGCGCCGACCACGGGGCCGGCGCCGCCGAAGGCGACGAGCGCGAAGTCGCGAGGATCGACGGCGGCGCGCGACAGGATCTTGGTGAACTCCGCGTACATGTTCGAGACGGCGACTTGCACCACGCTCTCCGCGGCTTCGTCCGGCGTCATCCCGAGGCGCCCGGCGAATCGGGCGATGGCGGCCTCGGCGAGCGACCGATCCAGGCGCATGCGGCCGCCGAGGAATCGCTCGGGATCGAGGAAGCCGGACACCAGGAACGCGTCGGTGAGCGTGGCGTCCTTGCCTCCGCGGCCGTAGCACGCGGGGCCGGGCTCGGCGCCGGTGCTCTGCGGGCCGACCTTGGGCAGCCCGACGTCGTCGACCCACGCGACCGACCCGCCACCCGCACCGATGGCGCTCACGCCGACCACCGGCATCATCACCGGCACCCCGCCGATGTGCTCGCTCGTGCTCACCCGAGGGCGCCCATTTTCGACGACCGCCATGTCGGCGCTGGTGCCGCCCACGTCGAGCGTGATGACATTCGGCAGGCCGGCACGGCCCGCGACGTACGCGGCCCCGATGACGCCGGACGCGGGGCCGGACAGGAGCGTCGCGGCGGTCTGAGTGCGCGCGGCCGCGACCGGCATGATGCCGCCGTTCGACTTCGTGACGTGCGCCATGGCCGGCGCCCCGCGCGCGGCGAGCGCCTGCTCGAAGCCCTCGAGGTAGCGGCGCACCTTCGGCTGCACGTAGGCATCGAGCACCGCGAGGGCCGTTCGCTCGTACTCGCGCGCCTGCGGCCACACGTCGGAGGACGCCGTCACCGGCAGCCCGGGGACGGTGGCCTCGGCGATGGCCCGCGCGCGTTGCTCGTGCTCGGGCCGCCGATAGGAGTGCAGCAGCGAGATCACGAGCCCCTCGACGTTCTGGCCCGTCCGGGCCAGATGTTGTACGGCCTCGCGCACGCTGCCTTCGTCGAGCGGCGTGTCGACGGTGCCGTCGGCGCGGAGTCGCTCGCGGATCTCGGCGACGCGGGCGCGAGGAATCAGCGGCAGCGGGCGTGAGCCGTGCAGATCGAACGGGTTCGGCATCCGCAGGCGCTGCAGCTCGAGGACGTCGCGAAATCCGTCGGTGACGAGCAGGCCGAGCCGCGCCCCCGTCCGCTGGATCAGCGTGTTCACGGCGATCGTGGTGCCGTGGACCACGGTGCCGATCTCGCGGAGATCGATGCCGTGCTCGTCGGCCAGCCGCGCCAGGCCGGTGCGCACGGCCTCGGCGAACTCGTGCGGGGTCGACGGGATCTTCAGGCCGAGCAGCTCGCCCGTCTGCGTGTCGAAGAGGGCGAAGTCGGTGAAGGTCCCGCCGATGTCGATCCCGAGCCAGTGCCGCGCCATCAGTTCCGCGATTGTGCAGCCTCGGCGGCATCGAGGCAAGCCATCGCTATCGTGCGGCCGCGTTGGCCAGGACCGCGTCCAGCTCCGCCGCTTCGTCAGGAGCGCGCCGAGCGCCGTGCGGATCCTCGGCCAGGCGCTCCGGCGTCCGGCGTCCACGGCGCCAGGGTGAAGTTAGGGCGCCGGGCCCATCAGGGCTGGCCGGCGGTTGGAGTATCCTACGTGCTGCGATGATCCTGATCCGCAACGCGACCCTGCTGAATCCCGCCTCGGGCGACCTCACCGAGAACGTCTCGGTCGTGGTCGAGGGCGAGCGCATTCGCGAGGTGTCGCCCCGGCCGATCCAGGTCTCCGCCGGCCTCACGCTCGACGCCGGCGGGCGCGTCCTGATGCCCGGGCTGATCGACTGTCACGTGCACGTCTTTCTCTCCGAGGTCAACATCCGCGCGCTGGAGGCGATCCCGCTCACCCTGATGACGGCGCGCGGAGCCGCCCTCATGCGCGCGATGCTCGACCGGGGCTTCACGACCGTGCGCGACACTGGCGGCGCCGACTGGGGGATTCGCGAAGGCGTGGCGCAGGGCTACCTGCCCGGCCCGCGGCTCTTCGTGGCCGGGCGGCCGATCGGCCAGACCGGCGGGCACAGCGACGCGCGGCGGCGAACGGACGCGAGCGTGTCGTGCCACTGCTGCAACGCCATGGCCTTCACGCTCGGCATCGCCGACGGTGTGGATGAAGTGCGCCGCGCGGCGCGCGAGCAGCTCCGTCAGGGCGTGGACCACATCAAGATCATGGTCTCGGGCGGCGTCGCCTCGCCCTACGATCCGCTCGAGAGCCTGCAGTACACGACGGACGAGATCCGAGCGGCGGTCGAGGAGGCGGCGGTCTTCAAGCGCTACGTGTGCGCCCACGCGTACGCGGCCGACGCGATCGCGCGGGCGGTGCAGGCCGGCGTGCGCGTGATCGAGCACGGCAACCTCATCGACGCCGCCACCGCCAAGCTGATGGCCTCGCGGGGCGCCTTCCTGGTGCCGACGCTCGTCGCTTACGACGCGATCCAGCGCCACGGGGGCCGCTGGGGGATGGGCGCCGACAGCCTCGAGAAGAACAAGATCGTGATGGCGGCGGGATTGCGATCGCTCGAGCTCTGCCGTGAGGCGGGCGTGCGTATGGCGTTCGGGAGCGATCTGCTCGGACAGCTCCAGCCCGATCAGTCACGCGAGTTCCAGATCCGCTCGCAGGTGCTCTCGCCACTCGAGATCATCCGCTCGGCCACGGTGGTGGGCGCCGAGCTGCTCGGACGATCGGGTGAGCTCGGCACCATCGCGCCGGGCGCGTTCGCGGACCTCCTGGTCGTGGACGGTAATCCCCTCCGCGACCTCAGCCTGCTGCAGGGCCAGGGCGAGCGCCTGGCCCTCATCATGAAAGCCGGCGCGCTGCACCGGAATTGTCTGCCCGCGGCATGACCGCCGGCCGCGCGGCACTCCTCGTCGCCGCCGGCCTGGCCCTCGGCTTCATCCTGCTTCCGCTCGTGCTCGTCTCGTGGCTCAGCTTCTTCCGCGACGAGGTGGTCGTGTTCCCGCCCTCGGGGTACACCCTGCGCTGGTTCCGCGCGATTCTCGACCAGCGCAACTTCGTGGACGGCTTCGTGACCAGCCTCGAGGTCGGCGTGTTCGCGATGCTGGCGGGACTGGCCCTGGGTGTACCGGCCAGCTTGTGCCTGGCGCGCTATCGGTTCCCGGGGAGGGAAAGCCTCGGCCTGGTGCTCTTGACGCCGCTCGTCGTCCCTGGCGTGGTGGCGGGCACGGCGATCTACGTGTTCCAGGTCGAGACCGAGATCCTCACGCGGCTGCCGCTCGTCGCCTCGCTGCCCGGCCTCGTCCTCGCCCACGTCGTCGTCACGATCCCGTGGACGGTGCGGCTCGTCACCGCCAGCCTGGTGGGGTTCGACCGCACGGTCGAGGAGGCGGCGCAGAATCTCGGCGCGGGTCCGTGGACGACGTTTCGCCGCGTCACCTTGCCGCTCATCCGGCCGGGCATGGTGGCGGCCGCGCTGTTCGGTTTCGTCATCTCGTTCGGCAATCTCGAGATGACGCTCTTCCTGATCGGCCCGGGCCGGACGACCTTGCCCATCGCGATCTTGCAGTATCTCGAGTGGCGGATCGATCCGGTCATCGCCGCGGTCTCGCTGCTCCAGATTGTCATCATCGGGGCGGCCATGGTCGCCACCGACCGGTACGTGAAGCTCGCGCGGGTGCTGTGAGGAGCCGCGAACGAATGGCGCGCATCGAGCTGGAAGCAATCTCCAAGCGGTACGGCGACGTCCATGCGGTCCGTGATTTCTCGCTCGTGATCGAGCATGGCGAGCTGGTCGTACTGCTCGGCCCGAGCGGGTGTGGGAAGACGACGACCCTCCGGATGATCGCCGGGTTCGTCCCCGCGACGTCGGGCCGCATCCGGCTCGGCGGCCGCGACGTGACGAACATGCCGGCCCACCGCCGGAATACCGGGCTCGTCTTCCAGGGCTACGCGCTCTTCCCGCACCTCACCGCCGCCGAGAACATCGCGTTCGGTCTGCAGATGCGCAAGCTGCCGGAGCCCGTCGTGCGTGAGAAGGTGACGCGGGCGCTACGCCTGGTGCGGCTCGACGACCTCGGCGATCGCCTGCCGCGCCAGCTCTCGGGCGGGCAGCAGCAGCGGGTCGCGCTGGCGCGGGCGCTGGTCATCGAGCCCGACGCGCTCTTGCTCGACGAGCCGCTGTCGAACCTGGACGCGAAGCTGCGCGAAGAAGTGCGCGTCGAGATCCGCCAGCTCCAGCGCGCGCTCGGATTGACCACCGTGATGGTCACGCACGACCAGGACGAGGCGCTCGCGATGGCCGACCGCCTCGTGGTCATGTCGGCCGGCGCCATCCAGCAGATCGGCACCCAGCGAGAGCTCTACGAGCATCCGCGCAACCGCTTCGTGGCCGGCTTCGTCGGACGTACGAACTTCCTGCGGGGCCTGCTCGTCGAGCCCGGCGTGTTCCGGAGCGACGGCGGCCTCACGCTCCGCTACGACGGCCGCTCGGCGCCAGCCGGCGCGGTAGCGCCGGGCGCGTCGCCGTCGGGCGCTCGGCGGGCGCTCGCGCTGCGGCCGGAGCGTCTGGCGATCGGCGCCCTCGCGGACAGCGCGCGCGCTAACCGCGTGGCGGGCACCGTGGAATTCGCCTCGTACCTCGGCGCCATCATCGAGTATTACGTGCGGTTGAGCTCGGGAGAGATCTTGCGCGTTCACGCGCCCAACACCGGCGCCGCCGGCGATCGGGCGTGGGCGCTCGGCGAGACGGTCCACGTGTCGTGGCCGGTCGAAGTGGGCCTCGTGCTCGAAGACGAACATCAGCCAGAGGAGGATCATCGATGAACAAGTCGAACGATTTCACACGCCGGCGGTTCGTGAAGGGCTTGGCCGTCGCCGGCGTTGCCACGCTCGGGCGTCCCGGGCGCGGCACGGCGGCCGAGAAGATGGTGCTGGGCACCTGGGGCGGCGATTACTCCAAGCTCCTCACGCAGAACGTGGAGACGCCGATCCTCGCGCCCAAGGGCATCGAGGTGGTCCACGACATCGCCGGTGACCCGCAGCGGCGCGCCAAGCTGGTGGCCGAGCAGCGCCTGCCGCGCGGGACGACCGATCTGCAGGCGCTGAGCGCCGCCGGGTCGCGCGAGATGTTCAACGCGGGCGTCCTGGAGCCGATCGACTACACGAAGATCGCCAGCGCGCCCCATCTCCTGGCGCCGATGAAGACGCCGTTCTCGGTCGGCCACATCTACAGCGGCCAGGTCATTCTCTACAATCCGGCGATGATCAGCCCGGCCCCGACGTCGTACAACGACCTGTGGGATTCCAGGCACGCCGGCAAGGTGGGCGTCATCGACATCCAGTACGTCGGGATGCTCGAGGCTGCCACGCTCATCTCCGGCGGCAACATGGAGAATTTCGAGCCGGGCAAGGCCAAGCTGATGGAGCTGCGCAAGCTGAACTTCAAGATGTACCCGACCAACGAGGCGATGGCCCAGGCGCTCAAGACCGGCGAGGTCGGCATGTGCGTCATGTGGAAGGCGCGCGGCGTCATGTGGCAGAACGCGGGCGTGCCCGTGCAAGCGGTCGCGCCGAAGGAGGGCGTCGTTCTCTACGTCTCGGACTTCGTCATCCCGAAGAACGCGCCGAACAAGGCGGCCGCCTACGCCTACCTGGACGCGATGCTGGCGCCCTCGGCGCAGATCGGCTTCGCCGAGACGATGGGCTACAACCCGACCGTCTCGAACGCCAAGGTGCCCGACGCGGTGGCCAGGCGCATCGGCTTCACCAAGGACGAGCAGGCGCGGCTGCTCTCGCCGAACTACGACTACATCGCCAAGAACGACAGCCAGCTCAAAGAGTGGTGGGACAAGATCTTCAAGGCCTGATGGCGCCCCGGCGGTCGGTGGCCGGCGCCCTCGTGGGCCCGGCCACCCTGGCCGTCGTGCTCGGCCTGCTGGTGCCGCTGGCGATCCTCTTTCGTTACAGCCTCAACCGATTCGTGCCCGGGCGCCTCATGGTCGAGGCGCTCACCGCCGAGAACTACGTCAAGTTCTTCACCGATCCCTATTACGTCGCGGTGCTGCTGCGCACGTTACGCGTGTCCGGGATTTGCATGGTGCTCTGCCTGGTGCTGGGATTCCCGCTGGCCTACGCGCTCGCGCGCACCGGGTCGCGCTGGAAGAGCGTCCTGGTCATGCTGGTGGTGCTGCCGTTGTTCGTCGGCAACGCCGTGCGCGCCGCCGGCTGGATGGTCATGTTCGGCTCGCGGGGCCTGCTCAATACGCTTCTCGGCGTGGTCGGGCTGATCGACCGGCCGCTCCAGCTCATGTACACCGAGGGCGCGGTGATCGTCGGCATCACGGCGATCAACATGCCGTTCATGGTGCTCACGCTCGAGAGCGTGATCGAAGGCATCGACCCGGCCATCGAGGACGCCGCGGCGAGCCTCGGCGCGCGGCCGCTCCAGGTGTTCCGGCGCGTGATCCTGCCGCTGGCGCTGCCGGGCGTGCTCGCCGGCACAATTCTAGTATTCATCCTCGGGATGAACGCCTACGCCACGCCGATCCTCCTGGGCGGGCCGCGCTTCCAGATGATGGGGCCGCTTGTTTATGGCCAGTTTGCGGGGCTCAACAACTGGCCGTTCGGGGCGGCGCTGTCGTTCGTGCTCATGACGGCCACTCTGTCGCTTAGCGCGGTTTCGAACCTTTGGATCCAGCGTCGATATCGCCGCTAGGCGAGGCTGCTGATAAGGGCGCATCTGCTTCGTTGGAGCCCTCGCCCCTCCCTGCGGCGTATGCGGCATGCGCCTCAGTCGGGCCTCGGGCTCCGCCTCGCATCTGCACCCTTCTCAGCAGCCTGCTAGGCGCTTGTTCCCGCTGGACACTTACTGCTGCTAAGCGCTTGTTGCTGCTCGACGCGTACGGCTAGATCGTTTTCACCACCTCGGCGGGCCAGGAGCGGGCGTCGACGCGGTCGTGCCATTCTTTGATCTTGCCGTCTCGGTCGATCACGACGCCGACGCGCTGAGCGCCCTTCGCCGGGTCGACGTTGGCGCCGTAGGCGGTGCCGATCGTCCGGTCGGTATCGCAGATCAGCGGGAAGGTGAAGTGGAACTTCTCGGCGAACTTCTTGTTGTCGGCAGGGGTGTCGAACGACACGCCGACGATCACGGCATTCTTCCGGTCGTAGTCGGCCTTGAGGTCGCGGAACCCGCAACCCTCGGCGGTTCAACCAGGCGTGTCGGCCTTGGGAAAGAACCAGAGCACGATCGTCTTGCCCTTGAAGTCGGAGAGCTTGACGGTGTTGCCGTTGTGGTCGCGCCCGACGAAGTCCGGCGCCTTGTCCCCTGGATTCAGCATGACCCCTCCTGTTGGATAGTGGTATCGATCAGCGCGCGCGGACGATCTCGGCCGCGAACGCCTCCAGCGCGTCCCAGTCGTACGGCCCCTCGCGCAGCGCGATGCTGAGCCGCGTGCAGCCGAGCGCGCGGAACTGGTCCACCATCTCGCGCGCGTCCTTCACGGATCCTCTCAGGTAGCCCGTGCGCTCGGCGCGCGCCGGGCTGCCGCCGAAATGGCTGCGCCACAGCTCGTCGGCGCGGGCGATGCCCTTCGCGTCCGCGCCGAGGTAGAAGCCGAGGTTCACCGCGCGCATGATCGTCTTCGGGTCGCGCCCTTCCGTCTCGCACCAGCGGTCGAGCACCTGGCTCTTGTGCTTCCAGTCGTCCGGGCCGATGTAGGCGCCGTTCCATCCATCCGCGTACTTCGCCGCGGCGCGGAGCGTGCGCTTCTCGCCGCGCCCGCCGATCCAGATCGGGATGCGGGGCTGCAGCGGCTTGGGATAGTTGGGAGCGTTGGACACCTGGAAGTGCTTGCCCGGGAAGTTCGCGCGCTTCTGCTCGGGGTCGAGGAGCAATCTGAGGATCTGCGCGTACTCTTCCAGCATGTCCTCACGGGGCCCGATCGACGGAAACGCGTAGCCGAACGCCCTGGCCTCGACGTCGTGCCAGCCGGCGCCGAGCCCGCAATCGACGCGCCCGTTCGACAGGTGGTCGATGGTCGTGAGCGACTTGGCCAGCAGCCCGGGATTCCTGTAGGCGACGCAGTAGACGCCGCTGCCGAGGCGGACGCGCGTCGTGTCCATCGCGGCCGCGGCCAAGGTCGCGATCGCCTCGTAGCAGTCCATATCCCCGCCGCGGGGCGGCGACTCCTGGAAGTGGTCGGAGACGGAGAACCAGTCGAAGCCCTTCGCGTCGGCGAACTGCCACAGCTTGCGCATCTCGCCGAGCGGCCCGCCCATGGCGCCGATGTGGATCCCGAAGTTCATGTCAGGCTCCTCCCAGGGCTGAGAGCGCCCGGTACGCGCGCCTGGCGCGCTCGAGCGCGGGGAGATCGGCGGTCGCCCGGCACGGCGCCTCGATCGCCAGCGGCAGGCCGGCGGGCAGCGCCGCGACCAGCTCGCCGAGCGGCAAGACGCCCTCGCCGGGCAGCAGACGGCCCGTGCGGGCCTCGCGGATGAGCGCTGGTGAATCGGTCGGGCCGGGCATGTCAGGTGAAGCATCGCAGATCTGGACGTAGCGGAACAGCGCCGGATCCACCTGCTTCACGTGAGCCGGCAATCCCCCTGACCGGCTGAAGTGCAGGGCATCGATCAAGACCGACGCGTTCGAGCGCTTCGCCTTGGCGAGGACGCTCGTGGCGTGGGCGAGCGTTCGCACGCCGGTGTAGACCGCAAACTCCAGGCCGACGTTCAGGCCGTACTGCGCCGCGCGGTCGCAGAGCTCGCCGAATCGCTCGATCGTGCGAGCCTCGTCGGGTTCGGCGCTCATCACCAGGACGTTCTTGGCGCCGAGCCGCGCCGAGACCTCGAGAAAGCCCTCGGGGATACCGACGGGCTGCTCGGGCTCGAAGCGCAGGAACTCCGTGTCGAGCACGGTCACCCCCGTGTCGGCCAGGCGGCGCAAGGTCTCGCGCAAGACCGGGCCGTCACGCAGGATGTCGTACGGGGGCACGCCCACGCTCGGCGTGGCCGTCAATCGAATGCCGATGGTCCGAAAGCCGGCGGCCGCGGCCACGGTGACCAGCTCGGGAGGCGTAGTGTCGAGCACGGTGAGATGAGCGAGCGAGATCGGATGACGCATCACTCCTCCAGCAACACACAGTATCGCGGATCGGCGCTGACGAAGACCTCGTCGCCTTCGGCCAGCGGATCCGGCGCCGCCACGCGCACGATCAGCACCCGGCCATCCCAGTCGACGTGGTACTGCGTGAAGTCGCCCTGGAACACGCGCTGGCGGATCCGGGCCGGCCACACGTTGAAAGGCGTCGCCGGCCGCGCGCGCTCGAGCCGGAGACGCACGGTGCGGATGGCCATCAGCACCTCGTCGCCCGCCGCGCGACCGGGCGCAGTGCCGTGGACCAGCGCGCCACCGTGGGTCTGGATGACGACGAGCCCGTCGCGCTCGAGATCGGCCCGTCGCCGGCCTCGGATCAAGTTGGCCGACCCCACGAAGTCGGCGACGAAGGTGTTGCGCGGCCGGTCGTAGATCTCGGCCGGGCTGCCGATCTGCTCGATCACGCCGTCCCGCATCACGACGATCCGGTCGGAGATCGCGAGCGCTTCTTCCAGATCGTGGGTGACGTACACCGAGGTGATATCGAGCCGGCGCTGCAGCTCCTTCAGCTCCACGCGCATCTCGGCGCGCAGCTTCGCGTCGAGGTTCGACAGGGGCTCGTCGAAGAGAAGGACCGAGGGCGAGAACACGAAGGCCCGGGCCAGCGCGACGCGCTGCTGCTGGCCCCCGGAGAGCTTCGAGGCGCTGCGCGTCCCGAGCTCGCCGAGCTGGACCAGGTCGAGCGCCTCGCGGACGCGGGTCGTCACCTCGGCTTCCGGTCGCTTCCGCACCCGCAGGCCGTACGCCACGTTGTCGAACACGCTCATGTGCGGCCAGATCGCGTAGGACTGGAAGACCATCGAGAGCCCGCGCCGCTCGGCCGGGATGTTGACCGCGGGGGAGGATGACGAGAACACCGGGGCTCCGCCGATCCGGATCTCGCCCGCCGTGGGCTTCTCGAGCCCGGCGATCGCTCGCAAGGTGGTCGTCTTGCCGCACCCGGATGGGCCGAGCAGGGTGAGGTGCTCGCCGGCGGCGACGGTGAACGTCACGCCCCGCACCGCGACGACGCTGCCGTAGCGGACGACGAGATCGCGCACCTCGATCGACGCGCGCGCCATCCTCACTCGCCTCCGGGCTGGACCGCGCGGCGAGCGACCGCGAACAGGAGCACCAGCGCCGCGACGACCGCCAGGGTCTGCAAGAGCGCCATGGCCGCGGTGAGCTCGGTGCTGGTCGAGAACCAGGACTCCACGATGGCCGGCGTGATGACCTTGGCCTTGGGGCCCATCAGCAAGATCGACGCGCCCAGCTCGCGGACGCTGGCGATGAAGAGCAGCAGCCACGCCGCGATCAGACCGGGCTTCAGCAGCGGCATGGTCACCGTGCGCAGCCGATAGCCCCACGTCGCCCCGCACATCTGGGCGCATTCCTCGAGCGAGCGGTCGATCTGGAGAATCACACCGGAGATCGTCCGGAAGCCCAGCGGCAGGAACACCGTGAGATAGACGATCAGCAGGAGCCACAGAGTGCCGTAGATCGGGATCGGGAAGATCAGCCACGCCCAGAGCATCCCGAAGGCGAACACCAGCCGCGGCACCGCCTGCGGAAACATCAGCAGATACTCGATGACGCCGGCACCGGGCAGGCGCGAGCGATAGATCAGCCACGAGAGAAATCCCATCAGCACGACGCCGACGCTCGCCGTGGCCAGTCCGAGAAGCAGACTGTTGCCGAGCGCCGAGCGCACCGCGTCGAGCGAGAGTGCGGTCTCGTAGTTGACCAGGGTGAAGTTGGCGGCGCGCGGGAACGCGGTCGTCAGGTGCTGGAACGACGCGTAGGTGATCGTCAGCACCGGCAGGATCACGGCAACGGCGAGATACGCGACGCAGACGCCGAGGAACGGCCAGCGCAGGCCCCCGACGTCCATGGCCCGCGGTCTGAAGGCCCTGCCGGTGATCGTGACATAGGTGCCGGAGCTCACGATCCGGCGGTAGATCCACACCATCGCGAACATGACGGCGAAGAGCGAGACGCCCATCGCGGCCGCGGTCGGGAAGCGCGGCGGATACTGGGACACGAGCTGGTACATGGCGGTGGTCACGACGTAGAAGCGGTTGGGGAGCCCGAGCACCAGCGCGGCGGAGAACGAGCCGAGCATCTCGGCGAAGACGAACACCGCTGCGCCGAGGACGCCGGGCAGCACCAGCGGCAAGGTGATGCGCAGCATCGTCCGGACGCGGCCGGCGCCAAGGACCTGCGAGGCTTCCTCCATCGCCGGGTCCATCGACTTCATCACGGCGCCGATCATCACGAAGGCGACGGAGCCCTCGAACAACGCCATCACCCAGGCGATGCCCCAGGGCGTGTTGATGTCGACGAGGTGGTCCGAGCCGCCGAGCGCCCGCCAGATCTGGTTGACGAAGCCGCTGTTGGGCGAGGCGATGAGCGCCCAGGCGAGGGCGCCCATGAGGGGCGTCACGTAGTACGGCAACGCCATGAGCTGCTCGAACGCCGCGCGGCCGGGCACGTTGGTGCGGGAGAGGATCCACCCCATCGCGAACCCGACGACGACGGCGAGCATCGTCGCCAGCGCCGCGACGAGCAGTGTGTTGCCGAAGATGTGCGCATAGCGGCCAAGGCCGGTGTAGTTGTCGAGCCCGTACGCCTCCGGCGGCCGGGCCTGCGGGTCGCCGACGCTGAGCGAGGCCTGGATCAGATACGCGATCGGATAGAGGACCAGCACGGCGGTCGCGCCGCCGACCAGCGCGCTGACGAGGCGTGGCCCCGGCGATAAAGACCAATGGGGGGCTCCGAGCGCCCCCCATGCCCGCCGTACGCTCGTCACGCCGCGGGGAACCCGGGGCGCTCCTCGGTCACGCGTGCGGCTCACAAGCCCATGATCGAGTTCCACTCCTTGACGAACACGGGATGGCTCGCCACGTAGTCGTTCCAGTCCGTGGGGAAGAGCAGCTTGAAGTCGGCCAGGCGCTTGCCCGTCGGCATCGGCCCAGCGTCGGGCCGCAGCGAGCCGTAGAGGAGGATCTTCTGGTTCTGGTAGACGAGCTGGCCGCGCTTGGAGAGCGCCCAGTCGACGAAGAGCTTCGCCGCCTCCGGGTGGGGCGCCTTGTTGACGACGCCGATGTAGATCGCGATGGCCGGCATGCCCTCGGGCGGCGCCACGAACTCGAGCTCGGCGCCCTTCTCCTGATAGAGCGTGTAGCCGGCGTACTCGGCGAGCGCGCAGATGCGGTCCTCGCCCTTGGCCAGCCGGTCGAAGAGCTGGGCGCGCGCGTCGAAGCCCTTCGGCCGCTGCTTGGCGAACTCCTGCCAGAAATCGTTGCCGTACATCTTGCGCAAGATGTACCACTGGGCGTGCTGCATGCCCGAGGTCGCGAGCTTGGCGCTGATGCCGTCCTTGAAGACCGGGTTGTTGATGTCTTTCCACGTCTTCGGCGCCTGCTCGGGTTTCACCTTGGTGCGGTTGTAGGAGATCCCGGAGAAGCCGACGCCCGGCACGCCGTAGTAGCCCGCCGGGGTCGACTGATATTCCGGCTTGTAGGCGGCGTACTCGGGCGACATGTACTGCTCCCAGCCGCCCTTCTTCTGGAAGTCGATGGCCGGTGAGATGTCCGAGAGCTGGAGCACGTCGACGCCAAACCGGCCTGATGACCGCTCCGCCGTGATCTTGGCGTAGAGGGAGCCGGTCTGGAGCCGCACGTAGCTGGTCTTGATCTTCGGGAAGTCCTTCTTGAAGGCGTCGAGCAAGGCGGCGATCCCGGGCTCGCTGTCGTGGCCGTAGTAGACGACCTCGCCCTCCTGCTCGGCCTTGGCGACGTCGGCCGAAGTCTGGAAATCGTGCACCTTGCTGACGTTGCGCGCCGGGCTCTGGGCCGCGGCGAACGGCACGTCGGCCAGCAGCGGCACGGCGGCGGCGAGCGCGCCGGTCTTCAGGAAGCCGCGCCGCGTGACGGCGGTATCTGCGGGCTCGGGCATGCGGAGATCTCCTTTATCGAAGTCGTGAGGGCGCCTCGTTGCGCCGCCCGTAGCATAAGCTACCGACGAGTCAGGAGCCACCGCGCGGCCGCGCGCGTCTCCTGCTATGCTGTCGGGGTCACGAGGGGAGCTCATCGCACCACACAGACAGGAGAGCGCTGGCATGACCAACAAAGGGTTCTCCCACCTCGGTCTCTCGACGCTGGATCTGGACAAGACGCGCGACTTCTACGAGAACGTGCTCGGGTTCAAGGCGGTTCGCTGCGACATCATCAAGGTCAAGGAGGGCGGCCAGATCCGCCACATCTTCTTCGACACCGGACGCGATCAGCTCATCGCGTTCATGGAAGCCCGCGGCGTGCCCGGGGTGCCGGCCCGCTACGACGCCGGGATCACCCGCGGACTCGGCGTGCCGAGCGCCTTCTATCACTTCGCCTTCGAGGCGGGCTCGGAGGCGGGGCTCGACGAGAAGCGCCACGAGCTCATCGCGAAGGGCGTCGAGGTGACGGACGTCGTCGACCACGACTGGGCGAAGTCGATCTACTTCAAGGACCCCAACGGGATCCAGCTCGAGTTCTGCTGCTTCACCCGCAATCTGAACGCCAACGACGCGCGGATGCAGGATCGCTTCGAGATGTCCGTGAAGCGGCTGGGGCTGGAGGATCCAGACGCGCTGAGGTCAGCGTATGGCGCACAGGCTGACCTCGATCTGCTGGTGAAGACACCCGGCGCCTGATCCCGGGGAAGACACGGGCGCTCCGCGCCGTTGGAGCGGAGCGCCCCGCGTCGGATCACACCGCCTTCAACGTCTCGTACACGCTCCGCTCGAACTGACCGTAGAGCTTCAGGGTCTTCGTGTCGGCGAAGGGAAGAATCTGCGTCATGATCAGCCCGGTCACGCGCTTGGCCGGATCGAGCCAGTAG
>Ga0066710_100000791_pt1 | contig 20998 bp, 17 predicted proteins | sample GraSoiAngelo_159_FD_79666 | JGI IMG/M metagenome (GOLD analysis project Ga0066710, IMG submission 79666) | Grasslands soil microbial communities from the Angelo Coastal Reserve, California, USA - 14_1009_16_40cm | ecosystem: Environmental > Terrestrial > Soil > Grasslands | place: USA...
CTACGACTCGCAGGACGCGCTGCGCCTGCTGGACCTTCAGCTCGTGGAGTACGCTCCCGACCTCATCACGGTCATGATCGGATGGAACGACCTGCTCAAGCGAGATCCGGCTCGACCGAGCGCTTCGGCGCTCGAGTCGCGGCTGGCGTACGCCCTCTACGACATCTACCTCATAAAGTTCTGGCGGTCAGTCGTCTACCGGCATGTTCGTCATGCGCTCTTTCGGCCCGGGACGCTGCTGGCGGCCGAGGAGGAAGCAGCCCTGCGGACGTACGTCCCCCAAGTCTACAAGGAGAACCTCGAGAAGATCGTCGCCACCGCGCGGCGCGGAGGGAGCAAGGTCGTGCTGCTCACGCTGCACAGTCCGCTCAACCCGGACATGGACGCGAAGGACGTGCAGAAGCTCTATTTCCCCTACTACACCTACAACCTCAAAAAGTTCTGGCTCCTGTACCAGCGCTACAACGCGGCCATCCGTGCCGTCGGACACGAGTACGGCGTCCCGGTGGTCGAGCCGTCCGTCGTGCTCCAGGGGCACGAGCGCGAACTGTTCACGGATACCGTCCATATGGAGTGCGAGGGCTACCAGATTCTGGGCAACTACCTGCACAGCGAGCTGTCGCGGTTCGTGGGGACGAGCGTCCTGAGGACCGCGACGAACGGGAGGCGATGACGATGCGTGGATGGCTGAAGGGACTCGCGATCAACCTGGGCACGGCCCGAGAGCTGCTGGTGTTCATCTGGCATGGGAAGTCGTGGTGGCTGACGCCGATCGTCGCCGTCCTGCTCCTGCTGACCGCGGTCGTGGTGTTCCTCGAAGGGTCGGCGCTGGCGCCGTTCATCTATACCCTCTTCTAGGCACGGGGACGTGCGTCGACTCCTTCGCGGGCGAGACCGATGAAGATCGTCAACATCGTGGGGGCTCGGCCCAACTTCGTGAAGATGGCGCCGCTGATGCGGGAGCTCCGGCGGCAGCCGTCGGTCGTCCCGATCCTTGTCCACACCGGCCAGCACTACGACGCGGTCATGTCCGAGCGGTTCTTCAGGGACCTCGAGCTGCCGGCGCCGGACTTCAACCTGGGCGTTGGCTCCGGGTCGCACGCGATCCAAACGGCGGAGGTGATGCGACGCCTCGAACCGCTGTTGGAGACGATACGGCCGGACCTCGTCCTCGTCGTGGGCGATGTGAACTCCACCCTGGCCGCCGCCCTGACGGCGGTGAAGCTCGGCATCCCCGTGGCTCACGTCGAGGCGGGCCTTCGGAGCTTCGACCGGAGCATGCCGGAGGAGGTCAATCGACTGCTCACGGATGCGATCGCCGACGTCCTCTTCGTGACGGAAGAGAGCGGGCGGCAGAACCTCCTGCGGGAGGGAATCCCCCCCGCGAGGGTCCATTTCGTCGGCAACGTGATGATCGACGCGCTCGACACCTTCCGGTCCAGCTGGGAGGACTCCGCGGTCTTCGACTACCTCGGCCTGGAGCCGGGCCGCCCGTGTGGCGTGCTCACGCTCCACCGCCCCTCCAACGTGGACGATCCCGCGGGCTTGGCGGACCTCGTGGAGGCGTTCCACGAGCTTGCCCGCCATCTGCCGATCGTCTTCCCGCTGCACCCCCGCGTGAAGTCGCGACTCCTGCGACAGGGCTACTTGGCGCGGACCAAACCGGAGTCTCGGGAGCCGTTCTCGAGTAAGGGGATCGCCTATGTCGACGCCCTCGGCTACCTCGACTTCATCGCCCTGCTGAGCCGCGCGCGTCTGGTCCTGACCGATTCGGGCGGGGTTCAGGAGGAGACGACGATGCTCGGCGTCCCGTGCCTCACGCTGCGCACAACCACGGAGCGCCCCGTGACGGTCACCCACGGGACCAACCGCGTCATCGGCACCGACCCTGGGCGGATCGTCGAGGAGGCCCTCCGAACCCTGGACCATCCACCGACGCCATCGGAGCCTCCCCCACTCTGGGACGGGCGAGCGGCGCCGCGAATCGTCGAGATCCTCCTCGATGGCAACGAAGCGCGAGGCCTGGATGCGTCGGGCGCCTCACGAGCCGCGGAAGGGCGCGGCGCGCAGCTCGGGTCGGGGGAGAGGCGATGAGTCTCGGCCCGAGAGAGTGGTGGCGGCCGGACGACGGACCCGAGAGTCACCGTCGGCCGGAACCTGCCGCCGGCGCGGCGCCCGAGGCATCCGACAGCGCGCTGTCGTTCTGGCTCTTGATGGTCTTTACCCTCATCTTGCTGCTCGCACCGCAGACATTCGTTCCGGCGCTCATGCCATTACGCCTGGCGCTGCTCACCTCGACCGCGGCGATCGCGGCGCACCTGATTCATCGATGGACCCGGGGGCAACCGCTCATCGTCTTCACCCCCGAGCTCCGGATCGTCGCCGGCTTGATCGGGTGGGCGATCCTGACGGTTCCGCTGTCCTACTGGCCGGGGGGCAGCATCGGCTTCCTGCTCAATTCGTATTTCAAGACGATCGCGATCTTCTGGCTGGTGAGCGCCACCGTGAGTACAGTCACGCGACTCCGTCAGGTCGCCTGGGCGCTGAGCCTGATGGCGGTCCCGTTGGCGGCGTCCGGCGTCCGCGAGTACCTGTCGGGCGAATTCGTGCAGGGGCGCATCAACGGCTTCGACGCGCCGCTCACCGCGAATCCGAACGACCTCGCCCTCATGCTGAATCTGATCCTTCCCCTGATGGTGGCGCTCTTCACCATCCAGTCCAGAGCTCTGGTTCGCGCCGGTTTGCTCGCCGTCATCTTCCTGGACGCGATCGCCGTCATCCTGACGTTCTCTCGGGGGGGGTTCTTGACGCTGGCAACGACGATCGTGCTGTACACGCGGGCGTGGAGCAAGCGTTCGTGGGGCTGGACGTTCGCGGTGCTCACGGTCTTGCTTCTGGGGATGTTCCTCCTCCCGTCCAGCTATCTCGACCGCCTGGCCACGATTACGGAGATCGATGCCGACAGCACCGGATCGGCGCAGAAGAGGTGGAGCGACCTCATCGCCGGCGTGAACTTTGTGCTGCAACACCCGATCGTCGGGGCCGGCGTGGGGATGAACGTGCTGGCGCTTCACGAGGAGACCGGGACCAGTTGGAATCCCGTCCACAACGTGTTTCTCGAGTACGCGCTCGAGCTCGGAGTGCCGGGGCTCGTCCTGTTCCTGCTGTTGTATGTGACGTGCGTCAGGAGCTCGACGTCCATCGAGCGCCGAGCCGCCGGGGAGCCCGCCCGGCGTGAGCTGTTCGCGCTCGCGGAGGGGATTCGGATCAGTCTCATCGGGTTCGGGGTCGCCGCTCTCTTCCATCCCGTCGGATATAACTTCGTCTTTTATTACTTCGGCGGGCTGGCGATCGCCCTCAGGAGCATCGCCCTCGTCGAGGAGGGGGTCCACGGCCCGCCCGCGAGCCTCCGTCCGAGCGAGAACCCGATCGGACCGGTCTCGCTTGCGGCTCGCTGAGGTCTCCGGCACATGACCTCGCAACGGATCGGCGTCCTTCTGATGGGTGACACCCTGGCTCTCGGCGGAACCGAGGGACAGTTCGTGGAGGTCGCCTGCGGCCTGACCCGGCGGGCATGGGACGTCCACGTGAGCTGCCTCAGCGCCGAAGGCCCCCTCCGGGCGAGACTCGACGCCGGGGGACTGCGTGCGTGGAGCTGTGGCTGCGGCTCGCTGAAGTCACCCCGCTTCCCGGCGGCCGTGTGGCGATTGGCCCGCTACCTCCGCGCGCACCGGATCCGCCTCGTGCACTCCTTCGACTTCTACAGCAACATCCTGAGCGTTCTCGCGGGACGACTGGCGCGGGGGCCGGCGACGATCGCGAGCCAGCGGGACCTCGGCGATCTCCGGCCCCCGCTTCAGCGCGGAATCCACCGGGCCGTGCTGCGGCTGGCCGACCACGTCCTCGTCAACTCGGAGGCGGTGGCCGAACGGGTGAGGCTCGACGGAGGAATCGTGCCGGGGCGGGTCGTGGTCGTTCCCAATGGCGTAGACCTCGGGCGATTTTCGCCGGCACCGACGCCGCGGCGCTCGTCGGCCGGCGTGACGGTCGGCACGCTTGCGAACTTGCGCCCGGAGAAGGGGCTCACCGACCTCGTGCGAGCGGCTGCGCTCATCCGAGAGCGAGTCCCCCAGCATCGCGTCGTGATCTGGGGTGAGGGGCCCCTTCGCGCGGACCTGGAGCGGTTGGTTCGCGTTCTCCGCCTCACCGGGACGGTCGAGCTCCGTGGGGCGACCGCTGAGCCGGAGGTTTCACTCCGTGAGCTGGATATCTTCGTGCTTCCGTCGGTCAGCGAGGCCTGCTCGAACGCGCTCCTGCAGGCGATGGCGACGGGGCTCGCCGTGGTGGCGACCCGGGTGGGCGGAAACACCGCGTTGGTCACGGATGAGGCGACCGGGCTTCTGGTGGCGCCGGGGGACCCCGGCGCGCTCGCCAAGGCGATCATCAACCTGATCGAGCAACCCGCGCTCGGGGCAGCGCTCGGCGCGCGAGCGCGCCATCGGGTCCAGTCCGAGTTCGGCGTCGACAGGATGCTCGGGCGCGTGGAGTCCCTCTACGAGCGCGCGCTGGCCGGGGTGGGCGCGTGAGGCTTCCACGGGTCGCTCTGGTCGCGCCCAGTCTCCAGCGTCCAGGTGGCCAGGCGCTTCAGGCACGGATTCTGGCCCGGGAGCTTCGCACCGAAGGGTATGACGTCACCTTCCTCCCCATCGATCCGGCCTTTCCGAGGGGACTCCAGTGGGTCCGGAGGTGTCCGTTCGTACGAGTCGCCCTGTGGGAAGCGGTCTATCTGCCGAGCCTCCTCCGCTGTCGTCGCGCGGATGTGGTGCACGTGTTCTGCGCCTCCTACTGGTCTTTCCTCCTCTCCCCGGTCCCGGCGATTCTGGCGGCGCGATGCCTCGGAAAGCGCGTCGTGCTGAACTATCACAGCGGTGAAGCCGACGACCACCTGAGCCGCTGGGGCGCGTTGGTCCATCCCTGGCTACGCCTGGTGGATGAGATCGTGGTTCCCTCCGACTTCCTCCGGCAGGTGTTCGCGCGTCATGGGTATCGCGCCCGCGTGATCCCCAACGTCGTGGACACCAGGCGCTTCTCCTATCGCGAGCGCGTCGCGCTACGTCCGCGGCTCTTCTCCAACCGGAACTTCGAGCCTCACTACCGGCTGGACGATACCATCGAGGCATTCGGGCTCCTCAAGGCGCGGTTCCCGGAGGCGACCCTGACGCTCGCCGGCTCCGGGAGCGAGGAGCAACGGCTCCGTCGGATGGCCGCCTCGATCGAGGCCGGAGGAATCCGCTTCGTCGGTCGGGTGGAGCCGACGGCGATGCCCGGCCTCTACGATGAGGCCGACGTCTTCGTCAATTCCTCGGTCGTCGACAATCAGCCGCTCTCCGTGCTGGAGGCGTTCGCGGCGGGGCTCCCGGTGGTGTCGACGGCGACCGGAGCCATCGCGGCGATGATCCGCGATGGAGACTGCGGATTCAGCGTACCGCAGAGAGATCCGGCGGCGCTGGCCAAGGCCGTCGTGGCCCTCCTGGAGAACCCGGACCAGGCCCTCCTCATGGCCCGCCGGGCGAGGCGGGAAGTCGAAGCGTACACCTGGGCGCGGGTACGGGAGGAGTGGGCGGCGGTGTACTCGGGGTGTACCGCGTGAGATTGCGCCGCGCCCTGAGGATGGGGCTTCCCGAGCTCGCCTGTCGCGGTCGGCAGGCAGCGTTGAAGCGGCTGGACCGCATCACGACCTTCCGACGACCCGTCCCCCTGTCCGGCCGTCTCCTCGAGGAGCTGCGGGAGCCGGGCCTCGACGGAGCCGCTGAGACCCTCCTTGCTCGACTCCGGGCGACCTGCTCCGACCGCTTCTTCGCCGGTGTCGTCTCCACCGAGACACCACGGCTCATCACGGAGCGCATGCCGGCGGCCCGCGACGGAGCAATCGCCGCTGCTGAGGCGGTCTCGCAAGGACGCTTCGATTTGTTGGGGTACCGGGGGCTCTTTTTCGGTGATCCCGTGGACTGGCACCTGGATCCGATCTCGGGGCGTCGGGCCCCCGCCAAGCACTGGAGTCGGCTCGATCCCGTCGACGCGGATCGGGTGGGGGACACCAAGCTCGTGTGGGAGCTCAATCGTCATCAGTGGATGGTCAGACTCGGGCAGGCGTACCGGCTGACCGAGGACGAGCGCTACGCTGCGGCGTTCGCCCGGTACATCCGAGCCTGGATGCGGGCCAACCCTCCGGGCATCGGGATCAACTGGGCGAGCAGCCTGGAAGTCTCCGTGCGCCTCATCGCCTGGTGCTGGGCGCTCTTTCTCTTCCTGGAGTCGGACGCGCTCTCGCCCGAGTTGTTCCTGGACATGCTCGGAGGGATCTGCGCTCACGCGTCGCACATCGAGCGGTATCTCTCGTATTACTTCTCGTCGAATACCCATCTGACGGGCGAGGCCCTCGGCCTGTTCTACGCCGGGGTCGTGTTCCCGGAGCTTCGGGCAGCCAGCCGTTGGCGTTCGCTCGGCGCCAGAATCCTGGTCGACCAGAGCGAGCGGCAGGTGCTGTCGGACGGCGTCTACTTCGAGCAGGCGACCTGCTATCAGCGCTACACCCTGGAGATTTACCTGCACTTCCTGATCCTCGCGGCGCGAAACGGGCTGACGGTTCCGATAGCCGTGGAGGAACGGGTGCAGCGGATGCTTGACTTCCTCCTCGCACTCCGTAGCCCTGACGGCTCGATGCCACGGATCGGAGATGCCGACGGCGGGTGGCTCCTGCCGCTCGCCACGAGGGACCCGGACGATCTCTGCGGTGTCCTTTCGACTGCCGCCGCGCTGTTCCGTCGGTCCGACTGCGCGTGGGCCGCGGGCGGACCGGCGTCAGACACGCTTTGGCTGCTCGGGCCGGCGGCGGCGGACGCGGCCGCGACTCCCCCTCCGGCCCCGCCGGGCACGCCAGGCTCTCGGGTCTTCGCCGAAGGCGGCTACACCGTCATGCGGAGCGGGTGGGAGTCGGACGCTCATCACTTGATCTTCGACGTCGGTCCGCTCGGCTGTCCGGTGAGCGGGGGGCACGGTCACGCCGACCTCCTGAGCATTCAGTGCTCCGTATTCGGGGAGCCCTACCTCGTCGATCCCGGGACCTACGCCTACACGGCGGAAGCCGACTGGCGGGACTTCTTTCGGGGCACGACCGCTCACAGCACCGTGACGGTCGACCGAACGGGCCAGGCGATGCCGGCCGGACCCTTCGCCTGGAAGACGCAGCCCCGCGCGCGGTTGCGCCACTGGCTCTCGACAGACGCCCTGGACCTCGCCGATGCCGACCATGACGGCTATTGCCGCCTGCCCGATCCCGTCATTCACCGGCGCCGGGTGCTGTTCGTGAAGCCCCGCTACTGGGTGATCACGGACGACCTCGTCGGGACAGAAGAGCACGAGGTGCAACTCCAATTTCAGTTCGCGCCGCGAAAGGTGACGGTGCTCCCGACACTCTGGGCCGTCGCGCATGGGGACGGTGGGCAGGGACTCTTCGTCCGGTCATTCGCAACGGTGCCCCTCAAGGTGGATGTCTTCGAGGGAGAGTCGACGCCGATGCTGGGCTGGCTGTCTCCGGACTACGGCCGGCGTCGGCCGGCCCCGGTGCTGCTGTATTCGGCCGTGACGCGCCTGCCGCTTCGGATCGTGACCCTCCTGTATCCCACGCGGAATCCCCTCGCCGATCCTCCCGTCGTTTCGCCGGTGGTCGGCGAAGGCCGAGGGCCCGTGGAGCTCGTCTTCGAGGAGTCGGGGGAGTGGGTCCGCTTCGACGACCATTCGGTCGTCGTCGGGCCGCGATAAACCGATGTGCGGGATTGTCGGCATCGTGATGCGGGATCCGGGCGAGGTGGTGGACGAGACGCGCCTCAAGCGGATGCGCGACGTGCTGCGCCATCGTGGGCCGGACGGCGAGGGGCTCCTGATCGACGGGCCGGTCGGTCTGGGACACCGACGGCTGGCGATCGTGGACGTCGCTGGCGGCCAGCAACCGATGACCAACGAAGACGGGAACGTCTGGATCACCTACAACGGCGAGATCTACAACCACGCGGCCCTGCGTCCGTCGCTGGAGCTGCTGGGCCACCGCTACCGGACACGGAGCGACACAGAGACCATCGTCCACCTCTACGAGGAGCTCGGCGAGCGGTGTGTCGAGCGCCTGCAGGGGATGTTCGCCTTCGCGGTGTGGGACCGTGCCCGGCGTCGGCTCCTGCTCGCGCGGGACCGACTCGGGATCAAGCCACTCTATTACGCGTTCACCGAGCGCGAGCTGCTGTTCGCCTCGGAGATCAAGGCGATCCTGGCCGCGCTGACCACCCGGCCGGCGCTCAACGAAGCGATCCTCCCCGAGTTCCTGGCCACCCGGTTCGTCGCGGGCGAGGAAACCTTCTTCCGTGGGGTGCGAAAGCTCCTGCCCGCGCGCACGCTCTCGTGGACGCCCGGGGAAGGCATCCGGCAGCGTCGCTACTGGCAGCTCCCCGCCCCGACCGAGAATGGCGCGGGCAGCTTCCACGCCCACGGGCGCGACGTCCGCGAGCGGCTCGAGACCGCCGTGGGCAGCCACCTCATGAGCGACGTGCCGCTCGGGCTCTTTCTCTCCGGCGGCATCGACTCGAGCGGACTCGCCGCCCTCATGGCGCCGATGGTGCGCGGGCCCATCCACACCTTCGCCGTGGGGCTCTCCGACCCGGACGGGAACGAGCTCGCGTACGCCCGGCTGGCGGCGCGGGCCGTCGGAGCGGAGCACCGCGAGGTGCTCGTCTCCGGTGCGGAGTTCTTCGACGCGCTGCCACGTCTGGTCTGGCACGAGGACGAGCCGATCGCGTTCCCCTCGAGCGTGTTGCTCTACTTCGTGTCCCGGCTCGCCCGCGACCACGTCAAGGTGGTCCTCACCGGTGAGGGTGCCGACGAGCTCTTCCTCGGGTACAACCGCTATCGGGTCACGGCCTGGAACGATCGACTGGGCCGCCCATACGGGTCCCTCGTCCCCGCCGAGCTACGTCGCACGCTCCGCGGGATGATCGAGACGGCGCCGCGGCCGCTACGGCGGTACGCCGAGCGGACCTTCCTGACCTTGTCTCCCGATCCCCGCGCGCTCTTCTACGAGAACTTCGCGGTGTTCCCGACGCTCCTCCAGGAGCGGCTGCTCGCGGACCCGTCGCTCCTGGCCGCCCGCGATCCGTACCGCGAAGGCCTCTCCTGCTACGAGGCGGCGGGCGGCGGGACGCTCGAGCGGATGAGCTCTGCCGACCTTCAGACCTACCTGGTCGAGCTATTGATGAAGCAGGACCAGATGAGCATGGCGGCGTCGATCGAGAGTCGCGTGCCGTTCCTCGACCATGTCTTCGTCGAGCACGCGGCGGCGATTCCCGCCCGCTTCAAGCTGCGAGGCTGGCGGACCAAGGCGGTGCTGAGGGAGGCGCTTCGCGATCGCGTCCCGCGGCCCATCCTCACCCGGCGGAAGATGGGATTCCCGGTGCCCGTGGGGCGGTGGCTCCAGGGGCGCTTCTGGCCCGTCGTCGACGAGCTTGTGCTCGGGCCGCGCGCGCTCGAGCGAAAGCTCTTCGCGCCCGCCGCGCTCCGCCGGATCGCCGAGGAGCACCGAACGGCCTCGGGCGCGCACGGTGATCGCCTCTGGCTGCTCGCGAACCTCGAAATCTGGCAGCGAATCTTCCTCGACGGCGACGACCGCGCCGGCGTCGGGTCTCGATCCGACCTCTCCGCGGACACCCGTCAGGAGGCCGTGGGTGCTTGAGGGCGTTTCCATCCTTTGCTTCGCCAACGACTGGGGCGGCGACCCGACCAGCAAGACTCACATCATGCGGAGGCTGGCAACGAAGAACCGAGTGCTCTGGGTGAACTCCGTCGGCATGCGGCGCCCCACGGCGTCCCGGCGAGATCTCCGCCGGATGGTCGCCAAGGTGAGGCGAAGCCTCGGGGGATGCGTGGAGGTCGAGCCGAACCTCTTCGTGGCGAACCCCCTCGTGCTGCCGTTCCCGGGCGTGGCGCTCGTGGATCGGCTGAACGCGGGCATTCTGGCGGCGTGGCTCCGTCGCCTGTGCCGTCGGCTCGGAATCGACCGGCCGATCCTCTGGACCTTCCCGCCGCACGTGAACCGGCTCATCGGACGCCTCGGCGAGCGCATGGTCATCTACCACTGCGTCGACGAGTACTCGGCGTTTGCCGGCGTCGCGCGGGACGCGCTGATCACGATGGAGCGGGATCTGATCCGCCGCGCCCATCTCGTCTTGACGTCGTCGGAGCAACTCCGTGATGAGCGCCGCCGCCTCAACCCGAATACGCACTTCGTGCCCCATGGCGTCGACGTCGCCCACTTCGCCCGAGCGCTCGACCCGGCGACGGAGGTGCCTGCCGACCTCCGCGAGCTGCCTCGGCCGGTCATCGGCTTCGTGGGGGCGCTCGCCGAGTGGGTGGACCTCGAGCTGATCAGGGCCGTGGCCGCAGCGCGTCCGGAGTGGTCCGTCGTTCTGGTGGGAAAGGCGACGACGGATCTCGGGCCTCTTCGAGGGCTGCCGAACATCCACCTCCTCGGACAGCGTCCGTACGCGGCCCTTCCGGGGTACTGTCGTGGATTCGACGTCGGGATCATTCCCTTCGTCCGGGACGAACTCACCGTCAGGGCCAATCCGCTCAAGCTCCGTGAGTATCTCGCCGCAGGCCTCCCCGTGGTCTCGACCACGCTCCCGGAAGTGGCCCGATACGACGGGCTCGTGCGTCTCGCGGACGGGCGGGAGGCCTTCCTCGCCGGCATCGAGGCGGCGCTCAGCGAACGGTCGGAGCCGATGGCCCGGCGCAGCGTGGACGCGATGCGGGCCGAGGGATGGGACGCGAGGGTGGAGACCATCTCGGCGATCATCCGTCGCCAGCTCGGGTCGGCGTCGTGATGAGCGTGAGCCGGCTTTCGCTCCTGATCCTGGCCGGTGCCACGGCGCTCGTCCCGGTGTCGGCCGCCGGGCAGCCGTCACCGGCACCGGAGCGCCCGCGCCTCTCCGTCGACACGACGTACGCGCACCCTCCCGGTCGTACGATCGCCGTCGCCGCGGGGGGGGATCTCCAGACGGCTCTCAACGAAGCGCGGCCGGGTGATGTCGTCGCGCTCGAAGCCGGAGCGACCTTCGCCGGTCCGTTCAAGCTGCCGGACAAGCCGGCGTCCGACTGGATCGTCGTGCGTACCAGCGCCCCCGACAGCGCCCTTCCGCCGCCCGGAACGCGCGTCGATCCTTCGTACGCGAAGGTGATGCCGAAGCTCGTGTCGGCGTCCGGGGGGGTGATCGCGACGGCGCCCGGCGCGCATCATTATCGCTTCATCGGCATCGAGATCCGGCCTCGCGAGCGCACCTTCCTCCGGAATCTCGTGCTGCTCGGCTCGCGAGAGACCGCGCTCGAGCACCTGCCGCACCACATCGTCTTCGACCGCTGTTACCTCCACGGCGATCCCACCAAAGGTGGGAGGCGGGGGATCGCCATGAACTCGCGGGAGACGGCGGTCATCGACTCGTACCTCTCCGACTTCAAAGAGGTCAACGGGGACTCGCAGGCGATCGCGGGGTGGAACGGCGCGGGCCCGTTCAAGATCGTCAACAACTACCTCGAAGCGGCCGGCGAAAACGTGATGTTCGGGGGGGCCGATCCCTCCGTCCCCGGGCTCGTGCCCTCTGACATCGAGATCCGGCGCAACCACCTCGCCAAACCTCTCGCGTGGAAGGTCGGGCATCCGACGTACGAGGGGACGCACTGGACGGTCAAGAACCTTTTCGAGTTGAAGAACGCCCGTCGCGTGCTCGTCGACGGCAACGTCTTCGAGCGCAACTGGGCGGACGCGCAAGTCGGATTCGCGATCCTCTTCACCCCCCGGAATCAAGACGGCTCCGCCCCCTGGTCGGCCGTCCAGGACGTGACCTTCAGCGACAACATCGTGCGTCACACCGGGTCGGGCATCAACATGGCCGGCCGAGACGAAACATGGCCGAGTGGCAGCCAGCAGACGATGCGGATCCTGATCAGGAACAACCTCTTTGTCGACGTGGACGGTTCGACCTGGGGTGGAGACGGAAGACTCTTTCAGATCCTCCACGGGACCGCCAACGTGCTGATCGAGCACAACACCGCGTTCCAAAGTGCGAACCCCATCGTGGCCGACGGCGCCCCGAACCCGGGAGTCGTCTATCGCAATAACGTCATGCCCCATAATGCGTATGGAGTCGCCGGGGCCGGGACGAACGCTGGAAACCTGACGTTTCGCACCTACTTTCCCGGCATCGTCTTCAAGCGAAACGTGCTCGCTGGGCCGTGGCCCTCGGTCGGCGGTGCCACCACGGCGATGTACTCCGACCATCCGGACAACTTCTTTCCACCGTCGCTCGATGCGGTCGGCTTCGTGAATCTGGCCAAGGGGGACTATCGCCTCGCCGCCTCGAGCCCGTACAAGGGCGCAGGGACGGATGGCAGGGATGTGGGCGTCGACTTCGAGGCGCTCTCGGCGGCGATCGGCACCGCCGAGTAGAGGACGTCCCCGTCGATGCACAGCGAGCACGTTCTCTTTTGGGCTTCCATCGCCCTCCTCGGGTACACGTACATGGGCTACCCCGCCCTCATGTTCGTGTGGGCAAGGCTCCGCCCGCGGCCGCCGCGGCCGTCGACCCCCGAACCGACCGTGACGGTCCTGGTCGTGGCTCACAACGAATCCACGCGCATCGCGGGGCGACTCGCTAACTTGTTGTCGCTCGATTACCCGAGGGGGCGGCTCGAAATCGTCGTGGGGTCCGACGGCTCGACCGACGGCACCGTCGAGGTGGCGCGGGAGTACGAGGACGCGGGCGTCGTCGTCGTCGCGTTCCCGACCCGCCGGGGGAAGTCCGCCGTCCTGAACGATCTTGTGCCGAAGGCCCGGGGCGAGATCGTCGTGTTCGCCGATGCCCGGCAGCGATTCGAGACGACGGCGCTTCAGGCGCTTGTCGCTCCCTTTGCCGACCCACGCGTGGGCGCGGTCAGCGGCGAGCTGATCCTGACCGACAACGCCGACGGGACGGCGGTGGGCGAAGGCATCAGGTTCTACTGGCGTTACGAGAAGTTCATCCGCCGGAGCGAGGCCGGTGTGGACTCGACGGTGAGCGCCACGGGCGCCATCTATGCGATCCGCCGCGATCTCTTCGAGCCCCTGCCTGACGAGACGATCCTCGACGACGTCCTGATCCCGCTGCGGATCTGGGCGCGGGGGTACCGGGCGCTGTTCGAGCCGGGCGCCCGCGCGTACGACCGGGCCGCGGCGGCGGCCCGGGAGGAGCTCACGCGAAAGGTCCGCACGATCGCCGGGCAATTCCGACTCTTCGCCGACGAACGTTGGCTCCTCAACCCCTTCCAGAACCGGCTCTGGCTTCAGACGGTCTCGCACATCGGGCTCCGCCTCCTGGTGCCGCTCTTTCTCGTCACCGCGTTGGGGGCCAACCTCTTCATGCTGGACGACGCCTTCTATCGCTGGGCGCTCGCGACGCAGCTTTCCTTCTACGCCGCCGCGCTCTGCGGCTTCGTGCTCCGGGACGCGAAGCGGAAGATCCCGCTTCTCACCGTTCCCTATACGGTCTGTCTCCTGAACTGGGCCACGGTCCTGGCGTTCCGCCGCTTCGTCACCGGACGCCAGCCCGCGACATGGGAGAAGGCGGCCGCGATGCCCGGACGACGTGAGCTCGAGAACACACGACTGTCCTCGCGTGGCGGCATGAGCGCGTCGGGGGCGCCGCGTGAGACGAGGAGCGTCTGATGCAAAACACGGTGAGCGACGCTGTCATCGAGGTGTTTTCGACCTGCCCGCCCTCGAGCGGAGCGGACCAGAGGGCGTACCTCGAGCAGGTCGGCGATGTCGCGCGCTGGAGCGAGCGCGCCGGGTGCAAGGGCATTCTGGTGTATACGGACAACGCGCAGGTCGATCCTTGGCTGGTGGCGCACGTCATCATTCAGAGCACGTCGGCGCTCTGCCCGCTCGTGGCCGTCCAGCCGATCTACATGCATCCGTACGCCGTGGCGAAGATCGTCACCTCGCTCGGATTCCTGCACGGCAGACGGGTCTATCTCAACATGGTGGCGGGGGGCTTCAAGAACGACGTCAACGCGTTGAACGATCCCACGCCGCACGACGAGCGCTACGCGCGGCTCATCGAATACACGCTGCTCATCAAGCAGCTGCTGGCGAGCCCGTCGGCGGTGAGCTACGAGGGAAAGTTCTACAAGGTCGACAAGCTGAAATTGTCGCCGCCGCTCCCGCCCGAGCTGTTCCCGGGCATTTTCGTGTCCGGCTCGTCGGACGCGGGGCTGGCCGCGGCGAAAGCGATCGGAGCGACCGCGATCAAATACCCGAAGCCCGTGACGGAGTGTGAGCACGACGCCTCGGACGACGCCGTCGAGTCGGGAATCCGGATCGGAATCATCGCGCGGGCGCGCGAGGCGGAGGCCTGGGAGGTCGCGCGGACGCGCTTCCCGGAGGATCGCAAGGGGCAGCTGGTGCACCAGCTGGCCATGAAGGTATCGGATTCGGTGTGGCACCGGCAACTGTCGGAGCTGGACGGGGGCGGGCAGAGCCCCTACTGGCTCGTCCCGTTCAAGAACTACAAGACCATGTGTCCCTACCTGGTCGGCGGCTACGAGCGGGTCGCGACCGACCTGGCGGGATACATGGGCGCGGGCTACCGGACCTTCATCCTGGACGTCCCGCCCGGTCCGGAGGAGTTGGACCATACGAGGATCGCGTTCGATCGGGCCCTGGAGACGGCGAGATGCCCGAGCTACTCCAAGACTGGGTAACGACTCGGGCCGAACAGCGCCCGGAGGCCGTGGCGGTCGTCGGCGGCCGCCACACGCTGACCTACGGCGAGCTGGAGGCCCTGTCGAACCGGCTGGCGTGGAGCCTCAAGCGCGCCGGGTGCACGAAGGGGGACCGGGTCTGCTTGCTGACGCCGAAGTCACCCGCGGCGATCGCCGGCATCCTGGGAATTTACAAGGCGGACTGCGTGTACGTGCCGCTGGATCCCTCCAACCCGGCGGCGCGGCTCGGGAAGATTCTCGAAGCCTGCGAGACCAGGTGGGTCCTGGCGGCGGGCCCGGTCACGCGCCTCGTGACCGAGATCTCGGAGGACAGCCGGTTTGCGACATCGATCGCGGTGGGGTGGATGGACCGGCGCCGGTCGGAGGCGCCGACCGTCAACACGGCGTTCGCACTCGAGGACGTCGAGCGTCAGCCAGGCGAGCGGCCGAAGGATCAGAACGCCGGGCCCGACCCGGCCCACATCCTCTTCACCTCCGGGTCGACGGGAACGCCGAAGGGCGTCGTCATCAGCCACGCGAACGTGATCGCCTTCGTCGAGTGGGCGACCCGGTACTTCGGCATGCAGTCGTCCGATCGTGTGTCGGCGCACTCTCCGCTGCACTTCGACCTCTCGATGTTCGACATCTTCGGCACGTTCGCGGCCGGGGCGCAGCTCCATCTGGTCCCGCCGGAGCTGAGTGTGTTACCGAACAAGCTGGCCGAGTTCATACGGTCGGCAGAGCTGACGCAATGGTTTTCCGTGCCTTCGGTCCTGAACTATATGGCCAGGTTCGACGTGGTGAAGTTCGATGACTTCCCGGCGTTGCGGCGGCTCCTGTGGTGTGGCGAGGTGCTCCCGACCCCCGCGCTGATCTACTGGATGCGACGCCTGCCGCACGTGCGCTTCACGAATCTGTACGGTCCCACCGAGACCACGATCGCGAGCAGTTATTACTCGATCCCGGAGTGTCCCAGGGATGAAATGGCCACGATCCCGATCGGAACCGCGTGCGACGGAGAGGAGCTGCTCGTGCTCGATGAGGCACTGCGAGAGGTCCGCGACGGGGGGGTTGGAGGCCTGTACATTCGCGGGGTGGGGCTGAGTCCCGGATACTGGCGGGATCCCGGACGGACGCGCGAGGTCTTCCTGCCCAACCCGCGGGGCTCGGACCCGTCGGACCGGATCTACAAGACCGGCGACCTCGCGAGAGTCGGCGCCGATGGCCTCGTGTACTTCCTCGGGCGCGCCGATTCCCAGATCAAAAGTCGGGGCTACCGCATCGAGCTGGGCGAGGTCGAGGCCGCCCTGAACGCGGTGCCGGGTCTGCAGGAGTGCGCCGTGGTCGCCGTCGATTCCGAAGGATTCGAGGGCAAGGCCATTTGCTGCGCGTACGTGCCCTCGCGAGGCGCCGACGTCACCAACGCGGGCTTGCGAAGGGAGCTGAGCGGAGTGCTGCCCGGCTACATGCTCCCGTCCCGTTGGCTGGCGCTCGATCGACTCCCCAAGAACACCAATGGGAAGATCGATCGACGCGCGCTGAAGGAGGCCTTCGAGACGCATGCGGTTGAAGCCAATCGACAGCACAAGGAGCTCTGACATGTCCGTGAGCCCGAGGGTCCAGGAGCGGCTCATCACGCTGTTCCGGGACAAGTTGAACGTCGACATCCCCACCCCCACCACGGACCTGTTCGACACCGGGCTCTTGGACTCGGTGATGTTCGTGGAGTTGTTGCTGCTCCTGGAGCAGCAGTTCGGGGTCACCGTGTCCCTCGACGACCTGGAGATCGACAATTTCAGATCGGTGACGAGGATCGCCGACTTCGTGGCCCCCCGGGAGCGGGTGAGGGAATCGGCGTGACCGATCCGGTCATCGAGACCTACTCGAAACTCGCGGACGCGTATGACGATCCCGCCAACATCGCGTCCTGCTGGGGCCGAGTCGCGCAGCATTCACTCGGTCTGGTGACGCTCCGGAACGCCCACAAGACCGTCGTCGACGTCGGGTGCGGAACCGGTCGGGAGTTGATCCAGCTTGCATCGAGTCACTCGCCCGACGTGGAGTTCATCGGGGTCGAGCCCGCCGCCAACATGCGAAGGATCGCCGCCTCCCGCGCCGCGGGCTACCCCAACGTGCGGATCGTCGACGGGCGTTTCGAACGCCTGCCGTTGGAAACTCAGTCGGTCGATTATCTGTTCAGCATCCTGGCCTTCCATTGGACCACCGACCTGCGCACGTCGGTTGCCGAGCTCGCGCGCGTCCTCCGGCCGACGGGCGAGATGGATCTCACGTTCGTCGGGCGGAACAACGGCCGCGAGTTCATCCAGAAAACAACACCGGTGTTCTTCAAATACATGACTCCAGCGATGATGGTCGCGGCCGTCACACTGCGAAAGCAGCTCACCCTCGCGGCGGCGACCGCGCTGTTCCGCGACGCCTTCGACTCGCCTGGACTGACCGTGACGGAGTCCTATCACACCCACTATGCCACCATCGAAGGCCACTGGGCGTGGTGGGTTCGAATCGAAGGCCAGTTCGTCAATGTCCCGGCCGAGCGGAAGGCCGAATGCGAGAAGGCCGTTCGCGCGGCGATATCGACGCTCGAGACCGCCAGCGGCATTCCCTATACGGTCCATCTCCTGCATGTACGGCTCCGTCAGCTCTGATCATGGCCAGTGATCGAAGGGCCACGGCACATGGTTCGACGGCGGCCGACGTGCCGTTCAGGGCAGGGTTGAGTGGCGTGCGGACACGGGGCCGGGGGGACACCGGAGGCCCCCAGCGGATGACGGTGACGGATCGGGGTCGCGTGCGCCCACTGGTCGAGGCCGATCTCCCGCAGATCCTGGATCTCCACCAGCGGGTCTTCGGCGGCGGTGCCGGACGCGGGCGCGAGGCCTCGCGGTCCCATCTGGAGCAGATCCTGTACCGCCATCCCTGGCACGACGAGGCCTTGCCATCGCTCGTGTACCAAGAGGGTGCGGGAAGGATCGTGGGCTGCCTCGGCGTGATGCCGCGCCCGATGGTGATGAAGGGACGGCCGTTGCGAGCCGCGATCAGCCACAATTTCATGGTCGAGCCAGAGTGCCGGAACACCCTGGCGGGGGTCCACCTTCTGAAGACGTTCTTCGCCGGTCATCAGGATCTTTCGATCGCCGACGGAGTCAATCTGTCGTGGAAGCTCGGCGAAGCCTTCGGAGCGGTGATCTCGCTGCTGCACAGCCTTCGCTGGACGCGCCCGTTGCGACCGGGTGGATATGCTCTGTCCTCTCTGACCCGCCGAGGGCTCCGCGCGCCCTTCCGGCCGGCGGCGCGCCTCCTGGCTCGCGGTGCCGACCTGCTGGCGGCCAACCTCCGTCACAACCCGTTTCGCCTATCGGTGCCGCGAGTGTGGGGCGAGGAGTTGACGGCCGAGACGTTGCTTCCCCACCTCACCGAGCTTTCGGGCGGCGCGCTCCTCCCGGAGTACGACGGGCGCTCGCTGGCATGGCTGCTCGCGCTCCTGCGAGAGAAAACCCACCTCGGGACGCTGCGAACCACGCTGGTTCGGAACGCGCGGCACGATGTCATCGGCTGGTATCTCTATTACGAGAAGGCCGGCGGCGTCGGCGAGGTCGTGCAACTCGTCGCGCGGCCGGATTCGACGACCGACGTCCTCGATCATTGCTTCTTCAATGCCTGGAACGGCGGTGTCGTGGCCCTGTCGGGGCAGACGGACCCGGCACTCCTGCAGGCGTTGTCCGACAGAAACTGTCTGCTCCGGCTCGACGCGCAGGGTCCTCGGAGGTTCGTGCACTCGAAGCACCCCGACGTGCTCGAGGCGATCCTGCGTGGCGACGCGCTCCTGACGCGGCTGGAGAGCGAGTGGTCGATCTGGTAGGCGCGGGAGGGGACTGAGCGCGATGTGCGGCATCTTCGGCATCTTCAACACCGACACGGCCCGGCCCGTCGACCACGACGTCCTCGGCCGGATGGGGCACGTGCTCGCCCATCGGGGGCCGGACGGCGGCGGACTGCACACCGATGGTGCGGTCGGTATCGGGATGCGGCGCCTCAGCATCATCGATCTGAAGACCGGGGACCAGCCCCTGGCCAATGAGGACGGGTCCATCTGGGTGGTCTTCAACGGTGAGATCTACAACTACCGGGAGCTGACGCAGGAGCTCCTGGCGAAGGGGCACCGGTTCTCGACGGCGTCAGACACCGAAGTGCTTGTTCACCTCTACGAGGAGTACGGCGAGGCCTGCGTCGAGCCGCTCCGGGGGATGTTCGCCTTCGCCATTTGGGACCACGCTCGGCGCACGCTGTTCCTCGCACGCGATCGACTCGGGATCAAGCCGCTCTACTACGCCGACACCCCGACGGGATTCGTCTTTGGCTCGGAGCTCAAGGTGGTCGCGCAGAGCCCCTGGGCGTCGCGGGCCGTGGATCAGCGCGCGCTGGCGGCCTACCTCCAGTACGGTTACGTCCCCGATCCGTTCAGCATCATTCAGGGGGCGGTCAAGCTCGCGCCCGGGCACACGCTGACGGTGCGAGAGGGCCGCTCGGGGGTGCCTCGGCGCTACTGGGACGTCGCGGCGTGTTTCCGCAGACCGACGCCACCACGAAGTGAAGCGGAAACGTCGGAGTCGCTGTGGATGCTCTTGCGAGACGCGGTTCGCTCGCATCTCGTCAGCGACGTCCCGGTCGGCGCGTTCCTGAGCGGGGGTGTGGATTCGAGCGCCGTCGTCGCGATCATGGCGTCCGAGGTCGGTATCCCGATCAAAACGTTCTCCGTGGGCTTCCGAGAAGCGGCGTACAACGAGCTCGCCTATGCGCGCGCGGTCGCGGAGCGGTTCGGGACGGAGCACTACGAGCTTGTCGTCGGTCCCCAAGACCTCGGGGTGCTGGACGACCTTCTGGGCGCCTTCGATGAGCCCTTTGCCGACGCGTCAGCGATCCCGACATACCTCGTGTCGCGTTTGGCGCGACCGCACGTGAAGGTCGTCTTGTCGGGGGACGGAGGCGACGAGCTGTTCGCCGGCTACGACCGCTACGTGGTGGATCACCGCCGGCGGCATCTTGGACGCCTCGGCGATATGGGGCTTGGAGGGGGGTTACGCGCCCTCAGTGCTCGCTTGCCGGAAGGGACTCCCGGCAAGAACTTCATCTACAACATCTCACTGCCGCGCATGGATCGATACCTCGACGCCATCTCGGTGTTCCCTCCTCGGGTGCTCCGGAATCTGCTCGATCCGGCCGTGGCGTCCGACGCCCGGACCCAGTTCGACACGACGCACAGCGCGGGGCTGGATCCTCTCTCGCGGCTTCAGGTCCTCGACCTGCGCACCTACCTGCCTGGCGACATCCTCACGAAGGTCGACCGGATGACGATGGCGAACTCCCTGGAAGCACGTGTCCCGCTGCTGGATCACCGCCTGGTCGAGTTCGCGGGCGGCCTGCCCGCTCGGCTCCGACTGAGATCGGGGGAGACCAAATTCCTCCTGAAGCGAGTTCTGAGAGGCCGAGTGCCTCCGGAAGTGCTCGACCGACCGAAGCAGGGGTTCGCGGTGCCGCTGGAGGCCTGGTTCAGCGAAGAGTTGCCGAGGGTGTTTCACGACGTGCTCGGTGAGGGAAGCCGGCTCGCTGACGTCGGGATCAGACCTGCGGCAGTTCGGTCCCTGATCGAGCTCTATACGGCGAGGCGCCGACAGGACCACTGCCGAAGACTCTGGGCGTTGGCGGTTCTGGACAGGACGCTTCGCGCACTGCGAGGCACCCGACGCCGATTTCCGGAATGAGGGACCGGTCGAGGCCTCAGGGGTCTACCTAGCCTCCCGTGCGTATCTTTCCAGGTCATCTATAAGTGATTTCCTCCGAGCTCTGATTGCCCGCGGGGGCTAGACTTTTTGACGAGAGGGTTCACTTTCTAAGGAGCGGGCCATGACCCCAGAGCTTCGGCAATCTTTTGTAGAGACCACGGAGGCGCGCACCGCGCCCCTTCACGACCAGATCGACGGCGCCATCCAGGACCTCCTGGCGTCGTGCCCCGACCCTGCCTGGCTCTCCGCGGACGAACGGCGCGGGATCATCGCGCGCTACGCCGCGGTGCTCGAGGGGAATTTCATCTACTGGATGACCGCCGCGCATCTCGCGAGCGCGTCGGCCGAAGCCCACGCGATCA
>Ga0066710_100000793_pt1 | contig 20993 bp, 19 predicted proteins | sample GraSoiAngelo_159_FD_79666 | JGI IMG/M metagenome (GOLD analysis project Ga0066710, IMG submission 79666) | Grasslands soil microbial communities from the Angelo Coastal Reserve, California, USA - 14_1009_16_40cm | ecosystem: Environmental > Terrestrial > Soil > Grasslands | place: USA...
CCGAATTCGTCATACATCAGCGCCAGCTTTAAGCCGAACGTGATCGGCTCGGCGTGAACGCCGTGGCTGCGGCCGATCATCGGCGTCATTTTGTACCGGCGTGCCTGGTGTGCGATTACGCTTCGAAGGGCGTCGAGATCATCGAGAAGGATTTGGCACGACTCGTCCAGTTGCACCGCGAGTGTCGTGTCCAGAATATCCGATGAAGTGAGGCCCTGATGAATCCAGCGCGACGCTGGTCCGACTGATTCGGCTACGTTTTCGAGAAAAGCGATGACGTCGTGGTTCGTTCGCTTCTCGATTTCCAGGATCTTGGGAATCGAGAACCGCGCCTGTTTTCGAATCTCAGTAGCGTCCTCTTTCGGAATCTGGCACAGCTCTGCCATTGCCTCGCAGGCGAGCACTTCAATTTCCAGCCAGATTTCAAACTTGCGTTGGTCCGACCAGATTTTGCTCATCTCCGGCCGGGAATAACGGTCGATCATCCTGGCAACATAAGAGCGACCGGGGTGAGCGAAAAGCGTTTTTGCTTAATGTGTGGGCCAATACTGGCTGTAGAGTGCGCTGTCCCCAGCGCATCAGATCCAAGAAATCCGCTGAGGACAGCGGACACTACAGCATTAGAGGCTAGCGAGCGAACTTCGCCGGCTTTGCCTAGCAAACGCGGGCGCGCAGGAAGCGTCCGTTATCCTGTACGCGTACTTGACCGCTATCCAAAAGATCGGCGACGGCTGCCACCATCTCTGTACTGCTGCGCGTGCAGGAACTAACTGCCAGAATCAGATCACCGAGCGAGAGCCGAGTGCGCGGTCTGATGATTTGGCGAAATTGGCGATTCCTCTTCATATGCTGGCCCTTTCTCCTCTGAGCAGATGCGATGCCAGCAGTGGTTGTGAATATGTCATCCATGGTTGTGCGTGCAGTTATTTACTTTTTGTGCACTTTAGAACTGACCATTGAGCGACACTTTTGTTCAATTTTAGAACACCGGCCTTCGCCAGCGCTACGGCGTGGCCAAGCATCGAGTCGACCGCGAAGAGTGCGCCCTGTTACGTGCGTAAGCGGGGCTTCATCAATCGTAGAGCGAAAATTTACAAGGCGGCAAATATCGCGATTACCACGAGAATGCCTTTCGACTGCTGACGAATGAAATGTTCCGCTGCTTCAGGGCAGGTCAAACGCTCCGGCTCGATGCGGTACGCTTTGTACTGGTCAGGCACAGAACGATGAAATACAACACCGCCAATACCGCAACAAAGAGAATGATCCAGTGCGAATTGGTCTTCACAAACGTTACCCAGCCATCAACGTTGGAGATCAAGTCCGGCTGCACTTGGTAAGCTTTGGCGCCCAGCCAGGCCAAGACGCTGCACCAAAGCGCTGAGCCAATAATGGTCGCGAGACTGAATTTCCAAAAATTCATCCGCACAAGTCCCGCCGGGTAGGAAATCAGATGGCGAATAACCGGCAACAATCGGGCAAAGAAAACGCCGCCCGTTTCGTAACGCTCCAACCAGACTTCAGCACGCTCCAGTTTGTCGTGTGTGATGAGGAAATATACGCCGAAGCGATAAAGGAGAGGACGCCCAATAAGAAGACAGATCCAGTAACCTATCGCCGCGCCCAGATACGATCCGATTGTCCCCGCAAGGATAACGCCGGGCATGCTGAGATGGCCGCCAGCCGCGAGAAAGGCCGCCGGCGGAATGACGATCTCGCTCGGAATCGGGATGATCGAACTTTCCATCGCCATGAGGGCAATGATGCCCCAATAACCGCCGTGTAGAACCCAGCCAAACCAAATTTCAAGTAATTGATGCATATTGTCATTCCGAACGAAGTCGAGGAATCTCTAGAGGTCGAGCTGCGATCGGTTCGGCGTAGTTCACTCCAAAAACGAAAATCCGCAATCTAAAATTCAGATGTCCATTTATCGGCGCGTCCTTCGGTACTATCAGCCGTTTTGGGGACAAACGATTCTCGGCCTGTTTCTGTCGCTCGTCGGAATTGGCCTCAACCTGCTCAAACCGTGGCCGTTCAAAATCATTGTGGACGATTTCCTCAGACCAATGCCTGCTGCGCGCGGCGACGATTGGCGCACCTGGGTCCCCCTGCTCTGTCTGGCGCTGGTCGTGATCCAATTTGCCTGGGGACTCATTAACTGGATAACGAACTACCTATTCGTGAAGATCGGCCTCCAGGCGCTCCTGAAATTACGCACCGATCTCTATTCTCATCTGCAACGGCTCTCTCTCAAATTTCACGATGCCCGGCGGTCTGCCGATTCCAGTTTTCGCGTCGCGTACGATTCGCAATCGATCCAAACGATCTACAACAAAGGTTTCACCAACATCTTTGCTTCGGTAATCGCGCTGATCGGCACATTCATCATAATGCTGAAACTCGACTGGGTATTGACGCTGCTTTCCCTGGCGATCGTGCCTCTGATCGTGGGCACGATTTATTTCTTCGCGCGCCGAATTCGTAGTGAATCGACCTCGATTCAGGAACAGGAAAGCGCAGTCCTTGCGCAAGCGCAGGAGGGACTGAGCTCGATTCGGATGGTGCACGCTTTCGGGCGCGAAGACTTCGAGGTTATGCAATTTCATCAGCGGGCGCAGCAGAGTTTGCAGGCAAATCTGCGGCTGACGTTAACGAATGTGAACAGCGCACTGGTGATCAGCACGCTCATGGTGATCGGGACTGCAGCGATGTATTACGTAGGAACTCTGCATGTGCTCGCCGGCACGCTGAGCCTCGGTTCGCTACTGGTTTTCAGCGCTTATCTCCTGATGCTTTATCAACCGCTGGAATCTCTCACCTATACCGCGTGGGCGATGGAAGGAGCTACAGCCGGCGCGAAACGCTGCTTCGAAGTATTGGATCGTCAGGACGACGTGCGCGACTCGCCAAATGCGGTGGACATTTCATCGGCTCAAGGCGCGATCGACTTTTGCTCGGTCAACTTCGGCTACGCCGAAAGCCGAATCGTCTTGCGTGATATCGATCTTTCCATCGCGCCGAATCAAATTGTCGGCCTCGTGGGTGGCACGGGTACGGGGAAAAGCACGCTACTCAGCCTCGTGCCACGGTTTTACGATCCGACTACGGGCTTCGTAATGCTCGATGGTCGCGATGTCCGTGAGATGACGAAGAAATCTTTGCGCGCGCAGATCGCCATCGTGCTGCAAGACACGCTACTTTTCTCCACCACCGTTCGCGAGAACATCGCCTATGGCCGACCCGATGCGACTGAAAAAGACATTATTGAAGCGGCGCGCCGCGCGCAGGCGGACGAGTTTATTCAGCAGATGCCACAAGGATACGGCAGCCTGGTCGGCGAACGCGGCGGACATTTGAGCGTTGGCCAACGTCAACGAATTGGAATCGCGCGAGCATTTCTGAAGAATGCGCCAATCTTGTTACTCGACGAACCGACTTCTGCACTCGATCCCGCGACCGAAGCTGCCATCATGGAAACGATTAAGGAATTAATGCGCGGCCGAACGACTTTGATTGCCACACATCGGCTGGCGACCATTCACAACTTCGATCAGATCATCGTGCTGGATCACGGGCGCATCATCGAGCAAGGCCGCGGCCCCGAACTCCTAAGCCGGGGCGGCGTTTACGCAAAACTTTATGCATCGGGAAAATTTCCAACGTGACTGCCCTTGTCATGTTGAGCGAAGCGAAACATCTCTGGTTCACTTCCTGCTTTCGTCCCACGCTGTTATTGGGAAAAATCCGAGATTCTTCGCTTCGCTCAGAATGACACAACTCACGATCCCATGAGCAACGTCAGACAAGACCGATACGTTGAACACGACTGGTGGCAGGAGCCGATCCCGTCGAACGTGGAGTTCGGCGAGGGCTTCTATTGCGAGAGCGCGCAAATTTTTCGAATGCTCCGAAGCAAAGAACCGCGCGCAGTCGTGATTGGCAAACATGTTTCATGTTACGCCGGTTGCTCGTTTGCGATCGGTAATCACGGACGATGCACGATCGGCGATTTCACGCTGCTGAACGGCGCGCTGATCATGGCGGAGGAAAAGATTGAGATCGGTTCATATTGTCTCGTTTCATGGAACGTCGGCATCGCCGATTCCGATTTTCATCCACTGGAGCCGGCTCAACGCCTGATCGACGCACAAGCGCTGGCGCCATATTTCGAGAATCGACCGGCGCGCCCCACATTGAAAACCGCGCCGGTCAAAATCTGCGACAACGTCTGGATCGGAATGAACGCGGTGATTTTGAAAGGCGTCACAATCGGCGAGAACTCCGTGATCGCTGCCGGAGCAGTGGTGACGAAAAGTGTCGAACCGAATACGGTGGTCGCCGGGAATCCAGCCGTTGTCGTTAAGAAATTCCAACTGTGATTCATTCCAATGCCCGAGGGCCAAGGCCCAATGCCCAATGCCGAATTTTCTTCGTTCGACGTTGGGCATTCGACGTTCGGCGTTCGGCGTTCTCTTGCTCATGAAACGCAAACGAATCGTGGTCATGGGCTTTATGGGCTCAATGCCGATCGCCGGTGTGATCTGGCAACACATTCATTACGTCGTTGGAATGCGACGCCTTGGGCACGACGTTTTCTTTATCGAAGATTCGGCCCGTCTGCCGTACAACCCCGAAACGTTCGAAGTGACCGACGAGTTCGATTACGCGGCTAAGGTTCTCGCCAGGCTGGCGCGCGAATTCGATTTCAAAAATCGGTGGGCATATTGCGCCCGATACCTGCCCGGCACTCCAACTGCCGGCATGTCGCTGAAAAAAATCCGGCAACTTTATCGCGATGCGGACGCAATCCTGAACGTTTGCGGTACGCAGGAATTTAATGACGATTTACTTGTTTCCGATCGCATTCTTTACATCGAGAGCGACCCCGGCGTTGAACAAATCAAGATCGACAAAGGCGTGAAATCGACAGTTGAATATCTGCGGCGGCATCGCGCACTTTTTACGTTCGGAGAAAACATCGGAACTAAAGATTTTCCCGTGCCACTGCATGGGTTCAAATGGCTGCCGACACGGCAACCAGTCGTGACAGATCTTTGGAAAACGGCGCGCTCCCCTTCTCGTGCCGCGGTATTCACCACAGTGGCAAACTGGTCCACAAGTGGTTTAAAGGACATTACGTGGCGCGGAAAGAAATATCTATGGAGCAAATCGCGCGAATTTCTCCGGTTCATCTCGGCGTCAAAGGAAGCTGGCGAAACATTCGAGATGGCAACCAACATCGACGATACAAAAACGCGCAGAAAATTTGAGCAAAACGGCTGGCGCCTGACTTCGCCGCTGCAAATGAGCGTCGATTACTGGCTCTACCGCGATTACATCCAGCGCTCCAAAGGGGAGTTTACGGTTGCCAAGGATCAATATGTCCGACTCGACACCGGCTGGTTCAGTGATCGCAGCGGATGTTACCTCGCTGCCGGCCGCCCAGTCATCACGCAGGAAACCGGCTTCACGAAAAATTACGGTGGCAAGAAAGGTCTCTTGTCATTTCGAACGCTGGAAGAAGTCGCAGATGCCGTGAAAAGAATCAATGCCGACTACGCGAAACACTCTCGCGCCGCTCGCGATGTTGCGCGCGAAGTCTTCGAAGCCGAAAGCGTGCTCGAATTGGTTCTCAACCGGGCCGGGATCTAAAGAATCCAAGGGAAGCTACCGACATTAAGGTTGGAATTTCGAATGAATCAGCGCACGATGCCTGCATGAAAATTGCCACGATTATTGCTCGTGTTCTTCTCGGACTCGTTTTTGTCGTGTTCGGGTCGAACATCTTTTTGCATTTCATTCCGATGCCGCCGCCTCCTCCGGGGCTGCTTGGAGATTTCACCAAGGCGCTTTTCCTGAGCCACTATCTTCACGTTGTTGCCGTGTTCCAAATCGTCGGCGGTTTGCTTCTGCTCGTCGGACGCTTTGTCCCTCTCGGTCTGGTTTTGCTTGCTCCCATCATTGTGAACATTGATCTGGTTCACATTTTGCTGGACCCCAGTGGGCTGCCAATGGCGATCGTCATTTCGATCTTGTTAGTCTTTCTCATCTGGCGGTACCGCGATGCGTTCAAAGGAATCGTGAGCCCTTGATCGAGGTATGGCGACACAAACCGAAAAAGAGGCACCTCACGTTGTGGTGCACGGCGGTGCGGACACTTTCAAACAGGAAATCGTTGCCGGTAAACATCACCTCGTCGCGGACGAACCAATAAGCGCTGGCGGCGGGGATGCTGGACCGGATCCCTACGATTATTTGCTCGCTGCGCTTGGTGTTTGCACTTCAATGACGATCGGTTTTTACGCGCGGCGAAATCATATGCCTTTGGAAAAGATCACGGTTTCGCTTTGGCACTCACGCATTCACGCAAGGGATTGTGAGGAGTGCGAGACCAAGGAGGGCATGCTCGACAGAATCGATGTTGAAGTGCAACTGACCGGGTCTCTTAGCGCAGAACAGCACGCCAAACTAATGGACGTCGCAGCTAAATGCCCCGTACATCGGACGCTCACGTCCGAGATCAACATCAGATTAAGGGCCAGCGAGAGGCCGGTATGACGAGGGTACTACGAGCTACGAATGTGTTTGGCGCGCCAAAGGCGGCGCTGTTCAACTCTAGCTTGGGGCAACGCCCCAGATTTGCTGACCCGATGAAACCCGAGCGCTGAAAGCCCAACTCAATTGCCGCCATGATTCGCTCCATCTGGCCGATTGAAACGCGCCTTCAGCGCTGTTCAATGGTCATTTAATCCCCTGGGCGATGCCCCAGGCTCACATCTGAGTAGCGCCCTCGGCGCGATCTATCAGATTCGTTGCTCTTCCAGATCGTACACGTCGAACCAGTGATACACGACACGGTTACGCGGGACGTATCGCTGGATGTAATTTTCCATGAATTCCTGCAGTTCCGGAGGCAGGTCGCTCAGACGCAGATCGCGTTCCTTGTTGTTCCAGGCAACGACCTCAGCCCGCTGACGTTTTTTTGCGTGTTTTTCGATCCACGCCGCGGTCTCTTCGTCGGTTGCGCCGCTGGCAACTAGCGCACGAAAATCGTCGTAGTGAATCTCCGCAAACCTCAACCAGCGTTGATCCAGTGGGCAATTGGAATGGTATTCGCCCTGCCAGTCCAAAAGCACCGCGCGGCATTTGTCCACCGCACGCGCGGCCAAGACATAGCCAGCCAGAGTCGCGCGCGGGCTACGCGGGAATTCCTTTCCGTCCCGCAGATCGCGGGCCAGCAATTTCACTTTTTCAAGGTCTTTATGCGTAAGTGTTTCTTTTTCCTTTTCTTTCACTTGGCCCGGCTGCGCGTTGATGTTTTGTCCCGTCGCACAACCGCTTTTCTATCAGCTAATCGCTGACGGCTTGGATTATGGTTGGGCGCCTGACGGTGTCTGCGACCCAGAGATGTCACACGAACAACTGTCCTGCCAGCATCCGGCCTTTCGATAGAACGCGCCAATCTCCGCCAATACGCCGCGACCAGTGCTTCCTCAGAAGGAAAGGTTCTCATTTTGTTGCGTGCTCGTTTTCTACCAACTGTTTGAAATTGCCGAGGTACTCCTCCAGCTTGACTGACAAGTTCGGCAGATCGAAAACCGAGCGTATCTTCAACGTCACTTCGGTTTCCTGTTCGGAGTGCCGTTCGAAGGCAACGACGCCGGACATTAATGCGTTCGAGAGCGCGCGCCACGCGATACGCCGGCCAGGAATCTGAAGTAAAATCTGGAGAACTCCCTGGTATTCGTCGCCATTTGCATGCCAGCTATAAGAAAACTGGCACTCGTCGATTCGTCGTACGTTACGCAGTGGCGTGATGAATTTTGAAAGCTCCTCAACACGCGCCCACTGCTGAAATGCGCGCTTCAGAGGGGCCCTAACCACGATGGATGTTCGTGTGGCGGTAAGCGGCGCAATCCTCGAAGCGGATCCGTGCATCACGTCATCAGATCGAGAAGCGCCCATACTGCTCCTTCGCAAAAATGCGGCTCCACCCGTCGGTGAAATTGAACGACCACATGTTGAACACGAGCATCGGATCGTGACGTCGCCGGGGGCGGCGAAGGATCGTGCGCAATGAGCGCTTTGAATTGGTTTGGTATTGTCTGGTTTTCATCTGTGATAATTGTCCTTCCAGATGTTAAGCAAGCTCAAGGTGTCGCACGACGAAGCAGTAGTTGGATTTCCCCATCAAGCCTGAGAGGGAGATCGCGCCACCTCTTTCGAGGGATAACGCAAATCTCGCGGCGGTAACGAAAAGCGATTAAATTCGCCAGCAGGAGGATGAGTATTAGCACGAAGCAGGCGACGGCTGAGAGCGCGATGCCATCACCGCGAATCCGGGGCGCGGCATATCGCTACAGACTGGCAATTGTTTCCTTCGCGATCGCACTCGGGGTCGGTCTGTTGGCGCGCCGCTACGGCATCGGGCACCAGTTTGCGATGTTGCTTTTCGCGATCGCCGTCGCTGGCTGGTACGGCGGACTGGGTCCCGCACTCGTCGCAGCGGTGCTTTCAAGTCTGGCTTACGATTACTTCTTCACGCAACCCCTTTACCAGCTTGGGTTCACGAAATACGACCTTATCGACATTGCGCTCTACATCTCGTTTGCCTTTCTCATCTCTCGATTTCGTGAGGTTCGCTGGCGAGCAGAGGATAAACTGCGTGAAAGCGAGGAGCGCTACCGGACGCTTGTTCAGCACGCCCCGGAAGCGATCGTTGTCCTGGATGTAGATACGGGCCGGTTTGTAGATGCGAATAAAAACGCGGTGCGTCTGTTCGGACGTTCAAAAGAGGCTTTGCTCGAACTCGGTCCGGTGGCGGTGAGTCCGCCAACGCAACCGGATGGCCGTCCCTCGAGTGAGTCAGCTGTCGAGAACATACAAAAGGCGGTCGAAGGAGCTGACGTGGTATTTGAGTGGATGCATCTCGACGCGGCGGAAAAAGAGATTCCTTGTGAGGTACGGTTGGTGCGTCTTCTTGCTGCCGAGCGCGTCCTCGTTCGCGGGAGCATCATCGACATCACCGAGCGCGAACGTGCGCAGCAGGCGCTAAAGGAACGAGCCGACCTGCTCGATCTGACGCACGACACCATTTTTGTGCGCGCAATGAACAACGTCATCACGTATTGGAACCGCGGTGCGCAAGAGCTTTACGGTTGGAGCAGTGAAGAGGCGCTTGGCCGGCCCTCACATGAACTGCTGCGGACGGAGTTTCCGGAACCGCTTGAGCAAATAAATGCGAAGCTGCTCCAGACAGATCGATGGGAGGGCGAACTGATTCACGCCGCGCGCGATGGCAAACGCTTCGTAGTCTCAAGCCGGTGGTCATTGCAACGCGACGCGCACGACGAACCACTCGCGATTCTCGAGACCAGTACCGATATCACGGAGCGGAAGCGAGCAGAACAGGACCTCAGAAGCCAGGCCGAACTCATACGCCTCGCGCATGACGCGATCATTGTCCGTGACCCAGAAAGCCGAGTAACGTTCTGGAACGCTGGCGCGGAGAAGACCTACGGATGGACTGCAGGGGAAGCGACCGGCAGAGTGACGCACGAGCTTTTGCAAACGCGATTCCCCGTTTCGCGCGAGGCAGTCGATTTTGCGCTTCAAGAATCGGGAGAATGGGAAGGTGAGCTGACTCACGTCAGGAAGGGTGGCACCGCCATCGTCGTGACCAGCCGCCAATCGCTACGCCGCGACAGCCATGGTGCTCCCGCGGCGATCATGGAGATCAACCGTGACGTGACGGACCGCAAGCGATCGGAAGAAGAACTCCGCCGACTGAATGAAGAACTGGAACAAAGGGTTATCGAACGCACAAAGGAGCTTGAAGCCGTCAATAAACAACTAGAAGCATTTGCTTATTCTGTCTCGCACGATCTTCGCGCGCCGGTTCGGCATATCGCCGGATTCACCGAGCTTTTGCAAAAACACGCGGCCTGGATCCTCGATGACAAAGGCCGGCATCAAATCAGCATGATTCTAGATGCGGCCAGCCGCATGGGCACACTCATCGACGATCTTTTGGCCTTCTCGCGGATCGGTCGGGCAGAAACGCAGAACACAACCGTCGATCTTTCCCAGATTGTGAAAGGCGTTATTGGCGAGTTCGCGCCAGACACACAGGGACGGAAGATTGTCTGGCGCGTTGGCGATTTGCCGAGGTGCTACGGCGATCCGGCGATGCTCCGACTAGTGTTTACGAATCTCGTCTCAAACGCGTTAAAATTTACTCGAACACGTGATCAGGCCGAGATAGAAATCGATTCGCTCAACCACAGTCCCGCCGAAGTCGTCGTGTTTGTGAAAGATAACGGAGTGGGATTCGACACGAGGTATAAGGATAAGTTGTTTGGCGTCTTTCAGCGCCTGCATTCGCAGGAGGCATTCGAAGGCACTGGGATCGGGCTGGCGACAGTGCAGCGAATTATCCACGCGCACGGCGGCAAAGTGTGGCTGGACAGCTCGGTCGATCACGGCGCCACCTTTTATGTCGCGCTGCCCAAGCTTGGGAAGGCAAATGCATGACTAACAGCTTTGTTGAAAAGATGACGCTCGCCGTACTCACGGCCCATCGGCCCGTGCGTTTGCCTTCAATTACGAAAAGACCGTCCACAGGGAGGCCTCAGCACGTTGCAAAACCGGAGAGAGTGAAGTCCTATTAAATCAAGCAGGCCATATGAATCTACCACCACAGAGAACTCCGCTGATCGAATCGCTCGAACAACTCGGCCCGCATGACCACTTCTGTTCGATCTACGAGAGCCCTGAAGAACATTACGCGGTTGCTATTCCATTTATGCGGATGGGTCTCGATCGCGGCGAAAAATGCATTTACATCGCTGACGATGGGACGCTCGGCGACGTCCGGGAGGCCATGGAGTCGGAAGGAATTGACGTGGAACGTGCCACCGAGTCTAACTCCCTGATTCTGGCAACCAAAGACCAGGCATATCTGAAGCGCGGATCGTTTGATCCCGACTGGATGTTTACCTTCTGGAAAGAAGCCACTGACTTGGCCATGAGCGAAGGATTTCCCGCGCTCCGGGTTACCGGCGAGACCGAATGGTTGGTGAGAGGGGGGCGCGGGCTTGAGCGCTGGATGGAATATGAAAGCAGGTTGACTCATGCGCTCTCGGAAAACAACTGTTCTGCGCTTTGTCAATACAACCGGCACTGCTTTCAACCGGAACTCATTCTGGATGTCATCCGCACCCATCCCGTGGTCATCTACCGCGGTACCGTCTGCCGAAATTTCTACTATGTCCCTCCTGACGAATTTCTCGGGACTAACGAGGCCGAACGTGAAGTAGAGAGGCTATTGACCAATATCCGAGAACGCGAAGACGTAGAGCGTGCGCTTCGAGAACAACTCAGCGAGCGGGAAAAGGCTGAGCAAGCTCTTCGCCGATCGCGGGATGAGTTGGAAACGAAGGTGAAGGAGCGGACTGTGGAGTTGAGGAAAATGAACGACGACTTGCAAGCCGTTAACCGAGAATTGGAGACATTCGCCTATTCCGTTTCTCACGACCTGCGCGCGCCGCTTCGACACATCGCGGGATTCACCGAGTTGCTGCAAAAACACTCAGAGCCAGTTCTCGACCACAATGGCCGGGACCAGATCACCAGGATTCTGGGCGCAACCAACCGGATGGGCAGTTTGATCGACGACCTTCTTGCCTTCTCCCGAATCGGCCGGGCGGGAACCCAAAAGGAAACGATTAATCTCGAGCGGCTCGTGAAAAGCGTGGTCGCCGAAATTGCTCCCGACACGCAGCATCGTAGTATCGTTTGGCGCATCGGGCATTTACCAATTTGCAACGGTGATCCTGCCATGCTCCGGCTGGTATTCGGTAATCTCGTTTCGAATGCCGTGAAATTTACTCGAATGCGCGAGCAGGCCGAGATCGAAATCGGTTCGTTAAACCGTAGCCCCCATGAAGTCGTCGTGTTTGTGAAAGACAACGGGGTTGGCTTCGACATGAAGTACAAGGACAAGTTGTTCGGCGTCTTCCAACGTCTTCATTCGCAAGATGCGTTCGAAGGCACTGGTATCGGGCTCGCCACTGTGCAGCGAATCGTGCATCGGCACAGCGGCCGCGTCTGGGCGGAAGGGTCGGTCAATAACGGCGCCACGTTTTACGTCGCGCTGCCAAAACCGTAAAAGCGAAATGTTTAAGCCGTGTTATAGATGTCATTCTGAGCGACGCGAAGAATCTTTGATATCTCGCCATACCGAAAGACAGAGACGTTTCTGCGCTCAACACGACAGGGCTATGAGATCGGTTCTATGAATAATCTAAAACGCATTTTGTTAGTGGAAGACGATCCGAAGGATGTTGAGCTTACGATGACTGGGCTCGCCGAGTACAATCTCGCCAATGAAGTCGTGGTCGCGCGCGATGGCGAAGAGGCGCTGGAATACCTGTATCGCCGCGGCAAATACCAGGATCGTCCCAATGGAAATCCGGCGGTGACGCTACTCGATCTCAAGCTGCCGAAGCTCAACGGATTCGAAGTTCTGGAAAATATCCGGGCGAATGAAAACCTGAAGATGATTCCGGTCGTAGTCCTTACCTCATCCAACGAAGAGCGTGACTCGGTGAGAAGTCACAAATTAGGTGTGAACGCCTACGTCACAAAGCCCGTCGATTTCCACGAGTTCGTGAATGCGGTGAAAGAGCTGGGCATATTTTGGGCCGTGATCAACGAGCCGCCGCCGGGAAGCATGAAAAAGAGATAAACAACAAATGACTTCTCCACTCCGAGTTGTACACCTTGAGGATGACATCCGCGACGCAGAACTGGTCAAAGCCACTCTGGAAGCAGAAGGAATTCACAGCGAGCAAAGGAGAGTTGAAAACGAGCAGGAGTTTCTGGGCGCACTCACGCAGGGAAATGTAGATCTTATCCTCGCGGACTACACGCTGCCGTCGTTCGATGGATTGTCCGCTCTAAAGATCGCGCAGCAGCACGCACCCGATGTTCCATTTATATTTGTTTCTGGAACACTGGGCGAGGATGTCGCGATCGAAGCGCTGAAGAAAGGCGCCACGGATTATGTCCTAAAGACACGTTTGGTCAGGCTGTCGCCCTCGATTATGCGGGCATTGGCTGACGCTCGAGAGAAGGCAGAACGCAAACGGGCACAAGAAGCGTTGCGCCGAAGTGAAAAAGAACTTCGCGATCTCATTGAGACCATTCCGGCGATGACTTTTGCTACACGGCCTGACGGCTCCAATGAATTTGTAAGCCGGCCGTGGATCGAATACTCAGGACTTGCGGCGGCACAGACCACGCGCTCGGGCTGGGAAGCTACACTTCACCCCGAGGATGCGGAACAACATCGCGAAAAGTGGCGCGCATCCTGGACTACCGGTCAGCCCTTCGAAAACGAAGCCCGGCATCGCGACGCGCACGGAAACTATCGGTGGCTCCTGGTTCGTGCGGTGCCACTGCGGGATGAACACGGCAATGTGTTGAAATGGTACGGAGCTTTGACCGACATCGAAGACCGCAAACGCGCCGAGGCTTTGCTCGCTGGCGAGAAACGCATTCTTGAAATGGTAGCGAAGGGCGATTCACTGGCTCAAATACTCGACAGCCTCTGTCGGTTGGTGGAGGAACAAGCCAGCGATGTGCTCGCGTCCATCTTGTTGCTCGATCGTAATCGCTTGCGGCACGGCGGCGCGCCCAGTCTTCCAAGGGATTACACGAATGCGATCGACGGAATTGTTATCGGACCTTGCGCGGGTTCCTGCGGAACAGCCGCTTACTCGGGCCGACAAGTGATCGTTGAAGACATTGCGACGGATCCGCTATGGGCGGATTATCGCGACGTGGCGTTGCCACACAATCTGCGCGCTTGTTGGTCCACGCCGATCTTTTCTTCGCAAGGTAAAATAATGGCGACATTCGCCATGTATTATCGCGAGCCACGCAGTCCGAGTCCAAGTGATCAGCAGGTCATCGAACAGATTACACACCTCGCAGGCATTGCGATTGAGCGGAAGCTGACACAAGAGAAGTTAACACGAAGCGAGCGCAACCTGGCTGAAGCGCAAAGGTTGACGCACACAGGTAGTTTCATTTGGGACATTAACACGAATGACTCCTACCTCTCTGAGGAATGGTATCGCATTTACGGATTTGATCCCGAAAGAGACAAGAGCGGGTGGCGCGAGCGTCGCCAGCGAATTCACCCGGAGGACCTGCCGAAATGGCAAGCAGCTGTAGATCGGGCAATCAGCAAAAAATCGGACTATGAAGTCGAGTACCGTGTTGTTCTTCCGGGTGGAATAACGAAGCACGTTCATTCTATTGGGCATCCTATTTTAAGTGCTTCTGGCGATGTCGTGCAGTTCATGGGCAGCGTGACAGACATTACCGAACGCAAGCGCGCCGAAGCTTTGTTCGCCGGAGAGAAACGACTGCTCGAAATGATCGCGACCGGTGTTCTGTTGAAAGAGATCATGAAGGAGTTGTGCGTCATTATCGAGGAGCAACGGTCTGGGACGCTCGCTTCGGTCTTGTTACTGAATGCTGACGGCACCCATCTCAAGGTCGTTGCCGGACCGAGCCTGCCTGACAATTGGACGCAGCAAATGGAAAAGCTGGCGATCGGTCCGTGTGCTGGTTCTTGTGGCACGGCCGCCTATCGCCGCAAGCCGGTCATCGTTTCCGACATCGCGACCGATCCATTGTGGGATGTGCCAGAACATCGCGCCTCAGCATTAAACCACGGCCTGCGCGCCTCCTGGTCGAACCCAGTGCTTTCGTGGGAAGGAAAACTCCTGGGCACATTCTGCATGTATTATCGCGAACCACGAAGCCCGACCTCGCAAGACATGGAGCTAATTGAGTTGGCGACGCACCTCGCACGCGTTGCGATTGAGCGTGATCGTGCCGAGCACGCGCTGCGAGCGTCCGAGCAGCTGGCCCGCAGCCACGTTGACGTAATGATGCGGAGCCTCGATGTGCTGGCGACCGAAGCTGCGCCTGAAAAATTCATCGGCGAAATGCTACGCACGATCGGGCAGAATCTTCGCGCCATGCGCGTGCTGCTTTGGCTGCGTAATCCGCTCGATGGCAGAGTGCGCATGCAAGTGGTCATCGAGGATGATCGACAGGTGCCTCTGCATTCCGACCATCCCTTTGTCAATGATCCGGGCGCGTGGCAAAAGAGACCCCTGTTCCAGGAAATGCTCTTTACGAAATCGCCTGTGGTCGTCGATGACATTGACGGCGATTCACGTCTCGAGCCCGAATTTCGTGAATATTTGAAGCGCCACCGAGCCCGCCGGTTCATGGGTATTCCGATGTTTGTCTCGGGGGAGTTGCGTGGCTTGATCGGCATTCATCATTCGGAGAAGGGCGCGTATCGCGCGGCAGAAATCGAATTGGCGCAGGCTCTGGCACATCACGTCATGCTTGCGGTGCATGGCCAGGAGTTGGTCGTGCAACAGCGGGAGGCCGCAATTCTCAAGGAGCGGACACGCATGGCCCGTGACATTCACGACACACTCGCTCAAGGATTCACCGGCGTAATTATTCAGATGGAAGCGGCCGAAGAAGCATTGCTGGAACAAGACCCGCAGCACGCGATCGGGCACGTCCGCCGTGCGCGTGAGCTGGCGCGGGAAAGTTTGGGTGAAGCGCGCAGATCCGTGCACGCACTTCGGCCGCAGGCACTCGAGAAAGCTGCGTTCGCCGATGCGCTGAAAGCCATTATCAAGAATACGGCGGCAGGCACCGCTTTGCGCACTGAATTCCGCGTGCAAGGGAAACCGCGTCACCTCGCTCCAGGTGTTGAGGAAAATCTGCTCCATATCGGGCAGGAAGCGTTGAGCAACGCATTAAAGCATGCGCGGGCGACGAAGTTTCAGGCGCGGCTCTCTTTCGATTCGCAGGCAGTTTCGCTGGAGCTCAGCGACAACGGAGATGGCTTCGTTACTGATAGGGGAAACGGCGGAGGCATCGGCCTGATTGGCATGAAGGAACGCGCCGATCAGATCGGCGCGACTCTAAGTATTTCAAGTGAACCCGGTGAAGGAACGAGCATCGTAGCTGTTTCCCCGTACGACGAAGGCGTCATTTAAATGAAAATAGGAGAGGACAAAAGGAAGAGGGCAATGGATAGGAAAAAGAAGGAATGCATTCGGATCCTGATCGCGGACGATCATAGCGTCGTTCGCGAAGGATTGGTCTCATTAGTTAAACGTAAGTCGGACATGACTGTTGTAGCAGAAGCGAGCAACGGCCGCGAGGCTGTCGATCTTTGGAAGGAACATCGGCCCGACCTCGTCTTGCTCGACCTGCGCATGCCCGAACTCGACGGCGTTGGTGCAATCAAGGAAATCCGTGGCTTGGATGAGAACGCGCATATCGTCGTCCTCACCACGTTTGACGGTGATGAAGACATCTACCGCGCCATTAAAGCCGGTGCGAAAGGTTATCTCTTGAAAGACACGGCGCGCGAAGCTCTCATGGAGTGCATTCGCAGAGTGCATTCCGGCGAGACCTGCATACCACCAAGCCTCGCCGCCAAGCTGGCCGATCGGATTAGCGGCGAGGCATTAAGCGCCCGAGAGATAGAAGTGCTGCAACGTATTGCCGCCGGCAAAAGCAACAAGGAAATCGGCGCCGAATTATTCATCAGCGAAGGTACTGTGAAGACTCACGTCAAAAGCATCTTCAGCAAACTGGATGTAGTGAGCCGCACCGAAGCCGTCGCGACGGCAACTCGTCGTGGCTTAATCCAGCTGTAGTCGTAACACAGCCATGTTGGCTGTTCTGTCGAGCGGGCGCCTTGCCCGCAGGCGCTGCCCAGGCTCAAACTAACATCGCGCCGTTGACGCTCGCCTACACATTTGTTAGCGAGGGCGCCACGGGATGCGCCTCATCACAAAAAGCGGCACAATAACGCGGCACTCCAAGACGTCACCGTCGAAGCGAGCGTCAGTTTCACACATGCGTTTTCGGGTGCGCCGATGCTTCGGCGCTTTTCGTTTCGATGTCGCAGCTTTCGTCCTCGCCGTAGCGCAAGCTTGCCAGCACACCGCCGTCCCAGAGATGATTGCACCTATGAAACTCTGGAATTGGAAAAAGGAAGATCTTCCTTCGGCAGTGCACTCCATCCGGACTGCGGGTGCGGCGACCGTGTCGGTGTGCGTAGCGCGGCTCATTGGAATGCCGGAGGCATATTGGGCGGCGATTGCCACACTTGTAGTGATGCAATCGACCCTGGGCGCAACGCTCACGTCGTCCATCGAGCGCATCGTCGCCAGCGCATTGGGCGCATCGCTCGGAGCAGTTGAATCGACTTACTTTGGCTCAAACCTGATTGTATTCGCGGTCGCGATTTTCCTTCTCGGGGTCCTGTCGTTCGTGTTGCGTTTGGAAAAGACCGGTTATCGATATGCCAGCGTGACTTTGACTATCATCGTCCTCATTCCACGGACCGGCGCGCCATGGATAATTGCAGCACATCGTTTCATAGAGGTGTCAGTTGGAATCGTTGTCGCTCTTGCGGTTGTTGCTATTTGGGAGGAGCGGCAGCGGCTCGCCGATAACACTGATGTTGAGTGACGCCACCCCATCAAAAAAGGTGTTGCGTATGTATCCTTGGGCAACACCGTAAACTGCTACCGACGCGCCGTGGTAATATTGCTAACCTGTTACGATGTTTGGCCCTGAAAACGACTAAATTGCTCAGTTTAACACTTTGCTGGAGCCGCTCCGAACTGAAAAACCCATCGCGGGGTCGCTCACGGTTTCGGCTTCAGCAATTCCGGCAAGCGATATTGCAGGAGATCCCCAATACGTCCGATGCTGACGTCCGCTGGCGAATAAGTTGCGAGGACTTTCGGATCGGTGGCGTAGTGACCTTGCCTAACGAAAACAGTTGTGACACGCGAGCCCCAGAATGCTTTCACCGCAGCCAGGATACGCAATTTGTCGTCCACCAGCACGTAATGTTGGGCCGGGTAGCGTTCCTCGACGTCATCAAGTTCCTGCTCCTTATGCACGTAAATCAGCACGCGTCCGGAGACCGCATTCGCCAATCCTGAGCGACTGACCTTGAGCGGTTGGAAAACAACGTCCCCGTCCGAGAGAATGACCGCAGGACCCCATTGCTGGACCCGCTCAATCACTTCGAGGGCATCAGGAAAAAGACGCTCGGCGAAAGGATAATTGATCAGAAAATCAGACACGAACAGCAGAGACGGGGCGCGCGGATGTTTGGCCCGATATTTTTGCAAAGCGCCAAGGTAATCTGCATAACCCAGTTCGGTTCGCAGTTGCTCGAAAATCTTCCAATATTCCTGCGCTCCTTCCGCGCCGAGCTCGGTGGCGAGGTGGTGTTGCAGATCTGCTGCCACTCTGTCGTTATCTAGCAGCGTGTTGTCGACGTCGAACAAGAAGATGACGCGAGTGGGAGAAACATCGCCCTCATTCATTACTGGGTAGCAGCAAGCACAGTGCCTTTAATCGCCCAAATGCTTCGCGCGTGCCACTTCGAAATGCAATAGCACATCCAAAGATGCATTGCCTCCCCTGCTCGGCGTCCTCGACGATTACTGCGACTGCGCAGTAAGATCGCCTAATCCAGCCTCGATCGTAACGGGATCTGGTGCGCATTCATCCGCATGGGTCCGGAGTATGCGCGTCTCGCAGCGCGACCTTTTTTCGGGCTGCTTTTGATCACCAACTGGGGGAACGATCGCGAGTGACCAATTCCGACCAGACTCTGGCGAAACAAGTAATCCATCACCGCAGTTTTATCGTCGCGCCGGTACGCGGCCCAAAGCGCCTCATCAATTTCGTTCGACGATGTATACGTCATGCTGCTTGCGAGATAGAACGGCGACTCGCCGACTCGAACGAGGCAATGAGCTCAGCAAGGCGGCGGTCATACGCGTCGCATTTCGGACAGTTCCCGTCAACATCGATCCGCTCCCGATGCTGCGCCAGCAAATCGCGGTGCAGTTGCTCCTTTAACTCGGCGTACGTCCGAACCTGGCGCCGCTTCCTTCGCCTATTCAATAAGCTGTCCTGTAGTCCCATTGCGTTCACGATTGCAGTTTCGCTCTCGCCGCAGGCGTCTGCTTCGGCGCGTTGGAAAGATTTCTGGGTGCAACCTGAGGGTGGCTGCGCACTATCTCTTTTGGGTGATACGCGCGCAGGCGTAACTCATAGGTCCCTTGCCTGACGGTAGAGACACACCGTCCAGCCAAAAACATTTCCGCCCATCATAGGTGGTACTCCAAAATCCGACGGACGCGCAATGGCAACAAATGCGCAGCACCGTAGCCTGCCCACAAGATGGATATTAAAAAATATAGCGCGACGGTAGTACGAGAAATCTTTCAGGTCCTTTGCATCGTATTATTGTTGATGACCTGGTGCACGCTCTCGGCGCAGAACGAACAACCACGCATTCGAAATATTGTTCTGGTTCACGGTGCCTGGGCAGATGGTTCCGGCTGGAAAGGCGTTTACGACATTCTGGTCAAGGATGGCTTCAACGTCAGCATCGTCCAGGAGCCGGAGACCTCTTTTAAAGAAGATGTCGCTGCTACGAAGCGCGTGCTCGCTCAACAAGATGGACCGTGCGTTCTGGTCGCTCACAGCTATGGAGGAGCAGTAATTACCGAAGCCGGCACAGATCCATCAGTTGCCGGATTGGTCTACATCGCGGCCCACATGCCAGATGCTGGGGAGAACGAGGCTGACGACGGAAAGCGATTCCCGAGCGATCTCAGCAAATCGAACGCGATAAAGAAGACGGCAGACGGTTTCACTTACCTCGACCCCGCGCAGTTTCATGAGTACTTCGCAGCCGATCTGTCGGCGGAGCAGGCTGCTTTCATGGCGCGATCGCAAGTGCTCAACTTGGCCGACAATTTCAAAGCAGTCATCACCACGCCCGCGTGGAGAAGCAAACCAAGCTGGATGTTAGTGGCGACAAAAGACAGAACCATCAATCCCGACCTCGAACGCTGGTATGCCGAACGAGCCAAGAGTCACAAGCTTGAAGTCTCAGGCGCGAGCCACGCAGTTTACGTCTCCAAGCCGAAGGAAGTTGCAGATCTGATCGAAGAAGCTGCATCGCACGCTCGGTAGAAAACCCTTTAAAGAGAATTCAATGAAAGACTTTGCAAAGTCGCGGCGTGGATTTCTGAAGACCACGGGCGCTATGGCCGGGGGATTTTTGCTATGCCCAAGAGGTATTCTTGCTCAAACGAAGGAGCCAATTCAACATAGTGAACCATCGCGTCCGCCAGGCGAGTCCACTGCCGCGGACTACACCCTGCGCATCGAAACGTCTCCGGTTGAGATCGCGCCCAAGCGAATCATTTCGATCACAACCTACAATGGACAGTTCCCTGGGCCATTGCTTCGGTTCAAAGAAGGTCGGCAAGTCACGGTGGACGTGTTCAACGACACCGATACGCCGGAGCAGTTGCATTGGCATGGTCAGAAGATCCCGACTGACGTGGACGGAGCTGCCGAGGAGGGAACGCCGTTTATTCCTGCGCATGGCAAGCGGCGCATTGTGTTCACACCAAGACCGGCTGGTTTGCGGTTCTATCACACTCACAATCGCGCCGGCGCAAATCTCGCGGCTGGACAGTACAGCGGACAAGTGGGCCCGGTGTACATCGAGCCGAGACAGGAACCGGGCAGATACGACCGAGAAGTCTTTCTTGTCCTAAAGGAATTCGAGCCCACGTTCAGTCGCGGCGGCGACATGGCCATGGATTTCCTGTCTCCGCCGACTGGCGTCAGGTCGCTCGAGCAAGCCGGGGAGTCCGCAATGAAAGCATCGATCGCGAAGGGCACGCAACACGGGTACGAGGTCAGCTACGGATCGTTCACGATCAACGGACGCATGCTCGGTCATGGGGAGCCGATTCGTGTGAAGCAGGGGGAACGCGTCCTGTTTCATATCTTAAACGGAAGCGCTACCGAGATTCGCAGCC
>Ga0066710_100000794_pt1 | contig 20974 bp, 17 predicted proteins | sample GraSoiAngelo_159_FD_79666 | JGI IMG/M metagenome (GOLD analysis project Ga0066710, IMG submission 79666) | Grasslands soil microbial communities from the Angelo Coastal Reserve, California, USA - 14_1009_16_40cm | ecosystem: Environmental > Terrestrial > Soil > Grasslands | place: USA...
CCTCCTCGATTCGCGACGGGTCGATGTTGAAGGTACCGGGTTGGATGTCGACAAACACCGGAATCGCGCCGCGGTACCTCACGGCGTTGGCGGTCGCAACGAACGAGTGGCTGACGGTGATGACTTCGTCCCCCGGCGTCACGCAACGGCCAGCAAGGCCAGGTGCAGGGCCGTCGTGCAGTTCGACACCGCACAGGGGTGGGCCGCGCCCACGTGCGCGGCGAACTCGCGCTCGAAGGCCGCCACTTCGGGTCCCTGGGTCAACCAGCCCGACTGTAACACGCGCGTGACGGCCTCGATTTCGGCCGCCCCGAGCAACGGCTTGGCGATTGGGATTTGCGGCACAGTTTGAAGATGTTCGTGGCCTGATAACGTCGGCTTACGCCGCGCTCGAGATGCTTTGCTGCTTCCACCATTTGACCAGGCTCTCCACGCCTTCCTCGAGGCTCGTCGTCGTCTTGAAGCCCAGGAGGGCCTTCGCCTTTCGGGTGTCGGCCAGCCGCCGCGGGACAGAATTGACCTTCCGCTCGGCCGCGTGCTCGGGCCTTAGCGACGACCCCATGGCCCTCAACAGCGTTTCGGCCACCGTCTTCCAACTCGTTTCGTGCCCGCTGGCCACGTTGACGACCTCGTCGGTCACCGCCGCACGCGCGGCATAAATGTTCGCCCGCGCAACGTCCGCCACGTGCACAAAGTCCATCGTCTGAAATCCGTCCCCGAACATCACCGGCGGCCGCCCGCCGGCAATGTGCTCCATCCAGCGGATGAACACCTCGGTACAATCGCCGTGCATGTCCATTCTCGGCCCGTAGACATTGAAGTATCGGAGCCCGACATAGCGCAATCCGTACATCTCGCTGAAGCTGCGCAGCAACCCTTCATTGAAACAATTGGCGGCGCCGTAGATCGTTCGATTGTTGTACGGGTGATGCCGCTCTGTCGTCGGGAAGTGATCGGCCAGGCCGTACACGGATGCTGAGGAGGCAGCCACCACCTTCTGGACACCGGCCGTAACCGCCGCTTCGAGGACGTTGAACGTACCGTCGACCATCACCTCGAGCGCAAGACGCGGCTGTTCGGCGCACTGCGCGATGCAAATGGCTGCCTGATGAAAGACCAGATCGATGCCGTTCATGGCCTCGCTCACCGCCATACGATCCCGAATGTCGCCCTCGACGAGCGTGACGGGGCCGTTGGCCGTCGCCCATGCGAGATTCTCGCGGCGTCCCCGTACGAAGTTGTCCAGAATCCGAATCTCGGCCGGATGATCCGCAACGAGCTGGTCGGCGATATGCGATCCGATGAATCCGGCGCCGCCCGTGATGAGGATCCGTTTATCTCTCATCACACGACCCCGTTCCTTCGCCCGGACGAGCGCGGCGCGCCGAATCTCACGGCCGCCGGCGTCTGCTCGCTGCGATGCCGAAGCATACGCGCAGGCACGCCGGTGACGACGACCAAGGGTGGAAGGCCCTCGACGACCACGACCGGTTCGCTCATCTCAGATGTTCTCCGCAAACTGGAATTCCGCGCGGTGGAAGATACTCCACGCGAGGACGAACAGCGTCACCGCCACGACGCTGGTGACGCCGAACGCCGCCGAGGGCCAGGCGCGCTGAAAGAGCACGTCTCGGTAGGCGTCGATGATATGAGTCATTGGGTTCAGCGCCAACACGGTCGCAAGCCGTCCGCCCACGCGCGTGACCGGGTAAAGGACCGACGAGGCGAACATCCAGACCGTGAAAAGGATTTCGAAGAGATACTTGACGTCGCGATAGAAGAGATTGCCCATCGCCAGCAGCAAGGCGACGGCGGCCGTGAAGGCCACATGGGTGATGACGACAACCGGCAGCATGACCAGCGGCGCGCCAACGCCGACGCGGTAGTAGGCCATGAACGCCACGAGCACTGTCGAGGCGATCATGAAATCGACGAACGACACGATGACCGCTGAAAACGGAAAAATCTCGCGAGGGAAATACACCTTCGAAACCAGGCCCGAATTTCCCGTCAGTGAGCTGACCGAGAAGCGCGTCGCGGATGCGAAGAAGTTCCACACGAGAAGGCCGCAGAACGCGTACACGGGATAGGGCACGCCCACGTCGATCGGCGCGATTCGCGAGAAGACCGCAGAGAAGAGAAGCGTGTTGATCAAAGGCATGAAAATCGCCCACCCGAACCCCATCACGGTCTGCTTGTAACGCAGCAGCAGATCTCGCCGGGTCATTTGACGCAGCAGTTCACGATAGGCGATCTGCTCGCTGATGATTTCCGGCAGCACGGCGTCCAAATGCGTCACGATCACTGGCTCCCTCGTTGTTGGTTGACGGTGCGGCGGCGTTCTCTTGTCGAGAACCCCGGCCGCACCTGTAGACTGAGCAAACGCCTCTCCACCTTGCCGACCGGCGTTTGGTTATTCGGTAACCGCTGAATATCGAGCGGTTTGCCCTGGTCGAAGCCTTTGACTTCCGGACTACTCAAGAAATGTCTTCGCTCCGGACGATTAAGGTCTGCCTGCAGTTGGTTTGCAGCCCAGTCGCTCACCAGACGTACGGCAACGGCAAGGCCGCACCGGCGAACTGAGCCACGGGCTCGTCCCCCACCATGGCTGTGAGCGTCGAGAAATGGAAATCCTGCAGTAGCTGCCGCAGCCGGCGCTCCGTATCATGCAGGTTCCGGTAGTGCCTGAAGCGCCCCAGCCAGGAGGCGGGGAGGCGCGGCTGGCCGGGATCGATCTCCCAGGGATGCAGATAAAAGATCGCGGGCCGACCTTCGACCACGTTGAGGTGGGCGATCCCCCAGCGCGTCCAAGCGTACGGCAGCAGCCTGAAGTAGCCGCCGCCGCCGATCGGGAGATTCAGCGGGCCGAGGCGAACGGTCGACGCGGGCACTTCGGTCAGCGCGCCGCCGGCGCGTTCGACCACGTACGGATGCCGCGCCGAGACCGGGATCCCGTAACGATCATGATGGATCGGAAAGATGCTCGTGTCGTACCGATAGCCCTCCTCGATGAGCACGTCGAGAGCCCAGAGCGAGCGCGGCGTGATCGAATAGCTGGGAGCGCGGTACGCAACCACGGGCGCGCCGGCCGCCAATTCGAGCGCGGCCTTCGCCCTCCGCAGATCCTCGCGAAACGCGGCGGGCGTCAGATCGTAGACGAGTCGGTGCCCGTACCCGTGGGACGCGATCTCGTGACCGAGCGACGCGATGCGACGAACGAGGTTCGGAAAGCGCTCGCCTACCGAGCCCAGGACGAAGAAGGTCGCCCGAACACCCGCGTCCTCGAAGATGGCAAGCAGCCGCTCGGTATTCGCGCAGACGCGACTCTCGAGGCTCTCCCACCGGTGGCGCGGTACCACCCCATCGAACACGCTGACCTGGAAGTAGTCTTCTACGTCGATGGTCATGGCGTTGACGATGTCAGAGCGCCGCGGCGCGCCCGATTGGGGCTGCATCACACTCCTCGACGAAGCAGGACCGTCTTGATCGTTTCGAAAATGATGAAGAGATCGAGCGCGATCGACATGTTCTTGATGTAGAACAGGTCGTACTGCAGCTTTTCTATCGCGTCCTCCACGCTCGCTCCGTACGAGTACCGCACCTGAGCCCAGCGGGTCACGCCGGGCTTGACGACGTGGCGCTGGCCGTAGAAAGAAATCTCCCGCGTCAATCCGCTTACGAACTCGGGCCGCTCCGGCCGCGGGCCGACGAGACTCATGTTCCCGACGATCACATTCCAGAGCTGCGGCAGTTCGTCGAAACGAGCCCGGCGCAGCAAACGCCCGATGCGCGTGACGCGAGCGTCGCCCGGCTGCGCCCAGACCGCTCCGGTACCCGCCTCCGCGTCCTGGCGCATCGTTCGAATTTTGTAGACGTTGAACAGGCGGCCGTGTTGTCCGACGCGCTGCTGCCGATACAGCGCCGGACCCTTGGAACTCGCCTTCACGAGGACCGCGAGCACGAGAAGCAATGGCAGAGCGCACACGAGCCCGACGCCTGCCACGATCACGTCGATCCCACGCTTGGCCGCCAGCAGCCACCGGGTCTTGCAAAACCCGTCGGAGAAGATGAGCCAGCTCGGCCTCAGATTTTCGAGAGCAACCTTGCCCGTGTACTCCTCGTACACCGACGTGAGATGCTCGAACGCGATGCCGTCCAGGCGCATCTCCAGCAGCTTGCCCATGGGGAGCTTGCCGCGTGCGTCCGCGAGGTCCACGACCACGCGATCCACGCGCCGCGCGCGGACGATGGCGGGGATGTCCTCGATGGTGCCGATGACCGCCGGGTTGATGACGGGCTCGCCGACGCGCCCGGGGTCCGAATCGATGAACCCGACGATCTCGATTCCGAGATCCTCGCGTCTGTACAGCTCTCGAGCGAGATCCAGGCCGGCGGGACTCCGTCCGACGAGCAGCAAGCGCTCGTGGGGACCGAGCCGCTTGGTCAACCACGCGAATGCCACGCGCCATCCGACGACGACCGCGGTCATGAGCACCGCCGCCACCGCGAAGACGCCGCGGCCGTTGATCAGCGTCGGGAACCAGAAGTAGAGCGACGATAGAATCAACGCGGTTGCGCCCAGCGCGTGGACCAGCCGGACGAGCAGCTCGGTGCGATCGGCGGCCAACCGCGGATCATCGTACAGATCCTCATAGTACAAACAGAGCTGGCAGATGTAGGCGATCAGCAGCGCCTTCGGCAGAACGCCCTCGCGCACCACCATGAGCCAGGCCTCCGGTCCGAGGACGAGATACACGCCGCCAATGACGGCGGCAACAATCAGCGAGCTTTCGCACAGCACCAGCGTGCCCGACCGCCACGTCACCGGCTGGAGGAGTCCCTTGCCCATAATCCTCAGACGCCCGACAGCAACGACCGCTGTCCTTCATTGCGGGAACGACCGTAGTAACCGTAGTAGGTGTAGCCGGCGACGTCGGCGCTTTCGTCCACGGCGTTCAGGACCACGCCGAGGATGCGATTCCGGCCCACGGCATCGAGCGCCCGCTGGATCAGCCGGTACGGACTCTTCCCGGCCCGTACGACGAAGATCGCGACGTCGACCATCGCGACGAGGAGGTTCGCGTCGGAGAGAAATCCGACTGGAGGCGTGTCGATGATTACCCAGTCGAAACGGGCCGCTGCTTCCTGAATGATGCGCCGCATCCGCTCCGACGTGAGGCCGCCCATCGGGTCGGGATCGGGCCGGCCGGCCGGCAGCACCGTCAGGTACTGGGACACCTGTATCAGCGAGAGCTTTTGCTCGGTATCGCTCTTCAAGCCGTCGCCCAGTCCCACCACGTTCGGCACCTCAAAGAGCTGATGAACACTCGGCCGGCGGAGATCGGCGTCGATCAGAAGCACCTTGCGGCGGTACGACTGACTGAGTGTCAGCGACAGGTTCACCGACGTGAGCGTTTTACCCTCACCAGGGGACGCGCTCGTGATCATCACGACCTTCGTGTCCTTTTGAAGATTCGTGTGGTGGAGGGCGGCGGCGAGCCTCCGGTACTGCTCGACCGCTGCATCCGGGATGCTCGGCATGACCACGAGTTTTCCCGCGGTGTCCGGGTTGAACGCGTGAAAGACACCGAGCGGCGGGTCGAGCGTGCTTTCTTCCAGTTCCACATCAGACGAGCTTCGGGCGGAATGACTCGTCACCTGCGAGTTTTGATTGTCGGCCGTGACGTCCAAGACGACATCCTCAGCACGTCGAAGCGCTTCTGCGAATCGAGTCACGTTTCCAGGCTCCCGCGTTAAAAGAAAGAGAACCGCTGCGGCTGCTCGTCTGTGGGTGCCGCCGCCGGTCGGGCGATGACCTCCGCTGGCGGGGCCATCATGTCCGCCGGCGGGGCCATCTCCGGTGTGACCTCAATCGCGAGGTCGCGACACACTTCGTCGACGATCTGGGGCCCAATCGGACGCCGCTTGAGTGCAAACCCGCTGATGAGCACGTTCTCGCAGATCACACTGATGGTCCGGGGAATCCCGCCCGATGCGCGGTAGATCGCCTCAATCGCCGGGCCCGTGAAAATCGTCGGTCCATCCCCGCCGGCGACCCGGATGCGTGTGAAGATGTAGGCCGCTGTCTCGCTGAGATCGAGCGCGGAGAGCGCACAGCGCAATGCCACGCGCTGCTTGAGCTGCCGCATCGACGACGCGTTCAGCCGATCGGCCAGCTCGGGCTGACCGATCAAGATAATCGAGAGGAGCTTGTCGGTCGTCGTCTCGATGTTGGCGAACAAACGGACCTCTTCGAGCAGTGCATCAGGCAGACACTGCGCCTCGTCGATGATCAGAGCAGAGACGCCGCCAGTGGCCTGTCGATCGGCGAGCGATTTGGACAGCTCGAGCAGAAACCGCGTCTTCGAGGCGCCGGCTTCGCTGCTCAAGCCGAACCCGTCGGCCAGGGACTCGAAGAACTCATCCCGCGTCAACGCCGGATTCGTGAGATACATGCTGAACGTCTTGGGTCCGTGCTGGGCCTCGAGCGCTGCGTAGACGAGAGTCGTCTTGCCGGTTCCGGCGTCGCCAATCAACAGCGTGAGGCCGTTCCGCCGGCAAATCCCATACTTCAGCATCGTCAGCGCTTCGGAGTGCCTCGGCGAGAGGAATAGGTAGCGCGGGTTGGGCGTCAACTCGAAGGGCCGCTCGCCCAGCCCGTAGAAGCGTTCGTACATCAGCGCACCCACCTGATGGCGTCGAGCTTCCAGGCTGCCGCCGCCGAGATCAATATAGCGGCGACCGCGACGCACGAGAGCAGCAGCGCGCGCCGTTTCCGTCTGCCGCGGGGATTCTCTGAGGTTTCCATAAAGGGAATTAACGCCAGTACCGGAAGCATTAGCGCCTGAACGACATCGTCCTCGGTCTTGAGCGACGAGTCGAGATATTCGAGGAGCGCCGCGAAACCGAGGCCAATCATCAAGCCGGCGCCAGCTCCCATCATGTCGATTTGCTGCCGGTTCGGACTGATCGGGGCTTCGGACTCGCGGGCCTCGTCGAGGATCCTGAACTGCTCGCCGCCCTGGCGCCGTTCGAGATCGGCCGAGGTCTTGGAATCTTCCTTTCGGTTCAGCAGGCTGGCGTAGGTCCTCTGGAGGGTGTCGTAGTCGCGCATCAGCTCGGTCAGCTCCGATTCGTGCGTCGGTACGACGGCGATGCGGCGCTGATAGGTTGCAATAAGGTCGCCGAGCCGCTTCTGCTCGGCCTGCTTTTCGGCGACCCGTTGGTCCAGACTCTGGATTTCGAGTTGAAGCTCCCTTACGCGATTCCGCTTCGTGAGTTCTGCCGGCGTCACCCGTGCCAGCGGAGCATCGTTGGACGCGCGGGGTTGCCGCGCCTCGACCGACACTTTCGTTTCCAGCTCCTGAACGGCGCGCCTCGATCGTATGACGTCGGGATGGTCCGGTTTCAACCGCAGCTCGAGGGCGGCCAGAGCGGCTCGAGCCGTCTCGAGGTTCTCGACCGCGCTTGTGACCGGAACCGGCGATCCTGCCGTCGGAGTCGGAACGACGACAGCGTCGGTCGCCTGCAGGTCGGCGAGCAACCGTTCCTGCAAAAGTTTCCGATCCCGGTCTCTGTTGATCGATTCGTCGAGGGATTGCACCTGCGTCTGGGCGTTGTGGACCTCCTGCAGGTTCGACTGCAGCTGCGATGGGAGCTCGCCATCGTAGCGCTGCCGATAGGCCTCGAGCTTCTTCTCGTGCTCGACGAGGCGTTCACGCGCATCCGCGAGCTGCGATTCGAGAAACTCACTCGTTCCGTCGGCAAGTACCACACGATCGCGCAGATTCTCCTCGATGAACGTCGAGGCCAACCGCTCGGTGATCCGCTTGGCGACCCGTGGATCGTCGCACGTGTAACTCACCGTGAAGGCATCACCCTTGACCGTCTCGACGTTGATGTCGCCCCTCATCCTCTCGACGACAGCTTCCATCGTCAGATTTTTCCGTTCTTCGGCATAGAGATTGAGCTCCTGGATGACCCGCTCCAACCTGCTCCGACTGAGGATCTGTTCACTGATCGATCGAAGGCGATCCACGATTGGAGACGTCACGGTCGAGCGCACGTAGCTGTCGGGCACGCGTTGCGGCACGACGAGGATCATCGTTTGGGAGCGATAACGATTAGGGAGCCGCTTGGCGTAGAGGAAAGTTCCGGCCGACACGAGAACGAATGGAACGAGAATCACCCATTTCCGTCGCCACAGGATGCGCAGGAAGTCGTCGTACGTGTAGGTCTTGCCGGGGATCATGTGTGTATGAGCCTTAGTTGAGTATGGGAACCCACAGCTTCAGACCGACGCGTGCCGTCTGACGATCGAGCTGGCCCGGAAACGCGGCGATCAGTGCCTGCTCACCGAAACGGTAGTGGTAGTACAGGTACTCAGAGAACAAGGCAAAATGCCGGTTCAGCGAAATACCCACTTGGGTGGTGCCGGTGTACGTGCCAAACGCGCCGCCCCCCGCCGAGACGCCGATCACGCCAGCCGTGTAGCCGCCCGAAAGGGAAAAGTCGACTCTCCTCGATGGGTTGCCTTTGAGTGCCGCGATAATGGAGTCGGAAAGCAACGGTTGGGGAAAGGCTTCGACGAACCGCAGCGCGCGGCCGTATCGCAGGATCGCCGTCCACGTCCGCCCCATCTGGTGAGTGAGTGACGCGTCCCCGGTGACCCGATAATAGGTTTTGCCACCCTGCGGGGTCAGCGACGAGCCGGACGAAAAGCTAACAACAGTCCGGCGCGAGCGGGAGAGCGGCCGGTCGTAGTCGAGGCCGAAATCGAGGTCGTAGGTCCGTACTGGATCGGCGCCGCCCGAGAGCCCGTACTGCCCGCTACGGGAAGCCACCCCTGCGTGGAACCCGGCGTTTCGAACGAAGCGGTGTGTGAACTTGATGCCGCCGCCCTGGGTCAGCAAATCGGTCGCAAGACCCGAGAACATCACCGACCGCCGATCGTATTCGAGCCTCAGCTCGGAGCGCGAGCTGAACTTCTGAGTCAACTGGATCGCGCTGTTGTATGAGTACGCAGGCTGGCTTCTGACCGCGTAATCGCTCGAAGGCCCCTTCGGCGCCTCGTCGGTCCCGAGAGAGAGCGTGGGGAAAAGCTCGAGCTGATAGTACGACGTGTACCCGACGCCTTGATTCACGTCGAGGACCGCGCCAGGCCAGAGCGGTGACGTAAACGCCAGCGAACCCTGGTAACTCGTCATCAGCAGACTATCAGACCCGGAAAAGTACCGAAGCGCGTCGCCCGCCGAAACCGTCAGACGACGAGACCGGCGGCCGCGGACAATTCGGAGCGCCGAATCCAGATTCGTGTACGATCCAGTGCGATGGAAAGGAGTCAGCGACTCCGCGCCGAACTGGTCGTTCCCGCTGTTGTCGTACCCTCCGGTGAGAGACGTGGTGAAATCGATCGGTTGCCGGCCTTTTGTATCGTGATCCCGATAGCCGAACAGACCGCGGTAAGGCCGCTCGGATTGAGGGCCCTGCGCGCCGGCCACTGTGGCGATCAGCAGGACGATCTGAACCAGCGCGAATCTCGTCGCCCATACTCCCGGGCGCCGGCCCGCCGCGTTTCTCAAGGGACCACGACCGTATCGCCGGGCTTGAGCTCGATGTTCTGGCGGAGATTCTTGCCCTTGAGCAGCTCGCGATAGTCGAAGGTATAGGCGACCTGCCGCCCTTTGTCAGTGCGCATCACCAAAATCTTCTTGCCGTCGGCGAACTCCTTCAGGCCGCCGGCGATCGCGATGAGGTGGAGCACGGTCGTTGGCCCAGAAATCGGGTACGGGCCTGGCTTCTCGACCTGACCCGTGATGAACACCTTCCGACTATTGATTTCCTTGACGACGACCGTCGGGCTCGGGTCCTCGATGTACCGGCGTGCCTCCGCGAGGATCCGTTCGCGCAGCTGTTCGGGTGTGAGGCCTGCGGCTTGAATGTCGTTCAACAGCGGCAGGGTGATGTTTCCATCCGGTCGAACCACGACGTCCGCCGACATATCCTTGTCGCGCCAGAAGAGTACCGACAGCGTGTCGTTCGGTCCGATGACGTACTCGGTCGGCGGAGCAGTTGCCGCGACCCGACCCAGACCCGTTGCCTGGGGCGGCACGGCGGCAGGCACCCCCAGCTTTTGAGGATCGGCGGGCTTGGCTTGCGCCGAGAGTGTGGCGAGCATTGTCACCACGGCCGCCGACACCTTCAGCAACGACCTTGTTGCGCGGCACATCCTCGGAAACCGTGCGTGCGCACGCATTATCGATACTCCCTGAACGGCAGCTGGCAATCGTGCTTCCGCAGAAAGTTTAGAAACCGCTTGTAGTCTTCCGGCCCCATGTTGAAGAGTCGGGCGACGATCTTGTAGTTGCCACGCGCGTCCTGGAGTCCTCGCTGGACGATTTCGCGAACATTTCCACGCGTGATTTCGCGCTGCATGTACATCGGATACACCGCGGTCCAGAACGACTCACCCTGCTGCAGCAACCGCTTATAGAGATCGTCGGTGACCGTGGGGCGCTTCTCGCGGTTCGTCCCCGTTGTGACGTGTTGCGGCGCGCAAATATTGGGCGGAAGGTCTTCAAGTTTGACGATTTCCTGGCGGCCGAGGACAACGAGCCGCTCGATCACATTTTCGAGCTCACGAACGTTCCCCGGCCAGGAGTAGTTTGCCAGCGCCCCGATCGCCTCCGGCGCTATCGCCCGAACCACATATCCATTGCCCGTGAACTGCTGTAGAAACTGATCGACGAGCAGCGGAATGTCCTCCCGGCGATCGCGGAGAGGAGGTACCACGATGTGGATGACATTGAGCCGGTAGAACAGATCCTCTCGGAACTGGCCTTGCTCGATCATCTCCACGAGATTGCGGTTCGTCGCCGCGATCACGCGTACGTCGACGGTTCGCCCAGTCCGCTCCGATCCGACTTTCTGTAGTTCGCCGGTTTCGAGGAACCGCAAGAGCAGGCTCTGCATCCGAAGCGACATCTCGCCAACTTCGTCGAGCAAGACAGTTCCCCGGTCGGCAACTTCGAGCTTGCCTGGCTTATCACGATACGCGCCGGTAAAACTCCCCTTTGCGTGTCCGAAGAGTTCCGACTCCAGGAGGGTTTCGGGAAGGCCCGCGCAGTTCACAGCAACAAAGGGATGCTGCGCGCGGGCGCTCTGGAAATGGACCGCCCGCGACACCAGTTCCTTCCCGACGCCGCTCTCGCCGGTAATCAGGACTTTCGCATCAGAACGCGCGACGAGAGCGATCTCTTCCCTGGCTTCGGTAACTGCTGCACTCGTGCCGATAAGCTCCGCCGCATGACTTCTTCTCATAGATATGCCTGAATTGAACGTTGGCCGTTCCGTGCGTCCCGGGGTGGGAAACCGGCCGTCCCCGCCTCTACTGCAAGGCCGTCGCCATCAAAACGCTGAACTTAGTCGGCGGCGCGTCAGACGTTTCTCGCCGAAACTTCGTTCATTTTGTGGAATTTGCCAGGAGAATCGGTAAGGCGCCCTGATCGGGCCGGTCGAGCCACCGATCCGAAAGGCACTTAAGTCAAGAACAAAAGTCTGCCTAACTTGGACTTTTGCAACCGGCGCCTCGGATAATGGAGTTGCATTTGCGCCCAAGGCGCCTCCGGTCCCGGCACAAGAACCGGCGATGTTTGTTGTACCTGCGTGGACCTTATATGTATGTGTACGGTAGGGCTCTACCTGCCCTCGCCTTCGGCCTCGCGCCGACGAGCGTCTGGTTCCGGCGTCTCGGTCCCAGGCGGACGAGCGCTCCGGAAGCGCTGGAAGGGCAGCTGGCACTGGTGCTTGCGGAGGAAATTGAGGAGGCGCTTGTAGTCGCCGGGGTCGAGGTTGAAGAGCTCCACCAGCATCTTGTAGTTACCGCCAGTCCGCTCGAGCCCACGCCGCAGGATCGCCCGCAGGTCGTCGCGCGTGAGGTCACGACTCATGAACGGCGGGTAGACGATGTGCCAGAAGGATTCGTGACCGGTGGTCATGCGAGTGAAGAGGTCGTCGGCGACCGAGCGCACGGCCGCCGGGAAGGCCGGCTCGGAGACCGGGTCGCCGCATCGCTGGATCTCCGTCCGCAAGTCCTCCACCGTAATGATGTTCGAGTGGGTGCGGACGATGAAGCGCTCCACGGCATTCTTGAGCTCGCGGACATTCCCCGGCCAATCGTAGGCCACCAACCGCGCCAGGGCGTCGGGCGCCAGTTCCGGCGGAGGGACCCCGTGGCGCTCCGCGTAACTGCGCAGGAAATACTGCAGGAACACCGGAATGTCTTCGCGCCGCGACCGCAGCGGCGGGATGCTGACGTGGACGACGTTGAGCCTGTAGAAGAGATCTTCGCGAAAATCCTTGGACGCCATCCGTTCGAGCAGATTGCGATTGGTGGCCGCGATGACGCGGACGTCGACGTGTGTCTGAATGCGTTGGGAGCCCACACGCTGGATCTCGCCGTTTTCCAGGAACCGCAGCAGCAGCGCCTGCATCCGCAGGCTCATCTCGCCTATCTCGTCGAGGAAGATCGTGCCCCCATTCGCCATCTCGAGCAACCCGAGGTGATCGCGATAGGCGCCGGTGAAGCTGCCGCGCATATGGCCGAAGAGCGCCGATTCGAGCAGCGAATCCGGAATGCCGGCGCAGTTCACCGTGACGAGCGACGTGAGCGCGCGGCGGCTGCGTTGATGGATCAGCCGTGCGATCACTTCCTTCCCGACGCCGCTTTCGCCGGTGATGAGCACCTTCGATTCGGAACGCGCCGCGTACTCGATCTCGAGCTCGATGGTCCGAATCGCCGGGCTGATGCCCAGGAGAGATTCGGCGACCTCGCCCACGGTCGCCGATCGCGTGGCGGAAGGAATCATGGTTGGACGCCCCTCGGATCGTCGCCGGGCGGATTGGAGCCCGAAGAGTGCTCGAGCCGATAGCTGGCGATCGTAACGGCGACCGCGGGCCGCGGATCGTCGGGCTGGGGCGGTTCGGTGCGAACGACGCGTCCGTTGCACACGACCATGCCGGAGCCGGAATCGCCGACCTCTTCGGGGAGCGACATCAGGACGTCGACAGGGGTTTGTAACGGCATCAGATTATCGGTTCGAAACAGCACACCCGAACGGCTGATGTTCTCCGTCTGGCCCTCCCACCAATCCGCTGTTCCAGACGGACGGTATTTCAGCGGGATACGAATCGCGTACCGCTGAGCGCGTTGTGCCGGCGGGTGTTTTGGATCACGCTCCATCAGCTTCAACGTTCCGCAAACGGCGTCATTCGGCTGAGTCCCGACGGTCGGTCGCTCGCGTCATCGTCTGCCGGCTGACCTTTGACCGTGCGGAAGCGGTGGAACGGTACTTGGCATCCGTGCCTGCGCAGAAAATTGAGAAAGCGCTTGTAATCGCCCGGCTGTGGCATATTGAAGAGCTTCGCGAGCCCTTTGTAGTTGCCGCGCGTGAGCTCCAACCCCTTGGTGACGATGTGCCGAAGATCGCCACGCGTCAGGTCCCTCGCGGTGAACAGGGGATAGACCAGCGACCAGAAACTCTCATGTCCGTTGACCATTCGCTCGAAGAGTGAGTCGGCAAGCGACGTTGCGTTGGGCGAAGGTACCACGGCGGTGCCTCGCGCCGACGCGAAGATTTCGGGCGGCAGGCTCGCTGGTGGAATTACGTCCGCGCGCGATCGTACGATCAAGCGCTCGGCGAGGTTCTTCAGCTCCCTGACGTTTCCCGGCCAATCGTACGCGACCAGATAGGAGAGCGTTTCGGGCGCCAGCTCAGGTGGCGTGACGCGCTGCCGATCGGCGTACGCGGCGAAGAAATGACGCAGGAACATCGGAATGTCCTCGCGACGATCGCGGAGCGGTGGAATAGTGATATGAATCACGTTCAACCGGTAATACAAATCCTCGCGAAAATCGCGTGAGCCGATGCGCTCGACCAGGTCGCGGTTGGTGGCCGCAATCACCCGCACGTCCACCCGGCTCTGAACGCCCTGGGCGCCCACACGCTGAATCTCGCCAGTCTCCAGAAACCGCAGCAGCAGCGCCTGCATCCGCAGGCTCATTTCGCCGACTTCGTCCATGAAGATCGTGCCGCCGTCGGCCATCTCGAACAGGCCGAGGCGATCGCGATAGGCGTCGGTGAAGCTGCCGCGGACATGCCCGAAGAGCTCCGACTCGAGGAGCGAGTCGGGAATGCCTGCGCAATTGATGGTAACGATCGGAAGGTGCGCTCGCCGGCTGCGCTGATGAATCAGCCGCGCCGCGATCTCCTTCCCGACGCCGCTCTCGCCCGTGATGAGGACTTTCGCATCCGACCGCGCCGAGTAGTCCATCTCGACTTCGACGTGGCGAATGGCCGCGCTAATGCCGATGAACTCTTTTTCCGGTACCGTCATCCACCCGGCCGAGTTGCGCAACGGACGTTCCGTAATGGCCCCCAATGGACGCGGCGGTGGCCGCCGTCCTGAAATGCCGCGGCGCTGCGAGCAGCTCAACCTTTGTGCTCACCAGCTCAAGCACGTGCGCTCGGCCGCTCGAACATCGAGTGCAAGCCACGTCAAGCATGAGCCGCGTGGCCTCTCGACGCATTCCGCGAGTCTATCTTCTCTGCTTGCCCCACCGTGCCTGCGCCGCCATGCTGGCAATCGTTCGTCGCTCTTGAGGTGTTAACGCAGCCGCTCTCGCCCGACCGCCCTTGAGACCGCCGAGGCGACCGAGCGCTGCCGCATGTGGATTCTTGCCGTTGAGCGGCTTCCCTCCCGTTTTCCTAGCACCCGGTTTCATACCTTGGCTCCTGAATGCCCCGCGTCGCATTCCAAGCCGCCCACGGATTATGGACCATACAGGCTGCCGCGGCACCCCCGCGCCCCAATCTCCGTGCAACAGATCAGCTCGGCGACGCTGTCGTCGATACGTATGCGTGCGGGGTGCCATACGTCACGTCGACGCTTGCCTTTCAGGCCGCGCGGGCCAGAATTGCGATGTCATCATCGACTACACAAAGTTTGGAGCGTGATGGCTACCAATGCAGAGGATGAACGCAAGCGCAGCAGCGCTCGACGGTTCAGACGCGCCCGGCATCCTCGCGACCCAGGGATTGGGTCCCCCACACCAAGGCAGATGCTTGAGCGTTCACGCACTTTCCAGCCTCTCGAATTATGCCTGAGCGGGGCAGGCAGGCTGATGCTTGAACGGGCAGGCAGAGCAACGGTCCATGGTACGTCAGTTGCTGATAGGCGTCCCGTTCGTTTCGAATATTGAGCGGCTTCTTACACAACAAATTTCACCACCGAGCGGCAAGGGGGGAAAACGGTTATGGATCGAAGGAAAGGGTGCGGGGAAGCCCGACGCAGACCAGCTATGACGGTCCAGTTCATTCAGAGCATTGCTATCGTGAGCCTCCTGCTTGCAGCTCTACCGGCAGCCGCGGATCCCCCGCCTCCCACTGTCCAGGCAATCCAGGTTCCGCTCATCGAATGGGATCTGCCGGCGATCATGGACTCCCAACCAGGCGCGATGGTCGTCGATACGCTGGGCCAGGACAAAAATCGTGTCTGGTTCGTCACGCGCCTCGGCGATCCTCCACGCCTGTTTCGGTTCGACCCGCCCAAATCGCTGCTGAAGGGCTCGGCGCAATGGACGTCGTGGGAGCTCAGCCAAACCGGAGGAACTGGCTTCTCGGGTGGCCTGAGAAAGCTGAGACCCTCCTACGATCGCCGCTATGTGTTTGTGAGGACGCAGAATTCGTTACAGCGGATCGACACGCAGGACTGCGATTCCGGGTCGCAGACCTGCACCCGAACCGTGTGGCTCGATCAGGTTCTCGATCCCGAGGTCTTCAGCGTGTCTGATGTGGCCGTCGACGATCAAAACCATGTGTACACGGCAACATCGCCGACCATGGATCCCGCGAGCGGCTACATCCAGAGGCTGACCCCTGGACCCGCTGTAGACGCCCCCGTCAACGTGACACGCTGGAACGTCGGCGGCGGCGCCGGATTCTGTGAGAGTACCTCGACGAGTACTCCGTGCGCTGCCGGCATCGCCGTCCGTCCGAACAACCGCAACCTGGTCTATTACTCGGAGCCTGGCACAAATAGCATCGGCGAGCTCAACGTCTCCACCAATAAAGTCCGGCGATGGTCCCTTGCTCTATTGGGTGTCGAGGTGACCGAGCCGCGCCAGCTCCATATTGATCCCGGAGGCAAGATATGGGTGGTGACCGGAAGCGGCCATGTGGTGAGCCTCGATGTCAGTAACAACCGGATGACCAAGCATCAAATGCCGCTCGGGAACCTCAACGATCCATTTGGTGTCGCCCCTGATGACGACGTCGTTGGCTACACCGCGAGTGACGCGGCGGCCAACAGGGTTGGGATGGTTCACCCAAAGGGCACTGCGATGTACGTGCCGCCGACAACGCCCGTGGGTGTTGATGCGAACCCCTTTCCCGTGGAAGTCAAGCCGGAACGGGCGCCGTTTCTGTCGAACACCGTCCCGCCGAATCGTAAGGTCGTCGACGGCCAGATCGTGACCAAGTCCGACGGTATCTTCGTCGAGGCGTTCATCGGAACCAACGGCAACGACTCTCAAATGCCGCTCGGGATTACGCCGAACAAAGGAAAGGCGGAAGGAACATTCTTCTACGCGGTCGGACTAAACAGCACCGTGCTTGAGCCTAGTTCGTCTTGCCCGGCGGGGTGCGGCGCCGATCGCATCGGGTTCGTGCGGCTGCACCTGAAGGAAAAGGTCAAGCATCCACGTGACGATGACGATCCCGATGATGGCTACACGGGTCCCGTCGACGGGGGCCACCATTGGGGGGAGTTCGATGACGACGACGACGACGGCATCGAAAATGAGTACGACACGACGAGCCGCGAAAATGTTCAGGCCGGTGACCCTGCGCCGCTGGGAGGCGGGCAGTCCGTTGACTATCCTGTGACGACGTCCGCGACATCGCTGGCCTTGATCGGGACCTCCACGGCCGACGATCCGCTGGCCCAGATCGGCGTTGACATCTACAACGCCGCCGGTTCCCTCGTGGCAACGTCGCCGCCCACGCCCGGTTTAGCCGTCGCAACGGTGTTGCTGCCTGCGCCGGGGAACTATAAGGTGCGTGTGCGCAATTATGGAGCCTTGCCCATTACCCAGACTCCGAAGTTCTTGGTAAGGGAGCCCTGGAACTAGCGAGAGTACCCCGAACTCCAGCGCGCGACCGCGGCGTGACGCGCAATTTCACGCCGTCGTCGCGCGCTCAGTTTCTCCGCCCTCGCCCGTCCGCCTTTTAATCCGCCGAGCCGCCCCAGCGCGATCGCGTGTGCATTCTTTGATTTGGGTTCGATCCTCATACCCGTGTAAAGAGGGCAAGCGCCCTGCCATCAGAATTTACGAACAAAAGCGAAGATTTGGAGGTTCCTGGCCGCGGCGCCTATCAATGGCGGCGGGTCGAGCGTGTAAGAAGTGCTCGAAAGGCGGCCCCGTTCAGTGTTTGCGAGCGTGTAGCCGCTCAACGGCGGCGTCGCCCATCCCGACGCGCCTGAAGTCAGTTATCTAACAAGTAGCGGCCGTCTCGGCTGCGCAGGTTTTGACTCTGCGAGTTTCGTGACTCGCGAGAAACTGCTGAGCCGCCCTGTCGACATACTACTGCTTCGACACCTTTACTACTGCGTTTTCTCCGTCGCTGTTCCGGTAGTAGTAGTTTCCTATGATGAAACCGATCGTGTAGGTCCTGGCCTGGGCCGTCCCGAGGTTCACCGCCCAGTTGTACGTCGCCGTGCCGACCGTTCGGTCGCCGTCTGCCGTCACGTTGGCCGTCCCGAGAATCGTGTTCGTCGCGCGGTCGATGAACCACACCTGTGCATTCCGGATATCACCTGGATTAGCGTCCCACTCCGGGTCTCCTATCGCCGCGGTGATGTCCTTGACCGTGACGGTCAATGGCACGGTGCCGTTCTGGCCAAGCGAAAGCGACGCAGGCCCCGTATACGCGACGCGAGCATCCTCCTTGTAGATCGTCGTGGGGCGCGTGGCGTTCGACACCGTGAAATTCGGGTTGGCGTCGAGAAACGTCGCCACCACGGTGTGGGCGCCGGGTTTCACCTGGCCGACGGATGACGACCCGTACGACGTTGATTCGGTGAGCGCTCCGGTCCACGTCGCCCGATATACGCCGCCCACCATCGTCAACCGCGCCGTGCCCACGGTCTGCGTTCCGAGCCTGAAAGCGACGGTCGTCGCCGGCGCTTGTCCAGCGACGCTGTCCGGCGTTATCGACGCCGTGAACTTCACGATGTCGCTGTATGCCGCGGTGTATGGCGAAATCGTGATGCTCGACCTCGTCGCGGCGCGGCTGACCGTCTGCGTCAGTGGACGCGAGGTGCTGCTCGCGAGGTTGCGGGTGTGCGCATAGACCGCCGTGATCGAGCGGCTTCCCGCGCCAATCGTCGAGATGGTGAGCGCGGCCGCTCCGTTATCGAGCGCGACCGTTCCAAGCGAAGAGGACCCATCGAAGAACTCAACGCTGCCGGTCGGCGTGTCACCTTTGCTCGTGACCGTCGCCGTTAGTATTACGGCCTGCCCGAACGTCGATGGATTGAGGCTGGATGTCACTTCGGTCGACGTGCTGAAGGGCACCGTGATGGAGATTGTGGCGACGCTGGAGTCGACGGCGCCATCGTTGGCGGTGAAAGCGATGCTGTCGAGTCCGGCATAATCGGGTGCGGGCGTGTAAACGAGATTTGGCGGGGTCCCAGTGAGCGTCCCATGCTTCGGACCCTCCACCACGTTGAACGTCAAGGGGTCGTTCTCCACATCCGTCGCGGTGAGCGCGATCGCCATCGGGGCGTCCGGCAGCATCGAGAGAGACTGCGCGTTGGCGACCGGCGGAACGTCACTGATGAAGCTTCCCAGGGCGGAGGGATCCGATAGAACGCTTACCGTATCGACGATGGAGCGCATCCTCGAATCGATCACCGAGACGCTGTCGCTGCCCCCGTTGGCCACGTGGATGAATCGTCCGTCGGCTGTCACGCTGACGCCACACGGATGCGAACCGAGATCGATCGGCGGGCCAACGGTGAGATACGTCTGCGCATCAATGACCACTAACGCGTTCCCATCATCGCTCGTCACGTACACGTTCATCCCGTCCGGACTCGAACCTACGGCGCACGCGCCGGCGATCGGCACCGCGGCCACAACGGTCATTGTCGACAGGTCCACGATTGCAAGACCCTCGCGGGTCGCGACGTAAACCGGATTTCCGCTTGGATGAACAGCTAAGCCTCGCGGGGCGGAGCCCACGGGCAATTCGGCTATTTGAACGTTGGTGCTCGTATCCACAATGGAAAGCGAGCTGCTGCCCGTGTTCGTGACATACACGTAAGATCCCGACGGACTTACCGCAACGCCCAGAGGATTGCTTCCTACCGCAATCGACGGGCCTGCCACGCTATTGGTGGAAGTGTCGATGACAGACAGGGTGTTTTCCTGCGTATTGGCCACATACACGCGGGTTCCCTGACGATTTATTGCAAGACCTGCGGCGTGGCCACCTAGCTCGCCGACGGGGACGATCGCCATCACACTGCGGCTTGCCACGTTGATGACCGACACCGTGTCGTCGAGCGTGTTGAGTACGTAAACGCTCGAGCCGGACGCGTTCACGGCGACGCCGTAGGGCGCCCGGCCGACAGGCACCGTCGCGACCACGACGCTTGTCGCGACGTCGATCACAGACACCGCATCGCTGTTCAGGTTCGCGATGTACGCGAAGGGAGCGGCCGTCGCGGGCTGTACAAGGCCGATCGTCACCATGAGTCCGGCGAGGGTTCGCAGAGCGCAAGTCTGAAGCGTGCGGAGGTTTTCCATTATGAATGGTGCCTCGGACGGAGCAGCGCGATGCCTAGTCGAGCTCCAGGGTTTCAATTGCAGAAGGAGTAAAAACAGTATGCGGCGACGGAGACCGTGCGTCAAGGTCAGCTGCATGCTGATCCGTCTCAGCAATGGAAAAGCGTGAAGGAGCCCATGGAGTTCCTTCGCGCGCCGCGTAGACAATCGGAGTCACTTCGAGACGTTGATTTTCGCGTCGTCCAGAGTGCTGCTCCGGTTGTAGTAGTTCGAGACGATGAAGCCGATCGTGAAGCTCTTGGACGTGGCCGTCCCCAGATTCACCGGCCAGTTATACGTCGCCACGCAGAGCTTCGGATCGGAGCCGGAGAGCGTCACGTTGACCGTGGCGATGTTGGTGAACGTCGTGCGGTCGACGAACGTCACCGTCGCGTTGCGGATGTCGCCCGGGTTGGCGTCCCACGCCACGTCGCCGATTGCCGCGGTAATATCCTTCACCGTCGCGCTCAATACCACTGTGCCCGTCGCGCTGCCGCCGAAGGAAACCGAGGTGAGCCCGGCATTCGCGACGCGTGCGTCCTCCTTGGTGATGGTAATCGGCCTGTTCCCGGTCGAAGGGGTGAAGTTCGAATCGGACGTTGTGGCGTACACGGTACGTGCGCCCGGCTTCATCTGGCCGGTTGGCGCGGCACCGAAGGGCGCCGGCTCGACCAGCAGTCCCGACCACATGGCGTGGTAGAGAGTGCCGACGAGGTGCACTGGCGCGTCCCCGACGATCTGCGTGCCGACCTTGAAGCTCATTCTCGCCGGTACCGGTCCGCCCGCGTTCGTCGGAGTGAACGTCGCCGTGAACGTCTCCATATCACTGTACGGAGCACTGAATGCAGACACTGTGACGCTCGTCGTGCCCGTGGCCGGGTTGACCGTTTGCGTCAGCGCGGGAGACGTGCTGCCGGTAAAGCTACCGGTCGGCATGTAGACCGCCGTGATCGTGTGCGTGCCTGCGCTCAAGGCTGATGAGGACAGGGAAGCCGTTCCGCCGACGAGCGCGAGGGATGCACCCAGCGAGCTCCCATTATCCATGAACTGCGCACTGCCGGTTCGCGTCCCGCTGCTGCTCGTGAC
>Ga0066710_100000795_pt1 | contig 20971 bp, 21 predicted proteins | sample GraSoiAngelo_159_FD_79666 | JGI IMG/M metagenome (GOLD analysis project Ga0066710, IMG submission 79666) | Grasslands soil microbial communities from the Angelo Coastal Reserve, California, USA - 14_1009_16_40cm | ecosystem: Environmental > Terrestrial > Soil > Grasslands | place: USA...
GCCCGGCGGCTGCGACCGCGCGGGCGCCCTTTCTTGTGCATGCAGCGATCGTAGCGGATTGTTACCCAACTGTGTTACCCAACCCGCGCCAGTGCCGATCCGCCGGCGTCCGTGAGAATAAGAAAAGGCCCGATTACCGGGCCTTTTCTATCGATGCGGGCGAGAGGACTCGAACCTCCAAGGGCTAGCGCCCACCGGCTCCTAAAGCCGGCGTGTCTACCAATTCCACCACGCCCGCGCTGCGCGCTCAGAGCGTATCCGGCTTGCGTCCAATCCCCGGCGGGCAGCGACCACGAGCAGCCCACAAGTCGGTATCGTCACAAGCATGTCCACGCCACCTGCACGCTCGCGAGAGCCCGGCGTGACCATCACGCACCCCAACCGGGACAAGCCGGTGGTACAGGCGACGCGGGCGACGGTCGTGCTGCTGCTGCTCGCGAGCGCCAGCCTCGTGCTGATCGTCACGGTCGGGGGCTGGAAGGTGCTGTGGGGCGCCAAGCCGATCGAGATCGGCTACGTAGTGGTGTATCTGACGCTCGCCTTCTACGCCGCCCGCTGGAACCGCGGTGTGCTGCCTGTCGCCGCCGTGCTGGCCGTGCTGCTGCTGATCTTCGCGCTCGTGGCCGGCCCGAGCTGGTTCGCGCGCGACAAGACCGGCTTCGCCCAGCCCTCGATCGACGCCGGGCTGCTGGGCCTGCTCACGCTGCTGATCGTGCCCGTTCAGATGCTGCTGATCGCCTTTGCGATGCGCGGCTTCAGCCAGGGGTGGAACGTGGAGCTCGAGCACCGCGAACCGGGTCCCGAGCTGTACGGCGAGGCGCCGCCCTACCCGGCCTGAGCCACCCGCTCGCACCCGGCCGGCGTGCACGTGTGGCCTGGCGCGCCGGACGATCGCCACACACAAGCGTTGCCGCGCGGGCTGGAGGCTGGCATACACTGGGCTCCCTGCGGCGGTGGCGGAACGGTAGACGCGAGGCCCTCAAAAGGCCTTGTCCGCAAGGGCGTGTGGGTTCGACTCCCACCCGCCGCATGGCCGGCCGAGCCCAGCCGTCTGGCCTTCACGGCTCGCTTATGAGCTCGAGCAGACGCGTCGCGAGCGTCGCCGGTGCCGCGAGGATGCCCGCGGGAAGCGCACCATGCGGTGCCAGCTCCACCACCTCAAGCCCGGCGCCCCAGCAGATCACGCTGCCGGCTGCAACGTCCCACTCCTGCACACCGCGCTCGAAGTACGCGTCGTAGCGGCCGGCCGCGGTCCACGCCAGGTCAAGCGCCGCGCTGCCGAAGCGGCGGATGTCTCGCACGCGTCCGACGAGCCGCTCGAGCACCCTTGCCTGCGCCGCGCGCACGCGGGCGTCGTAGTACAGGCCGGTGGCGATCATCGCGCTCGCCAGGCCGTCACGCTCGCCGGCGGGCGCGGCGTCAGCGACCACGGCGCGATCACGGCCCGCTAGCCGAATCTGGCCCGAAGGACCGTCGAGCTGCGCCCGGCCGCCCCGCGTGGCGGTGAACAGCTCATCGCGATTGGGGTCATAGATCGCGCCCGCGAGGACGCCGTGCCGATCCCGAGCGGCGACGCTCACACACCACTGGGGTATGCCAAACAGAAAATTCACCGTGCCATCGAGCGGGTCGACTATCCAGCTCAGCCCGCTCTCCCCCTCCTGCGCGCGACCCCCCTCCTCGCCCACGAAACCGTCTCCGGGGCGCCGGACCGCGAGCAGCTCGCGGATCGCCCGCTCGGAGGCGAAGTCCGCCTCGCTGACCAGATCGGTTGGCGTGCTCTTGCTGGCCACGCCGCGCTCGGCCGCCTGCTGCGCCCGCTCGGCCAGCAAGCCGCCAGCCATGCGCGCGGCCTCGACCGCGACCGCCAGCAGGGCCACCGCTTCGCTCACGAGCTCGGGGCGTCCATCTCGCGGGCAAATCTATTGCAACCCCGCCCGCGCCCCGGCCGGGCCTGCAGCCCTCTACACCGGCGTGACGGGATTGTGCTTCGCGGGCCACTCACGGCGCTTGGACGCCGCGTGGGCCAGGCGGCGCACCAGCTCCGAGCGCAGCTCGGCAGGCTCCACGACGGCGTCGACCACCAGTTCGGAGGCGAGGTGCAGGATGTCGATGTCCTCGCCGTACTCGCGGCGCAGCTCCTCGGTGCGCCGGGCGCGCTCGCGCTCGTCATCGATCGCCCGCAGCTGGTTGTAGTACACGGCGTTGATCGCCGCCTCCGGGCCCATCACGGCGATCGAGGCGCTCGGCAGCGCCAGGCAGCAGTCAGGCTCGAACGCCGGTCCCGCCATCGCGTACAGCCCGGCGCCGTAAGCCTTGCGCACGATCACCGAGATCTTGGGCACGGTCGCCTCGCTGACCGCGCTGATCATCTTCGCGCCATGCCGGATGATGCCCTGGCGCTCCACCGCCGTGCCGATCATGAAGCCCGGCACGTCCGCGAGGAACACGAGCGGGACATTGAACGCGTTGCAGGTCCAGATGAAGCGGGCAGCCTTGTCAGCCGAGTCGCTGAACAGGACGCCGCCCTTGTGGTTTGGCTGGTTGGCCACGATCCCGATCACCCGGCCCTCCAGGCGGGCGAAGCCCACGATCAGCTCCCTGGCCCAGCGCGCGTGGATCTCGAGCAGCGAGCCCTCGTCGATCAGGGCGGCGATCAGCACCTGCATGTCAAACGGCTTGTTCTCATCGGGCGGGATCAGCTCCGAGATGTCCTGCCCCCGGCGCTGCCGCGTCGCCGATGGCGGCGCCGCCGGCGGCGCGCTCTCCCAGCTGCTGGGCAGGTATGAGAGATAGCGGCGCGCCATCGCGATCCCCTCCTCGTCGCTTGCCACGAGCTGGTGTGCGCTGCCCGAGATGCCCGTGTGCATGCGCGCGCCGCCCATCTCCTCCAGGCTCACCCTCTCACCGATCACCATCTCGGCCATGCGCGGCGAGCCCAGGTACATCGAAGCGTTGCCCTCGCGCATGACCACCACGTCGCAGAATGCCGGTATGTAGGCGCCGCCGGCAGCGCTGGGCCCGAACAGCACGCACACTTGCGGAACCACGCCCGACAGGCGCACCTGGTTGTAGAAGATTCTGCCCGCGCCGCGGCGGCCCGGGAACATCTGCACCTGCTCGGTTATGCGCGCGCCCGCAGAGTCGACCAGGTACACCAGTGGTGCGCGCAGGGTCAGCGCTCGCTCCTGCACGCGCAGGATCTTCTCCACCGTCTTCGGCCCCCACGAGCCGGCCTTGACCGTGGGATCGTTGGCCATCAGCGCGACTGGCCGGCCATCGAGCGTGCCCACGCCGGTCACCACCCCCTCGGCGCCGAGCCCATCCTCCTGCCAGCCGGCTAGCAGCGCCTCCTCCGCGAAGCTGTCGTCGTCCACGAGCGCGGCGATGCGCTCGCGAACCGGGAGCTTGCCCTGCTCGCGCGCCTTGCTGTGGTGCCGTTCGGGCCCGCCCGCGAGCGCGCGCGCGGTCGCTTCGCGCAGGTCGCTCACGGCAGCTGTGGCGGGCGGCGGTGGCGGTGGCGGTGGCGGTGGCGGTGGCCGTGATGCTCGAGCTCGCGCTGGACGCGGTCGAGCTCGGGTGCCGGCCCGTACAGGCGCCAGATGTTGCGCCCCAGGAACACGATCGGGATGATCAACGTCCACGCCGGCCAGAATCCGCCGCTGGTACCGCTCGCCGCCCAGATCAGCGTGCAGATGGCAAACGGCGTGAACGACCCTCCCGCGCGCTGCAGGAGCTGGCCGCGCAACTCGGCCTGGCGCCGTTGCACCTCGGCGCGGCGCGCGGCCGGCGAGGGCGGCACGTCGGGCAGGTCATGTCGCAGCTGCTCCAGGTCATAGACGGTGCTGGCTGCATACACCGCACCCAGGCGCTCGCCGAACTCCTCGGCGCTCAGGCGTCCGGCGGCAAAGTGCTCGCGCAGTTCATCCGCGGCCTGCTCGCGCTCGGCGTCGGAGACACGCATGCGGGCGGCGTCGCTCACGGTGGGCCCTAATCTAGCTGGCCGGCGTGCGCGCGACGGCGCGCCGCCAAGCTCAGATACCCGGGTTCTCGACGGCCGCCTCGCCGGAGTAGTCGTAGAAGCCCATGCCCGTCTTGCGGCCGAACCAGCCCGCCGACAGCATCTTGCGCAGCATCGGCGGGCGCGCAAAGCGCTTTTCGCGGAACTCATCGAACAGCACGTCGCAGATCGAGCCCAGCGTGTCGAGGCCGACGAAGTCCGCCAGCGTCAGCGGCCCCATCGGGTGCCCCGCGCCGGCCTTCATCGCTTCGTCGATCTCGGCAGTCGAGCCCACGCCTTCTTCGTGCGCGCGAATCGCGTCCAGCATGTAGGGAACCAGGAGCCGATTGACGATGAACCCAGCCTTGTCCTTGGTCGGGATCGCGAGCTTGCCCTGCGAGCGCGCGAACTCCAGCGCGGTCTGGAAGGCCTCATCGCTGCTCGTCACGCAGCGCACGACCTCGACCAGCTTCATCACCTGGGCGGGGTTGAAGTAGTGCATCCCCACGAACTGCGCCGGACGGCCCGTCACGGCCGCCTGGTCGATCACCGGCAGCGAGGATGTGTTGGTGGCGAACACCGCCTCGGGCTTGACGACCTCGTCGACCTCGCGCCACATCTCGAGCTTCAGCGGCAGGCTCTCGGTGATCGCCTCGATCACCAGGTCGCAGTCGGCGAGGTCGCGGTAGTCCACAGTGCCGCGGATCCGTCCGCGTACCTCCTCGGCGTCCTGCTGGCTCAGCTTCTCGCGCTCGACCGCCCGGGCGAGCTGCTTCTCGATTTTTCCGATGCCCTTCGTGAGCGTCGCGTCGTCGACCTCGCGCACCACCACCTGATAGCCGGACTGCGCGGCCACCTGCGCGATGCCGTGACCCATCAACCCGGCGCCGAGCACGCCCACCCTCTCGATCTGCTGCGCCATGAGACCTCCCGCTCGCGTTCTCTGCTGCCGACAGGGGAGCCTATTACGCGCCCGGTCGACGCGGTGGCGAGCGGTGCACGGGCCACATACCGGCGGCGACTGCCGGGCCGAGCGCGCAACACGACGGCCGCGCGTCACGAGTAGCCTCTCGCTGAGAGATCTTTCGGCAGCCGACGCTGCCGACCACCGTGAGGAGCCGCCGATGAGCATCGTCATCACCGAGGACCGCGGACCGGTCCGCCACGTGGTCATGAACCGCCCCGAGAAGCGCAACGCGATGAGCCAGGAGCTCCTGCGCGAGCTGGCACGCGCGCTGCGCGACGCCGCCGACGACGCCAGCGTGCAGTGCGTCGTCTTACGCGGTCAAGGACCCGTCTTCTCGGCCGGGGTCGACCTGGCCGAGCTGGCGTCGTTCGCCGGCCGGCCCGAGGTGCTGCGGCCTTTTCGCACCGTGTTCTTGGAGTGCCCCAACCTGTGCGAAACGATGCCCAAGCCAGTCGTCTGCGCGATCCAGCGCACCTGCGTGGGAGGCGCGCTGGAGGTCGCGCTGGGCGCTGACCTGCGCATCGCGTCGAGCGACGCACAGCTCGGGCTGCCAGAGGTGCGGTTCGGGATCATCCCCGACGTCGGCGGCTCCACGCGGCTGCCCGCCGTGGTCGGGCTCGGCCGGGCCAAGGAGCTGATCATGACGGCCCGGCTGATCGGGGCCGCGGAGGCCGAGCGCATCGGCCTCGTCAATCGTGTCGTCGCTCCCGAGCGGCTGCACGACGCGACCGACGAGCTCGTTGGAGAACTGCTGGCCAACTCCGCCACCGCGGTCGGCCGCGCCAAGCACGTGATCGACGCCTCGGCCCGTCCGGCGCTTGCCCACACATTGGCGATGGAGGTCGCCGTTCAGGAGTTCTGCGCGGCGGAAGCGCGCGAGCGGGCGCGGGAGGCACGGGCAGACGAGCAGGCCGGGAGCCGCCCCGCCCAACCGGACGGTGCCCGGGCCGAGCCCGAGGGCGCCGCGGCCGAGCCAGCGGGCGCAGAGCAGGTGGCCAGCGGCTGAGCGCCGCGGCTCGGCGCCGCGGGCAGGCCGTCCGCGACGCTGCTCAGCCCCACTCGACCGGACCGGCCACGAGCGTGTGGCTGCCCAGCGGCCGGCCGAGCAGGCGCTGCACCCGACGCGCGCACTCGATCAGCGCGGGCAGGTCGATGCCGGTGTCGATGCCCATCTCGTGCAGCATCGAGACGAGATCCTCGGTTGCGATGTTGTCGGTCGCGCCCGCCGGGACCGGGCACCCGCCCAGCTCCCCGAAGCTGGACTCGAAGCTGGCAACCCCCGCCTCGAGCGCCGCGAGCACGTTGGCCAGCCCCTGGCCACGCGTATTGTGGAAGTGGGCCGTCAGCTCCACGTCGTCGCCCAGGCGGTCGCGCGCCGAGCGGAAGAACTCCCGCACCTGGTTGGGGTTCGCCATGCCCGTCGTATCCCCAAAGGCAATCTCCTCCGCACCGGCCTCGCGCAGCCGGGTGGCGATTTCAAGCACGCGAGCCGGCGGCACGTGGCCCTCGTAGGGGCAGCCGAAGGAGGTCGAGATGACACCCTCGCAGCGCAGCTCCGCCGCCCGCGCGCGCGCGAGCACGGCCTCGAGCCCGGCGAGCGACTCGGCGATCGAGCGGTTGACGTTCTTGCGATTGTGCGTCTCTGACGCAGACAGGAACACGTTGACCTCGTCGAACGGCCGGCGCGCCCCCGCAGGCATCGCCGCAGCAAGCGAGTCGCGCAGCGCCAGCGCGTTGTCGAGCCCGCGCTCGTTGGGGATCAGCACGGACACGCTCACGCTCGCCGGAACGTCGATGCTGGTGAGTACCTCGCGCGCATCGGCCAGCTGCGGAATCACCTCCGGGCGCACGAAGCTCGTGACCTCGATGCGCTGCAGGCCGGTGCGCACGAGCGCGTCGATCAGCTCGATCTTGCGCTCCGTGGGGAGCGTCTCGGGCTCGTTCTGAAACCCGTCGCGCGGACCCACCTCCCTGATCAGCGCCACCCGCGGCAGCGGGTCCGGGGTGCCAGCGCTGGGTACGGCCCCGCGCTGCCGCTCCTGATCGCCTGCACCGGGCTCCTGGCCGCCGCGATCGGGCACCGCGCTCATCGCATCGCTCACCACATCGACAGGCCGCCGCTGACGTTGAGCGTCTGACCCGTGACGTAGGAGGCCTCATCGCTCGCCAGGAAGGCGATCGCGGCAGCCACCTCCTCGGGCTCACCCGCGCGCCCCAGCGCGGTGGCGTTGACCATGCCTCGCTTCAGCCGCTCGCCGAGCTCGCCCAGCTGCACCGGCGCGGAATTCAGCAGCGGCGTCTCGATCGGGCCCGGGGCGACCGCGTTGGAGCGCACGCGATAGCGCGCCGCCTCGAGCGCTATCGCCTTCGTGAAGCCGATCACGCCGGCCTTCGCGGCCGAGTACACGGCCGAGCCCTGCGAGCCCACACGCCCGGCCTCGCTGGCCACGTTCACGATCGCGCCCGTGCGGCGCTCCTGCATGCTCGGCAGGACGGCGTGCGTGACGGCGATCACGCCGCGCAGGTTCACGCCCAGGACGAGGTCCCACAGGCTCTCGTCGGTGTTGACGAAGAACGCGAAGCGGTCGGTGCCAGCATTGTTGACGAGCACGTCGATCGCGCCCAGCGCACCCACTACCTCGGCCACGGCGGCCCGGACCGACGCCGCACTGGCCACGTCGAGCACGCACGCGAAGCCGTCCAGCTCACCCGCCACCTCGCGAGCGCCCTGCTCGTTGACGTCGCCGATCGCCACGTGCGCCCCCTCCGCGGCCAGACGGCGCGCGGTGGCAGCGCCGATGCCCGACGCGCCCCCTGTTACCAGGGCGTTCTTTCCCTCGAGGCTCACCCCCTGAAGCCTATACTCGGCCGCCGTGCCGCCCGCCCCGTCCGACCCGGTCGCCGTGATCGGCGCCTCAGGCGCGCTGGGGTTCGGTGTCGCGATCAGGCTCGCGCGCGCCGGCGTGCCGATCGCGATCGGGTCGCGCGACCCCAAGCGCGCACAGCGCACCGTTGAGCGGGCCGCGTCGCTGATCTCCGGCGGCCGCCTCTCGGCGCACGACAACGCGGGCGCCGTGCGCGGCGCGGCCACCGTCATCCTGAGCGTGCCCTTTCGCAACCAATCGGAGACGCTCACCAACATCTCCCCCGCGCTGTCGCCAGGCCAGCTGCTGATCGACGCGAGCGTGCCGCTGGCCGCGGCCGTGAGCGGCAAGGCCACGCGCATGCTCGGGGTGTGGCAGGGGTCCGCCGCCGAGCAGGCGCTCGAGATGGTGCCCGAGGGCGTCCGCGTGGTCTCGGCGCTGCACACCGTCAGCGCCGCCTCGCTGACCGACCTCGAGCATCCGCTCGAACAGGACGTGCTGCTGTGCGGTGACTCGCGCGAGGACAAGAAGCGGGCCGCCGGGCTGCTCGAGCGGATCGAGGGCATGCGCTGCGTGGACTGCGGGCGCCTGGAGATGGCGCGCATCACCGAGTCGCTCACCGCCCTGCTGATCAGCGTCAACGCCCGCTACAAGGTTCACGCGGGCATCCGCCTCACGGGCCTGCACGACCCCGTGTGGGAGTGATGCAGGGAGACATCGTCGTGCTCGCCGGCGGCACCGGGGGGGCGAAGCTGGCGCGCGGGATGACCGCCGTGCGCGAGCCCGAGCGGGTAGCCGTGATCGCCAACACGGGCGATGACATCGAGATCTACGGCGCGCACGTCTCGCCCGACCCCGACCTCGTTTGCTTCTGGCTGGCCGACCAGATCGACGAGCGCGGCTGGGGCCTGCGCGGCGACACGTTCGCCGTCATGGAGGCGCTGCGAGCGCTGGGCTCAGATGTCTGGTTCAACCTCGGCGACCGCGACCTCGCCTGGTGCATGGAGCGCGCCAGGATGCTCGCCGCCGGCTGCTCCGCGACGGCGGCTCTACAGCGCCTGAAGGCGTCGATCGGAGTGCGCGCCCGCGTGCTGCCGATGAGCGATGACCCGGTGCGAACGTGGGTGCGCACGCCGGCAGGCTGGGTCTCCTTCCAGGAGTTCATGATCCGCCAGCGCGGCGCCGGGCCGGTACAGGGGCTTCAGTTCCGCGGCGCCGAGCGCGCCGCGCCGGGCGAGCAGGCGATCGCGGCTATCGCGGGCGCGAGCGTGGTCGTGATCGGGCCCTCAAATCCGCTGGCGTCGATCGGTCCGATCCTGGCCGTGCCGGGGTTCCGCGACGCGCTTGCGATGACCTCCGCACCGGTGCTCGCCGTCAGCCCGATCGTCGGAGGCGGGGTGCTCAAGGGCCCCACCGCCACGTTCATGAGCTTCGCCTCGCTGGACTGCAGCGCGGACGGAGTGGCGGACTTCTATGGCCAGCTGCTGGACGGCATTGTCTCCGACGAGAACGTTGCGCGCCTGCCCACGCTGCAGCTGGACACGCGCATGGACGATGCCGCCTCCCGCGCGCGCGTCGCCGAGCGCGTGCTCGGATTTGCCGAAGCGCTGGCCAAGGGCTAGCCGCGCGCGAGCCAGCCGCGCGGCTCACGGCCGCGGATCGCCGTGGCCGCCGCTGCCGCCGGACTATCCTGCGGGTGTGCCGCCCCGCCGGGACGCGTCGCCAGAACCTCCGCTCGCACGCACCGCCGCGATCCTGCCCGTCAAGCGCATGGCCGGCGCCAAGCGCCGCCTCGCCGCCAGCACCGCCACTGCCCTGCGTCAGCACCTCGCGGCGGCGATGGTCTCCGACGTGCTCGGGGCCCTCGCGCAGGCCAGCGCGATCGCGCGCACGATCGTCGTGACCTGCGAGCCGTCGGTGGCCGCACAGGCGCGCGCGCAGGGAGCGATCGTGCTCGAGGACGCCGCCGAAGCGGGCCAGTCGGCGGCCGCAGCGATCGGCATCGCGCGCGCCCTCGCCGAGGGGTTCGAGCGCGTGCTGTGCGTTCCCGGCGACTGCCCCGCGCTCGAGCCCGCAGAGCTCGACCGGCTGCTCGGCCCCGTGTCCGAGCGCGGCCCCGAAGCTGCGGGCAGCCCCAGGGCCGAGGTGCTGATCGTGCCCGACCGCCACGGAACCGGCACCAACGGGCTGCTGCTCACGCCGCCGGACGTGATCACGCCGAGCTTCGGCCCCGGCAGCTGCGAGCGCCACCGCGCGCTCGCGCGGGCCGCCGGCGCGGCCTTGCGGCTCGAGCACCCCCCGTCGCTGGTGCTCGACGTCGACACCGGCGAGGACCTCGCCGCCCTGCGCGCGCGCCTCGCGGGAACCGATGCGACGGCCCCGCGCACGCGCTCCGTACTCGGCCAGCCCGAACGCCGTCCCATCCTCTCCATATCCACAACCGGCTGACACTGGACGGCTCGTGGCAAGCGTGCTCGCGCGTGGCTTGCCTGGCCTGCCGGAGGTGAGCGCCGGCGATGACCTGGCCGCCCTGATCGTGGGTGCGCTGGGCGGCGCCGAGCTGTCCGGCGGGCACCTGGTGGCGATCGCCCACAAGGTCGTCTCAAAGGCCGAGGACGCGGTCGTGCAGCTCGCGACGGTCACGCCGTCGCGGCGGGCATGCGAGCTCGCCGCCGAGAACGGCAAGGACCCCCGCGTGGTGCAGGTGGTGCTCGACCAGTCCCAGCAGCTCCTGCGCGCCGAGCGCGGCGTCCTCATCTGCCGCACGCTGCACGGCTTCGTCTGCGCCAACGCCGGCGTCGACGCCTCTAACGCACCCTCGCCCGACACGCTCGTGCTGCTGCCCGCCGACCCCGACGCCTCCGCCCGGCGCATCCGCGCGCGCCTGCGCGAGCTGACCGGGCAGGCGCCGGCCGTGCTCATCAGCGACAGCTTCGGCCGCGCGTGGCGCCAGGGCCAGCTCGACGTGGCGATTGGCCTGGCGGGCATGCAGCCGCTCGATGACTGGCGCGGGCGCGCCGACGCGGCCGGCCTGGAGCTGCGCGCGACCTGGCTCGCCGCGGCCGATGCCGCCGCCGCCAGCGCCGAGCTCGCGCGCGCGAAGGACTCGCGTGAGCCGGTCGTTCTGATCGACGGCCTGCAGCGCTACCTCACCGCCGCCGACGGCCCCGGCGCGGCCGCGCTGTTGCGCGCACCGGACGAAGACCTGTTCCTGTAGGGCCGCGGGCGTATTCCGGCCGGCGGCGGGCGGCCCTTGCCGCGGGCCGCCACGCGACCGAGTCTCAGCGGGACCGGGCTGGCGAGCCCTCCCGGGCTCGTTGCCCTGCCAGCCTGGACCAAAAGCGGATGTATGCGCGCTCGTGGTCGATTCCCGCCTCGAGCGCCAGCCGCCAGCCCTGCGGAGCGTCGCCCACGAAGCTGCCGTAGATCTGCTCGTAGGTCTCGAGCTGCGCGCGGTGCGCCTGGAGCTGGGTCGGGGCGAGCTGCTGGGGATCGCCTCCCAAGAACAGCTTCAGCGTTGCCGTATCCCGCACCTGCTCGAGCTCGCTGGTGGGCTCCGAGAGCCAGCGCTCGAGCGCCTCCCGGCCGCGCTCGGTCAAGCGATACGTGCGCCGGCGCCGGCCCGTCTGCTCGCGCCGCTCGCTCAGCAGGTCCTCCCCCGCCAGCCGCGCGCACTCGCTGTACAGCTGCGTGTGCGGCACGCTCCAGAAGTTCACCGTGCTCACCTGGGCCAGCCGCTTGAGGTCATACGGAGTCGCCGGACCGATCTGCGCGATCAGCCCCAGCACGATGTACGAGGTCTCGGTCAGGCGCGGGCTTGACATCCGCGAGCGATTATATTACGCTCCGCACCGTTCGATCCGAACTATATAGGGAGTGATGACGATGCCGCCCAGCACAGCGTCCACGACGCCGTCGCAAGCAAACCGCCTGACGAGCCCCGCCAACGCCGCCGCCGGCTCCGCGCCGGCCCCAGCCAGCGCACCCACGCGAGCGCCGGCCACCGTCCCGGGCGCCGCGGCCCGGCTCGGCTTCTGCACGCTCGAGCAGCAGCTGAGCGCCGAGGAGCTCGAGCTGCGCGGCGCGCTCCCCAAGTGGCTGTCGGGCTCGCTGCTGCGCACCGGCCCGGCCAAGTTCGAGCTCGGCGAGCAGCACATGCGCCACTGGTTTGACGGCCTGGCGATGCTCCACCGCTTCAGCATCTCCGACGGTGAGGTTTCCTACGGCAATCGCTTCCTCGAAAGCCGCTCCTACCGCGCCGCACGCGAGCAGGGCGAGATGATCTACGGCGAGTTCGCCACCGACCCCTGCCGTTCGCTGTTCAAGCGCGTGCAAACGCTGTTCAGCGGCGGCGGCGTACTGACCGACAACGCCAACGTCAACGTGACCAAGCTCGGCGAGCGCTTCATCGCGATGACCGAGACGCCGCTTCCGGTGCAGTTCGACCCGCGCACCCTGAAGGCGGCCGGGGTGCGGCCGTATGAGGCCCCCGGGCAGCTCTCCACCGCGCATCCGCACGCCGACCGGACCAGCGGCGCGATGCTCAACTACGCCGCCAAGCTGGGGTCGCGCAGCAGCTATCGCTTCTTCGAGGTTCCCGCGCACTCGCCCGCCGGCCGCCCGGCCGCGACGCGCGTGATCTCCTCGCTGCCGGTCAGGGAGCCGGCCTACATGCACTCCTTCGGCCTCACCGAGCGCTGGCTCGTGCTGGCGGAGTTTCCGCTGGTCGTCAATCCGCTGGCGCTGGCCCTGTCCCGGCGTCCCTACATCGAGAACTATCGCTGGAAGCCCGACCTGGAGACGCGTTTCACGCTCGTCGACCGCGCCACCGGCCAGGCCCTGCAGGGCTTCCGCACCGATGCCTGCTTTGCGTTTCACCACGTCAACGCCTACGAGCACGCGGACGAGGTGATCGTCGATATCTGCACCTACCCCGACGCGGGCATAGTCGAGGACCTCTATCTGGAGCGCCTGCGCGCCGGCAAGCCGATCTCGAGCGCCACCCTGACCCGTTTCCGCCTGCGCCCGGCCGAGCGCTCGGTGACCCGCGAGCGGTTGGCAGACAGCGACATCGAGCTGCCACGCATCAACTACCGCCGCTGCAACGAGCGCCCCTACCGCTACGTGTGGGGCAACGGCGTGGGCCCAAGCGGATGGCTCGAGCGCATCGTCAAGATCGACACCCACGACGGGGCGACCGCCACCTGGTCGCAGCCCGGCTCCTATCCGGGAGAGCCCGTGTTCGTCGCGCGGCCCGAGGCCGAGCGCGAGGACGACGGCGTGCTGCTGTCGGTGGTGCTCGACGCCGCCGCCGGCGCTTCCATGCTGCTGGTGCTCGATGCCGCCGACCTCAGCGAGCTGGCGCGCGCCCAGGTCCCCCACCACATCCCGTTCTCGTTTCACGGGCAATTCATGCGAACCGCGTAGCGTCGACATCGGCAAGGCACGAGCAAAGGAGCCCTCCATGGCAACCGCACCACCGACCAGTCAACAAGCCGAGCCGCTGCTCGAGCAGCTCAACCGAGGTCTCGACGGCTTCTCTGAGCGCTGGCTTGCCCGCGCCGGCGAGCTGGACGATTTCCTCGGACGCTGGGAGACGGCGTGGAACACCCACGACCTCGACCTGCTCGAGTCGCTTGTGACCGAGGACGTCGTGTGGGATGACCCCGCGATGTTCGGCGAGACCGTTCACGGCCGCGGCGAGTTCAGGGCGTTCACGGAGATCTTCTTCCGCGCGTTTCCCGACATCCGCTTCGAAGGGGTAGGCGAGCCCTACCTGGCCCTCGAGGGCGCGGGCATCGCACTGCCCTGGCGGGGGACCGGCACGTTCAGTGGCGAGTTGGCGTTCTGGGGCAAGCGGTACGGCTCCGCACCGCCGACGTGGGCGCCCACCGGCCGGCGGGTGGACATCGAAGGCGTAGACCTGTACGAGTTCCGCGATGGCCTGATCTCGCACTGGAAGATCATCTACGACCTGTACGACTTCACCCAGCAGGTCGGGCTGCTTCCACCGCCGAACCGCGGGATCCCTACGCTGATGCTGCGCGCGCAGCGGCTCGTCGCGGCCCGCCAACGGCGCCGCACGCGTACGTAGGTCCGGCACTCCCCCTCAAGACGCAGCCAGCGCCGCGACGTGCGCTTCGCCGCGCAGCGGGTACCGGCGGCGGACCTCATACAGCGTCGTGCGCTCGGCCGCCGGGCGCCCGGCGCGGTGGGCAGCAGCGATGAACTCGTGCGGCTCGAGCCTCGTGCCGTGATAGCTGCCCGCCAGGCGGCTGATCGACTCCTCCATCAGCGTTCCCCCGAGGTCGTTCACGCCCCAGCGCAGCGCCTCTGTGGCGGCGTCCAGCCCCATCTTCACCCAGCTGGCCTGCACGCTGGTGATCGTGCGGCCGAGCGCCAGGCGGAACACGGCGGTGTGCTTGAGGTTCTCCTCGCGCGAGATCTCCTGCACGCCGTGGGTGCGCCCGAGCAGCGTCTGGAAGGGGATGAAGGAGAGCGGCACGAACTCCGTGATGCCCTGCGTGCGCTCCTGCAGCTCGCGCACGACGCGCATGTGCTCGGCAAGCTCCCACGGCTCCTCGATGTGGCCGAACATCACCGTCGCCGTCGAGCGCACACCCGCGCGGTGACACGCTTCGATGATCTCCACCCAGCGCGCCACGGGCAGCTTGTTGGGCGAGATGCGCTCGCGCACGCCGTCATGCAGCACCTCCGCCGCCGTACCCGGGGTCGAGCCCAGTCCAGCGTGGCGCAGGCGCGCGAACACCTCCGCCGCCGGCAGCCCCGAGATGTCGCACATGTGCGCCACCTCCATCGGGCTGTACGCGTGCAGGTGCAGCTGCGGTGCGATCTCCTTGGCCAGGGCGAGCCAGCCGAGGTAGTCCTCGAGCGTCCAATCGGGGTGGATGCCCGACTGGATGCACAGCTCGGTGGCACCGTAGTCGACCGCCTCGAGCACCCTGCGCACGAACTCCTCGCGGTCGTGTTCGTAGGCGTCGGGCGAGCGCTTGCCCTGTCCGAAGCCGCAGAACGCGCAGCCCACCACGCAGATGTTGGACACGTTGATGTTGCGGTTGACCACGAACGTCACCGTGTCCCCCGCCAGCTCCTGGCGCAGCTCATCGGCAGCCTGGCGGATCTCCTCGATCGCCTCGACGCGCGTCTCGGCGAACAGCGCCGTGAGCTCATCGGCGTCGAGTGCCACGCCGTCGCGACCCTTCTGCGCGGCCCGCGCCACCAGCTCCGGGCGGATCGGCGCCGGTGGCTCGGTGCGACCGGAGCCGCGGCGCGGGATGAAGCTCCAGTAGCGCCGCTTGATCGTGTCCATCACCGCCGGCGACACCCACTCCGGGTCGATGTAGCTGGCGTACACGCATAGCCGCTCCGTGAGCGCGTAGCCCTCGCGCTGCAGCGCCTTGCGCACCTGGTGCGGCGACGGGAAGGGGTGCTCGGGGGAGATGTGATCGCCGTTGGCCGACAGCCCTCCCAGGTCGGTCGCGCCGGCGGCCACGAGCTCCCCCCACCAGTCCGAGAGGTTCGGCGGCACCTGGATGCCCACGTCGGGCATCAGCCGCCGGGTCTCCGCGATCAGGCGCTTGAGGTCATCGATGCCGACCGCGCACGCCCATTCGGGCAGCGGCAACGCGGGGCGGCCATCGGCCACGCCCGTGCGCCAGTACTCGCGGGCGGCCGCGTCGGCGATGTGCGCGGGCTCGCGCCCGTAGTAGCGCTGATGCGGAACGAAGTTCTGCAGGATCACCTCCTGGATGTGGCCGTACTCCGCGTGCAGCTCCGCGAGCGCTGCCAGTGAGTCCAGGCGCTCCTGCTCGCTCTCGCCGATGCCCACCAGGATGCCGCTGGTGAACGGGATCTTGAGTTGCCCCGCCGCGCGGATCGTCGCCAGCCGCCGCGCCGGATGCTTGCTCGGCGAGCCCGCGTGAACGGTGGCCATCAACCGCTCGGAGCTCGACTCGAGCATCAGCCCCTGCGAGGCCGTCACCTCGCGCAGACGCGCCAGCTCGTCTGAAGACAGCACGCCGAGATTGGTGTGCGGCAGCAGGCCCCGCTCGAGCGCCCGCTCGCACGCCCACGCGACATACGCCGTGAAGTCCTCATGGCCGTAGCAGCGCAGCCGCGCGTGCACCTCGGGATTGACCTCGGGGCGCTCGCCCGTCAGCACGAGCAGCTCCTTGATGTGCCGCCGCGCGGCCCCGTCGAGGATCGCCAGCACCTCCTCCGGGGTGTACAGGTGCGCAGAGTGGGTGGCGAACGAGCAGTACTTGCAGTAACAGCGGCAGGTGCGCGACAGCGACAGCGTCAGGTTGCGGCTGAACGTCACCCGTCGGCGCATCAGCCAGGAGTGTAGGCGCTGGCCCCGCCTGCGCGGACGCCGGTCCGTCCGGCCGGGCGCTTAGGTTTTGCCTCGTGTTCGAGGACGCGCTCCGCCGCGGCGTGGCCGAGTTCATCGGCACGTTCACGCTCATCTTCATCGGCGCCGGGTCCATCGTCGCCGCCAACGCGATCCACGACCCCTCGCTGATCGGCGTGGCGATCGCGCACGGCGTGGCGATCGCCGTGATGGTGTCCGCCGTGGGCCACATCTCAGGCGGCCATTTCAACCCCGCGATCACGGTGGGCTTTCTCGTCACGCGCCGCATCAAGCCGGCGCTTGCGCTCCTGTACTGGCTCGCCCAGTTCGGCGGCGCCGCGCTGGCGGCGCTGCTGCTGCGCGACCTGCTCCCGCGCGCGTCGAGCGACGCCGTGCACCTCGGCGTGCCGGCGCTTGGCGGCGGCGTGAACGCGAGCGCGGGCTTCGGGCTCGAGGCGATCCTCACCTTCTTTTTGGCCTGGGTGGTGTTCGCGAGCGCGGTTGACCCGCGCGGCACGTTCAAATCGATCGCCGGGCTGGCGATCGGGCTCACGATCACGATTGACATCCTCTTCGGCGGACCGTTCACCGGCGCCGCCATGAACCCCGCCCGCGCCTTCGGCCCCCAGCTCGTCGGCGACCACTGGTCGCACGCGTGGGTCTGGTACGCCGGCCCAGTGCTCGGCGCCGCCGTTGCGGCCGCGGCGTACGAGCTGCTGTACCTGCGCCCCGCCAGGCCCGAGCCGGTCGGTGCCGCGGAGACCGGGGTGATCGAGCCGCGGGCCGGCGAGCCGGCGTAGGTGGCCTCGATCTACCTGGCGCGCCACGGCCAGACGGCCTACAACCTCGAGGGCCGCTTTCAGGGGCACCTGCCGGTGCCGCTCGACGGCACCGGCCGCGCGCAGGCGCTCGAGCTCGCGCAGCGCGCGGCCGCGCGCGACTTCGCCGCGCTCTGGTGCAGCCCGCTGCTGCGCGCGCGCGAAACAGCCGACGTGGTTGCCCACGTCACGGGCCTCGGCCCGCGGGAGGACGCGCGCCTGGCAGAGACCGACGCGGGCGACTGGACCGACCGCAGCTTCGCCGAGGTCCGGTCAGAGGCACCCGACGCGTTCGCCGCATTCCTCGCCGGCGACGCCGCGTTCGCGTTCCCAGGGGGCGAGTCCCTGGCCCACCAGCAGCAGCGGGTAGGTGCGGCGCTGGCTGACATCCAGCGCGGCGAACTGCCGGCGCTCGTGATCTGCCACGGGATGGTCATCCGCGCAGCGCTGTCGTGGCGCGCCGGACACTGGCTGACGCACACCGAGCGCGTGCCCAACGGCGCGCTCGTGCCGCTGGATCCCGCCGGTGCCGAGCGCACCGAGCCCGGCAGCGGCGCCGCCACGCAGCCCAGCTGAGCCGCTCACGCCAGGCGCGCCGGCTCGCTCACTCGCTCGCGTGCCACCCGCGGCGGCTGCGCGCCCCTCAGCGGCAGCCGCCGGCTGACCGCGAGTCCCGCGACCCCGCCCGCTCCCGCGAGCACGAACGCGAGCATCACGCCGGTCGATATCGACCAGCGCTGATTGGACGCCAGCACCAGAGCGCCGCCGCCGATACCCGTTCCCAGCGCGGTCCCGAGGACATCGGCGAGGGTCAGCGACGCGGACGCCCAGCCCGTGCGGTCAGAGGACGCGTCGCGCAGCATCAGCAGCGACGTTGGGGCATACGCGAGCCCCATCCCCAGGCCAGCCGCGCTCCATGCCGCGAACGGGACCGCAAGCGGGACGGCCTGACGCACGGAAATGACCATGCCGGCGATGCCGCCCAGGATGAGAACGAGTCCCGCGCGAATGAAGCCGCGCCCCTCCCACCTATGGCTCAGCCGGGCTTGCAGCCAGGAGCCCGCCGCCCAAGTGAGCGTCGAGATCGTGATGAGCACGCCCGCCGTCGTGGCGCGGTGGTGCAGCACCGTCGTGAGCGCCAGCGTCACGTACGCGTCGCCGCCGAAGAACGCGAACGTGAGCAGCCCCCTGCTGAGGATCGTCGCGGGCAGCCCGCGCCGGGCGCCGAGCGTTCCCGCCGGCAACAGCCGGCGCAGCGCCGGCACGCCCACGGCGAGGCCCGCGGCGGCCAGCACCGCGTCGAGCAGCAGCGTCCGCGAGGCCAGCGCCTCGAGCACGAGCGCCGCGCCTACGGCCGTGCGCAGGGCGTCGAGCAGGCGGTGCTCGGCGGCGGACACCTGTCCGTGCGGCGCGCCGTCATCCGCCGCAGGGGCCGGAGGTATCCCGATCCGCAGCAGCGCAGGCAGCGCCAGCGCGCCTGCGATCGCCACGAGCGGGATCAGGCCGAGGAAAACCACCCGCCATCCAAACACGCGCGCGACCTCCGCGCTCAGCACCGGGCCGAGCAGTCCCGGCCCCACCCATGCGGTCGACAGCACCGCCAGCATCCGCGGCCGCACCCGCTCGGGCAGGCTGCGACCGATCACCACGTACGCGATCGCCGGCACGGCCCCCGCGCCGACTCCCTGCAGGCAGCGCCCCACAACGAGCACCGCCATCGAAGGCGCCGCTCCGGCCACGGCCAGACCCGCTGCGAACAGCCCCAGCCCGCCCAGGTAGGCCCGCGCCGGACCCACTCGGTCGGCGTCGCGGCCGGCGGCGACCGTTCCGACGAGGCTTCCCAGCATGAACGCGCTGAACACCCAGCCGTACAGGCTCAAGCCTCCGAGCTGGCGCGCGACCTGGGGCATGATCGTGAGCACCGCCAGCGCCTCCACCGCAACGAACGTGGTCGTGAGCACGAGCCCGGTCACGAGGCCGCGCCGCTCGGGAGCCCATAGGCTGGCGGCCGCGCTCGCGCGCGCCCCGTCCGCGGCGTGCGTTGGCGTGCTCATCGCAGACACCATATGCCCGCGCGTCGCGTATCACGGCGCCGTCCGCGCCCGGGCGTCGGACGTCACGGCGTCGTCCGTGCCCGGCACCGCACCTCACGGCGCCGTCGACAGGCGCGCGACGAGCTGTGCGCCTTCGCGCGCCATGCGCGAGCGCGGCACCAGTAGATCGAAGCCGGCGCGTTCGGCTCGCTTGCGCGCCCGCACGTCCACGTGCGAGTAGAAGCCGAGCGTGCGGGTTCCCGCCAGCGCCCCTTCTCGGGCGAGCTCTTCCAGCAGCCGCGCGCCTCCCAGCTGCGGATCGGTGAGATCGACGACGAGCACCGCTCCCGGCGCAGGCGCGTCGGCGAGCCGCCGCCGCAAGCCGGCTGCGTCGCCGATCAGCTCCACGTCGTGGCCAGCTGCGCCCAGCTGCCCCTGCACGCGCGAGCCGAACAGCAGGTCCGCGACCAGCGCCAGCACCCGCGCCATGCGCTACTGCGCCCGCAGACGCCGGAACTCCTCGCGCACGGATTGCGGCCGGCCCCACATCTGCTTCACCTCGACCCTTCCGCTGCGCACCTGGCGCACCGCGAGCTCGCCCTCGACGCCCGCCTCATCGAGCAGCCGCAGCGTTCCATGCACCGTGGGCGCGGACGCCGCGTGGCCGAAGCGGTGCGCCACGCGCAGGCGCCAGTGCCAGTCGTGGTGGGAGTAGGGCTGCGCGTTGCACGTCACCATGTAGACCGCCGCTTCGACGTAACGCGACTCATCGGCGATGCGCAGGTCGAGCTCCAGGTCGGTCCAGTCGTCGGGCAGCGAGTCCACGATGCGCTCGAACGTGTCCGTCAAGCCTTGGCGCTTGGTGTCCATCGGTTGCAAGAGGCTAGCGGGATTGGCCCTCGCGCCCGCCTCACGCACGCTCCTGTCGCGCTCCTCTCGCGGGGCTATGCTCGAAAGCCATGGCAGCAGCGACGACAGCCGGCGTACCCACGCCGGTGCTCGCGTCCGAGCACCACGCGCTCACCCGCGGCTGCGCGTCGCTCGACCGCTCCGAGCGGGGCAAGCTGGTCCTGAGCGGCGCAGGGGCAGTCGAGTTCCTCAACGGGCAGGTCACAAACGAGCTCGCCGATCTGCGGATCGGTGAAGGCCGCTACGCAGCGTTCCTCACGCACAAGGGAAAGATGCTCGGCGACGTGCGCATCCTCGCGGTGGGCGCCGATCCCGCGCGCGCCGCCGACCACGCACGTGGCGCCAGTTCCACGCGCGGCCCAGGCGGGCTCCTGCTCGACACGGAGCGCGTGGCGCTGCAGCCCCTGTTCGACATGATTCGCCGCTTCAAGGTGGGCTATCAAGTGGAGCTGCACAAGCGCACGCTGGAGCTCGGGCTGATCTCGCTGCTGGGGCCCCGCGCCGCCAGCCTCGCGGGGGCGACGCAGCTGGCGCGTGACGAGCATGCGAACGGCTCGCTCGAGGTCGACGGGGTGCACACGCTCGCCGTGCGCACCGAGCACGGGGTCGACCTAATCTGCGACGCCGCCGACACCGAGCGCCTGCACGCCGCGCTGCGCGGGCGCGGCGCCACCGAGGTCTCGGTGGCGGCAGCTGAATGCCTGCGCGTGGAGCGCGGACGCCCTCGCTACGGGGTCGACATGGACGACACCACGATCCCGCAGGAGGCCGGCTTGAACGCGCGCGCGGTGAGCTTCACCAAGGGTTGCTACGTCGGCCAGGAGACAGTCGCGCGGCTGCATTACAAAGGCAAGCCCAACCGCCATCTGCGCGGGCTGCGACTGTCAGCCCCGGCGTGCACGGGCGATCAGCTCCAACTCGCGGGCCGCCCGGTGGGCCGGCTGGGCAGCGTGGCGCTGTCACCTGCGCTCGGGCCGATCGCGCTGGCGCTGGTGCGCCGCGAGGCCGA
>Ga0066710_100000796_pt1 | contig 20970 bp, 19 predicted proteins | sample GraSoiAngelo_159_FD_79666 | JGI IMG/M metagenome (GOLD analysis project Ga0066710, IMG submission 79666) | Grasslands soil microbial communities from the Angelo Coastal Reserve, California, USA - 14_1009_16_40cm | ecosystem: Environmental > Terrestrial > Soil > Grasslands | place: USA...
CAGCCTCGACCACATCGTGATCAGCCCCGCGAGCGCCACGATCAGCCTCGGTAGCTCGCAGGCCTACACCGCTCAGGGCTTCGATGGCTCGAACAACTCGCTCGGCGACGTGACCGCCTCGACGACCTTCTCGATCACCCCGGACGGGTCCTGCACGGGCGCGAGCTGCACGGCGAGCACGGGCGGGGCGCACACGGTGACCGGCAACGATGCCGGCAAGACGAGCACCGCCTCGCTGAGCGTGAGCTTCGTCCGCAATTCGGGGTTCGAGTCCGACCTGTCCGGATGGAACACCTCCGGCTCGGGAACAGGAGTCACCCTCGCCAGGGTGGCCGGAGGACATACGGGAAGTTGGGCGGCCAAGGTCACGAATGCGGGATCGACGAACGGGACCTGCCTACTCAACGACTCGCCCAACTGGGTTGCGGCGACATCATCCGGGACGTACACCGCGACCCTGTGGGTGCGTGCTGACGCGGCCGGCAAGCCGCTCAAGCTCAGGCTCCGCGAATATGTAGGTAGCACGCTCGTGGGGAGCCTGACCACGGAGCTTGCGCTGACGACCTCCTGGCAGCAGGTGACGGTCGCCTACACCGTCACGTCCCCCGGCTCCACGCTCGACCTCAACGCGTATCTTTCGAGCGCGGATGCGCCGCCCGGCGCCTGTTTCTACGCGGACGATGCGGCCGTCACCCGGGGCTAAGAGAGGGCGGCCGGCCGATGCGAGCTGACCAGCGCCGCACGCGCGGAGCGGGGGACACCCACTCAAGCGTTAGGAACCCGCCGAGATGATCGACGCGGCATCGACCCAGTCGAGCCCCACGGCCCTCCGCATCGGCTTGGGCGAGCTGAGAACACTCGCCGGGGAGCGCATCGCCGTAGGGGCAACAGCGGCCGCCATCGCAATGTCGCCGCTGCTCGTACCGCACGGCGTCTCGAACATCGCTCCGGCGGACGCGTTCATAGCGCTGGCCATGTGGACCTGCCTCGTCTGGGTCGGGACAAGCAGCCATCGCTTGCGCTTTCCTTATGCGGCCCCCGTGGCTCTCTTCATGGTGGGTGGAACGCTCGGCGCGCTGGCAGGCCCCGTCCCGGGATTGGGAATCGTCGCGTTCTTGCAGGATCTCGTCCTCCTTTTGTGGTGCTGGGCGGTCGCCAATCTCTGCTCCTCGCCGCAGAGACTGAAAACGCTTCTGGCCGCGTGGGTCTACAGCTCGATCGTCTGGGCCACCCTCCTGTTCGTTGGCCTTGCGATCGGCTCCTCGATCCTCACGGGTCAAACGACGGCTGAGGGCAGCAGGACCGCGCTGACCTTCGGCGATCCGAGCTTCTCGGCGAACTACTACTTCGTCTCGCTCATGATCATGTGGGCCACGGGACGACCTCGCCACCGAGTAGTGCGCCTCGCAGCCTATGGCCTTCTGATCGGCGCGCTGCTTTCGGCGGGATCGAACAGCGGCATCGTTTCGCTGACAGTCGGCGTACTGACGGCCGGGGTGGTGGCGGTCTATCGCCGGCGCGGAGCCGTCCCCGCGCTAGCCGCCCTTGCTTTTGTGGCGGTCGCGGCCTTCTTCGTGTCGGCCAACATCAGCCTGAAAGGAATCCAGCAGTCGGCTCATGAGAGCCGGTACGCGTTCATTCGAGACGGTATCGGACGCAGCGACGTGAGCGAAGCGCAGCGGGGGGCACTCCTCGCGGAGAGCATCAATCTCTATAGGACGGGAGGGCCGCTCGGTCAAGGCCCTGTATCGACCAAGGTACGGCTCGACCGTGAGATGGCACCGTTCGTCAAAGAGGCGCACGACGATTACCTGGCCGCCCTCCTCGAACGGGGGCCGCTCGGTTTGATCGGTTTGGTCCTGCTCGTCTCGTCCCTCGGTCTAAAGGGGCTTTCCCTTGTGAGGACGCGGCTTGCCCAGGGCTTCGACGCGGTGGTGCCCTACCCGCACGCGCTTTTCGGTGCCCTCGTCGGGACGCTCGTCTCGTCCACGGTCTATGAGCTTCTTCACCTGCGTCACCTGTGGGCCTTCTTCGCGTTCATCGCTGCTCTCTACCTCTGGGGGAGGGAATCACGCGCACCGCACGCGCCCTGAGGGACCGCTACGGCGTTCTGATGGGCAACATCGCCGCTCGTCTTGCGTCGCTGATTTCCCTCCTCATCGCCACGCTGCTTGTCGCCCGAGGCGGCGGGCCCGCAGTAGTGGGCGCCTACGCCCTTCTTCGGGTACTTCCCAGCCTGCTCGGCATGGTTGTTTCCGCAGGGCTACCGGGCGCGATCGCCTACTTCCTGGCGGGCGCGCAGAGGGAAGATCGGCGGCTCCCCTTCACCCTGGTCGCCATGGCGGTTGGAGGCGGGGCCGCGGGAGCGGCGTTGTGGGCGTCCGGAGCGCCGCTGTTCGCCTCCTTCCTCTTCCCGGAGCTTTCACTCGGCCTCGTGCTGCTGGCGTCGGTTGCCGTGATCACCCGATTGCTCGTCGTGACCGCCAAGTCGTGCTCGCAGGGGAGCGACGACCTTTCGGGAGCGAACCGGGTGATTCTCATGGAGGAGTTCATGTTCCTGCCCGCATACGGTGTGCTCTGGCTTGCGGGTGTGGGGGGCTACACGATCGTCGTTGCGGGGTTGCTGCTCGCCGACGTCGGAACATCCGCGGTCGCGTGGGCGCGACTCATCAGGAGGCATTTCTTCCGGGGAGCAACGCGGCCTTCGCGCGAGCTCGCCCGCCTTGTGGCGGGCTACGGGCTTCGTGCCCAGATCGGAGGTGTCATCACCCAGTTGAACCTTCGACTCGATTTCGTCATCTTGAGCCTTCTGGCGGGCCCGGCCGTGCTCGGGATCTACGCGATCGCCTCGAAGTTCGCGGAGCTGGTGAAGATCCTCAGCATGGCGCTCAGCTATGTGCTCTATCCGCGGTTCACGAAGGACGGCCCTGTGCGAGCGGTCGCGAGGGCCCGACGCTTGATACCCAAGGCGGGTCTCCTGTGCGCCGGAGCCGTCGTTCCTCTCTGGCTCACGGCGGGCTTCGTGATCCCCGCTTTCTACGGCTCCGACTTCGAACCCGCGGTCCTGCCGGCCCGCATCATTCTGCTTGGCTTGGTGCTCGAAGGCGTCGGCGGTGTGATTACCGGCTTCCTCTATGGGGTCGGGCGCCCGGGGCTGAACTCGTGGGCGGTGGCAGTCGGGCTCGTCGGGACAGTGGTCCTTGATGTCCTACTTATTCCTCCGTTCGAAGAGGTCGGCGCCGCCACCGCGTCAGCCGTCGCCTATCTGGGGAGCGCGCTCGCGCTCGTCTGGTTCTTCTGGCGGACCGGCGGGTCCCGGCGCGCTCCGGCCTGGGATGAGCGAATCGTCGAGGCGAGCCCGCAACGCCGCTGAACGCCGCCTTGATTCGGCTTTAGGTGATCGTCCAGCTGCGATGGGCCGGCGTCGGATCGACCCGTCCGAACACCGCCGCGCGTACGCGGAAGGTGTGGAAGCCCCGGGAAAGCCCTGTGTAGAGCTTCGGCGAGCCGCACCTGCCCCAGCTGCGCTGGTCGAGCTTGCACTGGAACGTCGAGCCCGGGATCGACGAGACGAAACGGAAGGTCGCCCGCCCTGTCGCCGTGACGCTGCGCGGTCCGGCGGTGATGGACGTGTTCGGCGCGACACCCTTGTTGTACAGGCGTAAGACGCGGAGCAGCCTTGGCTGGCTCGTCAGGTCGTTGCCGTTCCAGGTCCATGCGAAAGTCATGTAACCGCGCTGCTTCGAAAGTGCCCACTGCGTGAGCATGCGGCCCTCCTCCGCGGGCGTCGGCCAGCGCCAGTTGCTGTCGTCGAAGGCCTGCGCGACGCCCCAGTAGGAAAGCCCGGCCGCGTCGGCGGCCGCAATAACCTGCCTGATCCAGGAGTAGTCGCACGGCTCGTTCGGTCTGCACGGATACGGATCCAGCCCGACGTAGGTCGCGGCTCCCTTCCACAGCGGAATCTGGTCGAGGCTCGCCTGGTCGGAGTTCATGTCGGCCACCATGACCGTGAACTTGTTCGGATCGATCGAGTGAATGAGGGCCGAGCGCGACTTGTGAGCCGCGACGGCGGTCGGGCACGCGTTGGGATCGGGCTCGTCGGAGAAGAAATAACCGGCTATCTTCGGATCCCCGATCGCGCTTGTCACCTCGGCCGTGAGGTCCGCGTCCGACATCTCCCAGGAGCAGCTCCCGTTGTCGTAGTCGCCGACCCACACGAGGCCCTTCGTGCCGGTCGGCAACGCATCGGCCCCGCTTTTGGAGCCTACGTCGAGTAGGTTCCAGGCGTTCGAGGCGGCTCCGGCCTGGTTGGGCCCCGAGTTGTAGATGTAGCGGTAGCGAGATCGAGGGACGTTGGTCGGCGTCGAAGAGGGCGTGGTACTCGAGCACGTCGTCGAGCCGGAGTCGGAGAACGTTTTGCCCGCGACCGGAACGAACTTCCATTCGTAGGAGCCGGCGTGCAGCGTCAACTTGAGAACGCCGAACGTGTTGTCGTTTTGAACCTGGCTGTTCGCGATGGGAGCTCCGCTCGTGTAGTGGCTCTCGCCGCCTGTTCCGACGACGAACTCGCGGATCCCGTTCGGGTCGGCCCGCCCGCTCGGATTCTGCCGCGCGAAGCGCTCGTAATTGTGGACGTGGCCGTTGAGGACGACGTCGGCCCTGGCTGCATAGAGGTCGCGCCAGAAGGCGTCGAAGGACGTGTCGGACCCATGGCCCGTGCCCGACGTGAAGCGGGGCTCGTGCCAGTAGGCGAGGATGCACTGGCTCGGGTTAGCCGCGAGGTCGCTCTTGAGCCAGGTTTCCTGGGCCGAGCCAGCTGAGACCGCGATGTCCCCCGTCAGTGCGATCAGGTGCCAGGAGCCGAGGTTGTAGGAGTAGTAGGGACCGGGAGCCCGAGCCCCGAAATAGTCGTAGTAGCCCTGGGCGTGCGCCGTGTGGTAGTCGTGGTTGCCCGGCACCGGGCTCGTATTCGACTTCTGGCTCCCCCAGCTCGGGTCGTAGTACGAGTCGTATTCCGAGAGCGTGCCGTCCACGTACGCGTTGTCCCCCAGGGGCAACACTCTCGTGGGTGCGATCTGAGCGAGGAGCGCGGCTGTCCCCCCACAATCGGTCGGGGAGCCGCAGATGTCGCCGGCCGCGGCGACAACCGGGTCGGCGACCTGTCCGTTCGACGAGGCCGGATGCAGCAACAGGACAAGCGTCACGAGGACGGGGAGAAGCCCTGCGGCAGCGAGCACGTACGGGCGCCTGGTCACGGCGATAGGCCCTCGCCGTCCTGCTGCACTCGTCGACGCTCTAGCAAGCCGGCATCCGCCGGAGGGGGGTTTCCGCATCGGTCGATCGCTTGCAGAAGAGGGGCCGCACCGGCCGGGCGCAAGGCAAGTGCGCGATTATAGGGCAGGCGCCGGAAGCCCCGGAAATCGCGGTCGCTATTGGCGCTGCGTGGCCAAACGAGGCTCGAGAGCGACTCCGTCCGGCGTCCAGCTCCGCGCATTCTCCTTCGCAAGCTGGGCCTGCAGCCGAGGATCGTTTGCCAGCCAGAGCGAGTGCATGCCATCCGGATGGTGCCAGGCGAACACGAGGTAGCCCTCCATCTTCGTGCCCCACCAGTGGACGAACTGCTCGTGCAGCTCGTCGGGTGTCGGGAGCTTGTACCAGCTGTCGCCGAACGCTTGGATGACGCCCCAGTAGCGGATGCCGAGCCGGTCCGCGATAGCGGCCTGCCGGTCGATCTTCGAGAAGTCGCATCCGTGCGCGATGCTGCACGGATAGCCGTCCAATCCGAGTACGTCCGCGGTTCCGGCGAAGAGCCTGATCTGATCGATCCTGTAGGTGACCAGGAACGTCGGTGGCCCAGGGTCGATGGATTTGACGAGGTCAGAACGCGCTTTCATCTGGGCCGGGGCCCGTGGGCATTTGGCCGCGTCGGGCTCGTCGTCGATGAAGTAGGCGCCCACACCGGGGCTGCCGGCAATGGCCGAGACGTTCTGCCGGATCCAATCGTCGTCCTCACGGAACGAGCAGGTCACGTTGGAGTAGCCGCCAAGCCAGACAAACCCCCTGAGACCGCGGCGCGCAAGCTCGCCGAAGTTGTCGAACGGGTCACTGTCGATGAAGTTGAAGCCGAGGACGGCCTCGCGGTCGAACCCGGTGGCCGAGAAGTCGCGGTCGTAGATTCCTCGCACCGCATACCCACCTCTCGTGTTCAACGTCGGGGAGGGCTGCTCGGAATGGGTGCTCGACCCGCAGCCGGCGGCCGCAAGCACCGCGATGGAGAACGTCACTGTGAGGAGGAAATGTCGCACCTTGAGCCGCATCACCACAGGCGGCGGCCGGCGGCCTGGAAACGCTGGACGGCCCGGCGATCCGGCCACGAGTAGTACGAGCCCGCGCTGAGGTCGAGTGGCGTCCGTGAGACAGTCGACTTCTCAACCTCCTCAAGAACGTCGAGCAGCAACTCTGCGGCGACTGTCTTCGATCGGCGCAGGAACGCGTCGAGTGCCTCGCCAGGAGGGATCTCGAAGGCCCGCTGCCCGCATAACTCCCCCGCATCGACGTCTTCATTGACGAAAAAGATAGAGACACCTGCCCGCTTCTCATCGTTCGCCAACATCCAAAAGCTCGGCATGATTCCCCGATACTCGGGAAGAAGCGCCCCGTGCACGTTGAGACACCCGCGCTCAGGCAGGTCGATCAACGGCCTCTTGAAAATCTGCGGGCAGCTGACCGACACGACCAGCTCCGTGCCCAGCATGCGCAGACGCTCGAGGAACAAGGGGTCGTTTACGTCACGAATCGATTCACACGGGACACCGTGCCGCTCGCAGACCCGGGCAATCGATCGTCTCTCAATCTTGGCGACGAGCATTCGCCTGGAAAGCGCCCAGGTCGCGCCCAGGCCGAACGTCCGGAAGTATCGCCAGGCAGCGCTTAGTGCGGTCTGATTCTTGTAAAGCGGAGGCACCACGAAGACCGATGACGTTCCGCCGTGTATCCGTAATACGCGGTCGAAAAGCGCCGGTAAATAGAGTGGGTCATCTGTGGTCAGAAAGACGATCTTCAACGGAGACCCCACGCTGTGAGAACATCGGTGAACCGGCCAAACGGGAACTCGGTGAGGAGTCGGCGCACACGATCCGTGAATGCACTTCGCCCAATTCCTTGCGAAAAACGCAACCGCCTAGGCACGTTTTGATATCCGGCGAGCTCGTCGTCGTTGAATTCGTATGGATGGCAGTAAACGATGACCGGTCTACCGCTCGTGGCGATCGACCGAAAGCCGCGCTCGATCAGGCGGCGAGGTAGCACGCGGAAGTATCCGCCGCCGGCCACGGGCAGCCGGGTCCAACCGAGAGACCAGATCGCGACCGGAACCTCGAGGATTCGAGCGTCTCCGTCGACGAGGACATAATGGGGTTCCAAACGCCAGTTGGCGATCCCGTAGTGGCGCGAGCGCATGGGGAAGATCGACGAGTCGATCTCGAAGCCGACCTCGAGGAGAATCTCTAGCGCCCACAGATTGCCCGCTAAAATCGAGAAGTCCTGAGCGCGGAACGCCATTACCCGCGTCCCGGCTGCGTCCTCGACCGTCTTCTTCGCTCGCACCAACTCATCTCGGAGCTCGCGTTTGCTCATCGCGAACAGGGGCCTGTGGCTGTATCCATGGGACTGGACCTCGTGTCCCTCGGCGACCAAGGAGCTAACGAGTTTCGGGAATGTCTCCGCGACCCTTCCCTGAACGAAGAAGCTGCCCTTGACACCACATTCGTCGAGCACCGAGAGAATCCGGTCGACGTTGTGGACGACGCGCTCGGTGATCGGCGCGTCGTAGTCGAGGCATGACTGGTACCAGTCCTCGACATCGACCGTGAACGCATTCCGCGGCAGTTGCGGGTCGGTCGGCGGCGCAAAGGAGGCTTCCTCCGTCCGCAATGACTGGCGCGACGAACCCGAATAGGATGTGTTCATCGCAGACTCAATTGGCGCCGCAAAAGAATTAACAGGATAACTCATAACCCGTGCAATCCGCAGTTTCGATGGACGCTTCCATCGACCGAAACGCATATCTTCGCATGTTCTTTCGCTCAAAACGCCATGCGGTTCGGGGAGGCCGCAGGCGCGGCGGTCCGAGAGTCGCCGGCCTCAGTTGCGATAGCTGGGCGCGAAGGGATCGTCGACCAGCCCGCTCCGGAGAAGGGCGAGCACCTCGTCGATGCCTTCTGTGACCGACCGTCGCGCCTTGAACCCGACTCGTGCTGCAAACTTTTCGAAGCTGACACGATAATCGCGTGGATCTTCGTCCCGGTGCACGAACTCGATCTTCCCGTCAGGGAAGCGCTCGCGGAGGAGTTCGACGAGGTCGAGCTTCCGGTAGTTCTCGCCGGTGTCACCGACGTTGAAGACTTCGCCGTTTACGGCAGCGGGAGGGGATTTGAGCGCGCGTACGATCGCGTCGGCAGCGTCTCGGACGTGAATGTAAGGCCGCCAGAACTGCTCGCCGAAGATGGTGAGCTCGTCTTTGACAGCGAGATCGCGCGTGAACTCGTTCACCGTGAGGTCGAAGCGCATCCGCGGCGACGTGCCGTAGACCGTCGCAAAGCGCAGGCAGGTCGGGACGAGCCTTCGCCGGCTCAGCACGTCCTGTTCCGCGGCAACCTTCGTCTCTGCATAGAGCGAGACTGGCTTGAGCTCAACGGTCTCGTCCGCAAGGCCGCCGTTGCTCATCCTGCCGTAGTTGCTGCAGGTCGATGCGAGGATGAATCGTTCAACGCCTACCCGTTCAGCATCGTCGAGCAAGGCCCGCGTTCCACCGAGATTGACCTCACGGGCGAGCTCCGGCTGCCGCGAGCAGGCTGGATCGCCGACGATTGCTGCCAGGTGGACGATCGCGTCGACATTCCGGAGGGCGTGCGCACGAGCCGAAGCATCGCGGACGTCACCCCGAACAAACTCGAAGCGGGGATTCCCCCAGGGCTGCAACAGCGAAGGAATGCTTCCGTGCAAAAGGGCATCCAGCGCACGCACGCGGTAACCGCTTGCGAGGAGCTCGTCGACCACGATCGAGCCCACGTACCCGGCGCCTCCCGTGACGAGGATGAGCTCGGGCATGTGGCTCAGCCGCCGTTCGGCCGCGCCTGGGCGCGGCTGTCGAGGAGCCGTTGAGCAGCCCCGGTCAGAACGGATCGGCCGATCTCTTGGTTGTCGGCGCGGGCATTGTCGGGCTCGCGGTCGCCCGAGAGTCGCTCCTTCGCCATGAGGGCCTGCGGGTCCTCGTGCTGGAGAAGGAAGCGCAGATCGCGTCTCACCAGAGCGGGCACAACAGTGGAGTCGTCCACGCAGGCGTCTACTACGCGCCCGGGTCCTTGAAGGCGAGGCTCTGCGTGCAGGGCAGCAAGGCCGTGTACGCCTACTGCGCCGAGAGGGACATCCCCTTTGAACGTTGCGGAAAAGTAGTTGTCGCGACCCACGAGGACGAGCTCCCACGGCTCGAGGAGCTCCACCGCCGCGCGACGGCAAACGGTGTCCCCGGAGTGGAGCTTGTCGACGAGTCGCAACTCGCAGAACTCGAACCGCACGCCCGAGGATTGAAGGGCCTCTACTCTCCGACCACCGGAATAGTCGACTTCCGACGCATTGCCCAGGCGTTTGCGGAGGATGTGACGAGAATGGGCGGGGCGATCCGGACGGGAGCTCGGGTAACGGGGATGAAGCTCGGACAAGGGTCTGTCGAGCTGGAGACGAGCGCCGGCCGGTTCACGGCGCGGACGGTCATCACATGCGGGGGGCTCTATTCCGATCGGCTTGCACGAATGACGGGAGCGCCGCCAGATCCGAAGATCGTTCCTTTTCGAGGGAGGTACTACTCCCTGCGGCCAAGCGCGAGAAACCTTGTCCGAGGGCTGGTCTACCCGGTGCCCGACCCCGCCTTTCCCTTCCTCGGAGTCCATTTCACCAAGCAGATCTCCGGCGACGTCTGGGCCGGTCCGAACGCCGTCCTCGCCTTCGCGCGCGAGGGCTACCGTGCTCGTGATGTGAAGGTCTCGGAGCTTTGGGAGACCCTGTCCTATTCCGGCTTTCGTGCGCTCGCTTCGCGACACTGGCGCGTCGGCCTCTCCGAGATCCGGGGGGATCTCTCGAAGCGGGCGTTCGTGGGCGCTCTGCAGCGACTCGTGCCGGCGATCCGCCGTGCGGATCTGATCGAGCCGCGCGCCGGAGTCCGGGCGCAAGCGCTCTCCGCGGACGGGCGCCTCTTCGATGATTTTTGGTTCGACCACGCCGAGAACGTGATCCACGTCCGAAACGCGCCTTCGCCAGGGGCGACCTCGAGCCTGGCGCTCGCACCAGAGATTGTTGACGTTGCCGAGCGGACGATCTCCGCGGACTAGCCGCGATCGCGCACCCGCTTCGGGACTACGCAAGGGTTCTCTCGAGCCGTTGAGCGGCCTGGTCCCAGGCCACGACCGCCTGCTCGTAGTCATCCTTCCGACCGATGTCGAACCAGAGGCCGTCATAGGTGTGGGCGCCGACCCGTTCGCCCGCGGAGAGCAGGCTGTTGACGAGGTCGGGAATGTCGAAGTACGAGCCGCGGGGAATGAAGTCAAGTGCTCGTGGCTCGAGGACGTACACGCCCATGCTGACGAGCGATTCGATCTCAGGCTTCTCCTCGTAGGCCTGGACAGGCCCGGATCGCAGGTCGACTCCCTCGAGGTGTAAGACGCCGTAATCGATCTTCACCGTGCGCGGATGCGTCGCGATCGTGAGCACATTGCGGCTCCGCCGGTGGTGACTCACGAGAGCTCGGTAGTTGAGGGTGGTCAGAACATCGCCGTTCATCGCGAGGAAGGTCTCGTCGAGTCCTTCCACGAGGGGTAGCGGGCCGGCCGTACCAAGTGCCTCTTCTTCTTGGAAGTAGGTGATCTTCGCCTGCAGCATCGACCGGCTGTCGAAGACCGCACGGATGAGGTGCGAAAGGTGGCCCACGCAGAAGGTGACGTCGTTGAAACCGTGCTCGGCAAGCTGTTCGACGACGATCTCGAGAATCGCTCGCTCGCCGATCGGCATGAGCGGTTTGGGGAGTACGGATGTGTATGGCGCGAGCCTCGTCCCTCTGCCTCCCGCCAGGATCACCGCCTTCGTCGGGCCCGCGCTCGGACGTCCGTTCGATCTGGCGGGGCCGTCGCCGTTTCGCCGGGTCGCCATCAGGCGATCCCCGCGTATCCGCTCAGCCCGTAATCGACAACCCTCGCCAGCGAAACGGGCTGACCTTCGTACGGGTTGACACTAGCGCCCGTTTTCGGTTGACCCAACGTCCCGTTCTCTCCCTTAGCCGCAACGCGCGCGTACAGACTCTTCCCGGGACTCGCGCGCCTTTCGAGGGAACCTAAGGATCTCGCGGGTTCTGCGATAGACCAGAAAGCAAAACCCAACAGGATGGGCAGTACCTAGTCTGTCGGGGAGGGACAGCTCCTTGCCCGCATTAAGACCGCATTAAGGGAAACGGGCCTTCCCGTTTGGTCATCGGGACTGCCCGCCCCCTCGCAGTCGTCAGATAGTCCCGGACGCCCGCATTGCGTCGAGGCGTCTGCGGCGTATCCTCGGCGCACGGGAACGCTAACCGACGAGCGAGTGGCAGACTACTGGCCGCTCGATGGGTTCTTCTGCGCCACGTTCACGCGTTCAAGCTCGATGATCGACCGGTCGATCGTCCCGGTCATATTCCTCCACGCATTCCCGCTTGACGCGCGGATGTGGGATGCGCAGGTTTCCTTTCTCGATCGTGCGGGCTACGAGACGATCGCGCCCAACCTGCCCGGTCGCGAGCCGGACAACGATCTTGCGCGCTGGGCCGAGCGCGTCCTCGAGCTCCTGCCGGACAGCTTCATCCCCGTGGGCTGCTCGATGGGCGGCTATTTGATCTTCGAGCTCTGGCGCCAGGCGTCCGGTCGCATCCCGGCGCTCGTCCTTGCGGACACGCGTGCGGGTGCCGACACTCCGGAAGTGCGCCAGGGCAGGGAGGACACGATCCTCCTTCTCGGCGAGGACGGATTCGATCCTTTCTGGAAGGCCCAGGTGCCGAAGCTCTTTGCCCCGGGCACGCCCAGTGAAGTCGTCGAGCGCGCTCGAACGATCGCCTCCGAGCAGCCGATCACGAATCTTGTCGCGACGCTCCAAGCGCTCGGAGCGCGCCCAGATTCGCGGGAGACGGTGCGCGAGATCGACGCACCCGCCCTCGTGCTCGTCGGTGAGCACGACCAGCTGACGCCTCCGAGCGAGTCGGAGGCGATCGCCCAGTCTCTACCGCAGGGACGACTCGTGACTCTTCCGGACGCCGGCCACCTGACGCCGCTCGAGAAGCCCGACGAGTTCAACGAGGAGGTGCAACTCTTCCTGGTAGGAGCGCTTGGCGAAACATAGTCTGTGCCGTAGGAGGCGGGCTCCTTGCCCCAACGCATCCGCGTTCAGAATGACGGGTCGCCCCCGTACCTGACATCGATACGAGGGCTCCCTGCGTCCTGGCCTCGGAACGACCATTCCGTCCCGACGGCGAGCGACGCTCCGCCAAGCCCTCCCTAGCGAGCACTTCGGCTTGACAGACCTGCTCAGAGTTAGTAATAACTAACTTCTGATGACGGAGCGCCTCGCACGAGCGAGCAGCCGCAGGCCGTGGCTGACCGTCTGCGCCTGGGTTTTGGGGCTCGTCCTCGCCTTCGGAATCATCGCCGTCTTCATTGGAGGCTCACTTACGTCGAACAGCGACGTGACGGCCCAGACCGAGTCGAAGCGCGCTCAGGAGGTGCTCGACGAGGCTTTTCCGCCCACACCGACCAACGGCTTCAGCGACATCGCCGTGGTCCGCGCCGAAAACGGGAGGGCGACCGATCCCGTGGTGGAGAAGCGGGTCGACGCCCTCGCGACCCAAATCCGCGGCGAGGGCGTCGCGAACGTCGTCACGTACTACAAAACCAAGGACAAGCGCCTGCTTGCCGCCGACGGCAAGGCAACTGCGGTGCTGATCGGGCTCGGGGTCAACGGATCGATCGACTCGGTCGTGAGTGCGGTGAGGCGGCTTGACGCCGAGGCGGGCTACGAGGCAGCCGTGACCGGCGACGAGACGATCAACGCCGACTTCGACAAGCTCTCCCAAGAAGATCTTCGCAATGGCGAGCTCTTCTTCGGGGCGCCTGTGGCCCTCATCATCCTCGTCCTCGTCTTCGGCGCCGTCGTCGCCGGGCTGATTCCGCTTCTCCTCGCGATCGTCTCGATCATCGTCGCTCTCGCGCTGACGGCCCTCGTCGGCCAGGTGTTCGAGCTCTCGGTCTTCGTCGTGAACATGCTCACGGGCATGGGACTCGCCCTCGGCATCGATTACTCGCTCTTCATCCTCTCTCGCTACCGCGAAGAGCGCTTGGCCGGCAACGAGAAGCCCGATGCGATCGGGATTGCGGGCGCGACGGCAAGTCGGGCGGTCCTCTTCAGCGGCATTGCATTCGTCCTCGCCATGGTCGGGATGACGCTCGTCCCCGACACGATTCTTCGCAGCCTCGCTGTCGGGGCGATCCTCGTGGGCATCGTGTCGGTCGCAGCCGCGCTGACGCTCATGCCCGCCATCCTCAGCATCCTCGGTGACCGTGTGAACAGTCTGCGCGTCCCGATCGTCGGCCGCACCTCTGCGGGGGAGAGCCGCTTCTGGTCGGCGATCGTTCGCAGAGTCATGCGGCGGCCCGTGGTCAGCCTGGTGGCAGCCGTCGCCCTGCTGCTCGCGGTGGCTACGCCGGTGTTATCGCTCAAGACCGGCCAGCAAGGGATCAGCACGCTGCCCGACCGCTTCGAGTCGAAACAGGGCTTCCTTCTTTTGAACAAGGAATTCCCGGGCCAGACCTATTACCCGGTGCAGATCGTCGTTGACGGAAACGCGCGCTCTCCCGCGGTGAAACACGGAATAGCCCGGCTCGAGTCGGAGCTTGCGACCAGGAAGATCTTCGGCAAGCCGATCGCGGGGACCGACCCTGCGGGCGACGTGACCGCGCTCACCGTCCCCATCGCGGGCGACGCGGACTCGGAGGCCGCGACGAACGCTGTCAAGGACCTGCGCTCCAACCTAGTTCCACGTGCCTTCGACGGCGTCGACGCGAATGTGCTCGTAGGCGGACACACGGCCGAGACGGTCGACTACGAGCAACTGACGAGCCACTGGCTGCCGCTGGTCTTCATCTTCGTGCTCGGCCTCAGCTTCATCCTGCTGACGATCGCCTTCCGGTCGATCGTCGTGCCGGCAACCGCGATCCTCATGAACCTGCTGTCGGTCGGGGCCGCTTACGGGCTGCTCGTGCTTGTCTTCCTCAAGGGCTACGGGAACGAGATCTTCGGCTTCCAGCAAGTTGACTCCGTCGCGGCCTGGGTGCCGCTCTTCCTCTTCTCCGTCCTCTTCGGCCTTTCCATGGATTACCAGGTCTTCTTGCTCAGCCGAATTCGAGAGCGCTTCTCGGCAACGGGCCACAACCGAGATTCGGTGGCGTTCGGAGTCGGCTCGACGGCACGCCTGATCACGGGCGCAGCCCTGATCATCATCGCCGTCTTCTCGGGCTTCGCCCGCGGCGACCTCGTCATGTTCCAGCAGATGGGCTTCGGAGTTGCCGTCGCGCTGCTCATCGATGCGACGATCATCCGGTCGGTCATCGTTCCCGCGAGCATGGCGCTCCTCGGGCGCTTGAACTGGTACCTGCCTAGCTGGCTGAGCTGGCTGCCCGACGTGCACGTCGAGGGTGGCGAGCAGCGACGCCCAGAAACCGCGCGGCCAACCCTCGCCCAATCCGGTTCCAGCTCTCCATAGGGGCAAGGTCGAGCTCAGGGTTCGTCTCGTCCGAGGCGATCCAGCCCTCGACGAGCGCTCGCGTTACCTCGGCGTGAAACTGAATGCCCCAGGCGGAGTCTCCGATCCGGAAGGCCTGAAGCCCTACGGGATTGCGGGCGAGCGGCACCGCACGAGGCGCGAGCTCGAAGGTGTAGCTGTGCCACTGGAAGGCCGGGAACCGGCTCGGGAGGTCACCGAACACGGGGTCCTGGGCGGCCTCAGCGGTCAGCTCGACCTCGTGCCAGCCGATCTCATCGCTCGGCGCGCGCCCGACCCGAGCGCCGGCGGCCTTTGCGATCAACTGACCACCGAGGCACACACCGAATAGCGGTACGTCCTCGGCCAGGAGACGTTTGATCAGATCGTCTTCGTCACGGAGCCAGGGGTGACGGTCTTCTTGGTCGACGTGCATACCGCCGCCGAAGAGGAAGACGGCGTCGAAAGAGTTGGCCGGCTCGGGCAGGGCGCCGTGGGCAATGTTCCACTGAGTCAGCTCGGCTCCGCGATCCTGGACGGCGTCGGCAAAGACGCCGATCGGGCCGTCGTCCTGATGGATCAGGGAGAGGACGCGCATGCCCGGAGTCTAATCTGGAGCTCCTGGGCGGCCTCGCCGGGAGCGCCGGGCCCGACCGGGCTCCCGTCCAGCTCCACGACCGGCATCACTTCTCTGATCGAGGACGACGTGAAGGCCTCGTCAGCGCTGACCAAGTGGGAGAGCGCAAACGCGCCCTCACGCACCTCGTAGCCCAGCGCGGCCGCTTCTCCGATCAGCGTCGCGCGCGTGACGCCGGCGAGGATGCCCAGCTCGAGCGCAGGCGTGTAGAGGACGCGCTCGAGCCGCCACCAGACGTTCGTGACCGGCCCTTCGAGCACGATCTCGTCTCGCGCAAGGAAGACCGCGTCGTCGGCTCCGCGTCGCCTGGCCTCCGCTTCGGCCGCCATGTTGACGGCATAGCTCGTCGACTTGACTCCTCCCAGGAGCCAGGGTGCGAACGCGCGCAGGTCTGCCTCCAGCCCGAGCGGGAGCGCGACGACCTTGATCCCGCGGGAGCGCATCTCATCGAGGTGCGGGGGGAGAGCGCTCACGAGCGCAAGCGCGGTGGGGCGGCTCTCTCCTTCCCGCCCCGCCGTCCAGTAGAGCCGCAGAACGGCGTCGGGCTCACCGGCCGCTTCGATCGCGGATCGAGCGAGCTGCGCGCACTCCTCCAAGTCCACTGAAGGAAGACCGATCCGCTCGCCCGAGCCGGCGAGGCGGGCGAGATGCTCCTCCAGCTTGAAAGGCCGGCCGTCGTAGACGCGTGTCGTCTCGAACGCTGCTCGCCCGCGCGAGAGCGCCTCGTCATCGGCGCGCAGGACGGGCTCGTCCGGATCGACGAGGCCGCGCCCGCCAACCGCGAGTGCGAGGAGACTCACAGCGCGACCGGCTGGTCGACGGGCGCGCCGATCGCGGCGAGGAGTGGCCGTGCCTTCACCCAGGATTCCTCGATCTCCTCTTCTGGATCGGAATCCCAAACGATGCCCCCTCCGACCCAGAGGTGGATGCGCTCTTCCGCGACAGCGAACGTGCGGATGGTGAGCGCGAGAACCACATCGCCGTTCGGCCAGACGCGTCCGAGCGCGCCCATCGAGGCGCCGCGTCCGACCGGTTCGAGCGCCGCGATCTGGTCGACGGCCGAGATCTTTGGCGCCCCTGTGATCGAGCCTCCCGGGAAGACGGCCTCCAGCAGCTCGGCCAGCCCCACGCCGTCGCGCAGACGCCCTTCGACCCGAGTGACGAGGTGCCTGACGCCCGCGAGCGCTTGCTCCGTCATCAGGCCGGGCCAGCGCACGCTGCCCGGCTCGCAGACACGCGAGAGATCGTTGCGCTCCAGGTCGACGATCATCACGTGCTCCGCAGCGTCCTTCTCGGATTCGCGAAGGTCATCCTCGTCTAGCGGGCGAGTGCCCTTGATCGGCGCCGTCCAGACGCGTCGCCCTCGTCGCGCGAGCAAGAGCTCCGGCGAGGCTGACACGATCGTCCAGCCGTCGCCTTCGAACGGTTCGGGGTTGAGCGGATGGAGGCCGGCAAGCGCCGGGACGAGGCCGACGGGATCGCCCTCGAACGGCGCCGAGAGGTGCTGGACCAGGTTGACCTGGTAGACGTCGCCTCGGGCGATCGCTTCCTTGACGGCCTCGATGGCCTCCGCGTAGTCATCATCGCGCCAGGTGCGCTGCCACTCGCCGATGCGATATGGGCCAACCTCGGGCGAGGGCTCGTCGAGCGGACGAATGCGACAGGCGGCGAGTGGGAGCCTGCAGGGCTCGGGCGGGATCGGCGCCGCGGTCCGGCGAATCGCCTGCGAGAGCCCGTAGCCGAGATAGAGGTCGGCGATGAGTCCGTGCGCGCCGAAGAACCCTTCGTCCCGAAGGTAGTCCTCGATCGCCGCGAAAGCGCCCTCAGCCTGCCGGAGCTCGAGCATGGCTCTAACGCTACCCGCTCGCGCTCGTAGAATCGGGCCCGTGGATGGGCGGCCGATCGGCATTTTCGACTCCGGCGCGGGCGGGCTGACCGTCCTCCATGAATGCCTCGTCACGATGCCCCACGAGGACTTCCTCTACCTCGGCGACGGCGCTCGCTGTCCGTACGGCCCGCGCCCGCGCGCCGAGATCCGCCGCTTCTCCCACGAGATCACCTCGTACCTCGAGGGCACCGGCGTGAAGCTCATAGTTGCCGCCTGCAACTCCGCCACGGCGGCGGCGCTCCCGGAGCTCCAGGAGCGGATTGCTGTGCCGATCGTCGGCGTGCTCGCGCCCGAGGCGCACGCGGCGGTGCAGGCGACCCGCAACCGCCGCATCGGGGTCATGGCTACCGAGGCCACGGTCGAGAGCGGCCGCTACGCGGACGCTGTCCACGCTCTCGACGCGGGCGCCCACGTGGTCGCGCAGGCATGCCCGCGGCTCGTGCCCCTGATCGAGGCCGCGGCGCCGACGGAAGAGCTCGACGCGGCCGTTCGCGAGTATGCAGCTCCGCTCAAAGAAGCGGAGGTCGACACCGTCATCCTCGGCTGCACCCACTATCCGTTGATCCGTCCCGTCTTCGAGCGGGTGTTCGGGCGCGCGACGGCGCTTGTCTTCTCCGCCGAGGAGACGGCTCGCGAGGTGGCCGAGACGCTCGAGCGCAAGGGGATCGCAAACGACCCGAGTCGCGAAGGCTCCGTGCGCTTCTTGACGACGGGCTCTCCGGAGGAGTTCAGGGCACTCGGGGAGCGCTTTCTCCAGCTGCCGATCGCGGCGGTCGAGCAGGTAGCGATCCGCGACCTGGAGCTCGCAGCCGCATGAGCAGGGAGGGCCGCCGGCCCGACCGGTTGAGGCCGGTCGACGTCATTCCCGACTTCATCGAGCAGGCCCACGGCTCGGTTCTCATCTCCTTCGGTAAGACACGTGTGCTCTGTACAGCGACCATCGAGGATGGTGTTCCGCGCTGGCTTGTCGGCACCGGCCGCGGCTGGATGACCGCTGAGTACGGCATGCTCCCGGCCTCGACCGGAGAGCGAACCGCACGCGAGGCCCGCTTGGGCCGACAGAGCGGGCGCACGGTCGAGATCCAGCGTCTGGTGGGACGCTCGTTGCGCGCCGCCTACGACCTGGAGAAGCTGGGAGAGCGAACGCTCTGGCTCGACTGTGACGTTCTCCAGGCGGACGGCGGCACGCGCACGGCTGCGATCACCGGCGCGTGGATCGCGCTCGCGCGCGCGGCGAAACGGATGGGCTTGGCCGAGCCGGTTGACCGGGTCGGCGCCGTCTCGGTTGGCATTGTCGGCGGTGAGTCGCTGCTCGACCTGGATTACGAAGAGGATTCGTCCGCAGACGTGGACATGAATGTCGTCATGCGCGGGGACGGAATGCTCATCGAGGTGCAGGCGACCGCGGAGCGAAACGCCTTCAGCCGGGAACAGCTTGACGGCCTGATCGATCTCGCCGCCGCGGGCATCGAGCGGCTCGGCGAGATCCAGCGTGAGGCGGTCGGATGATTCCGGAGATCTCCTGGGTCGAGGTCGGGCTGCGACTCGTGGTCGCCGCCGCGCTGACCGGGATGGTCGGACTCGAACGGGAGTTGCGCGAGCGCGCTGCCGGCCTCCGCACGCACATCATGGTCGGAGTCGGCTCGGCGCTCTTCACGATCGTTTCTGCCTACGGCTTCAATGCGTTCCTGCAATCGGGCGCGAACGTGGTCCGGGCCGACCCCTCGCGTATCGCGGCGCAAATCGTCACGGGAATCGGCTTCCTCGGCGCCGGCGCGATCCTTCGTCAGTGGCTTTCGATCCGCGGTCTCACCACCGCGGCAGGCCTCTGGGTGGCTGCCGCGATCGGGATGGCGGTCGGCGCCGGGTACTACTCGGCTGCCCTCCTCGGGACCGGTGTCGTTCTGGTCAGCCTCGGCCCGCTACGCCTGGCCGAGGGCGCGATTATGGCGCGTCGTCGGCGGGAGGAAGGTTCGCTCGAGATCGATCTGAGGCCGGAGCAGCCACTCGCACCGGTCCTTGCTGTCCTCGAAGGACAGCGTGCGCGTGTACACCGTATCCAGCTCGAGGAGGAACCCGAGGGCCGCGAGCTTCGAATTCAGGTGCAGCTCCCACCGGGCGTCTCCGGCCGCGAGCTCGTCGAAGAGCTATCGCACCTCGACGAGGTAACCGCAGTCCGTTGGGACGAATAAACCTCGCGGATCTGGCGGCCGGCGCTACTGCCGCGCGCGGCGCGGCCGCGCTGCCGTCTGGTACCGCTTGCGACAGGATCCGGCGCGCGCGGCGCCTCCCGGTACTGACCTGTACTGTCTCGGCGCCGCTCGCTTGGCTCCTTTGCCAGCGGCGCCCCAGATGACGCGAGTACGCGTCGCTTTCGCCTCGCAGAACGATCACAAGCTGCGCGAGCTGCGTGAACTCCTGCCTGGCTGGGAGATCGAGCCGCTCGACGTGAACTCGATGCCGGAGGAGACCGGCTTGACCTTCTACGAGAACGCGAGCGCCAAGGCCCGGTTCGGACGCATGGTCAGCGAGTCCGACGTATGGGTGCTCGGGGAGGATTCCGGCCTCGAGGTCCGCGGGCTCAGCGGGGCCCCCGGGATCCGCTCCGCGCGCTACGCCGGACCGGGCGCGAGCGACGAGGACAATATTGCGAAGCTCCTCGCCGAGCTCGAGGGCTTCCAGGGCGACGCGCGGCGGGCACGGTATGTCAGCGAACTCGTTTGCCTTGCACCCGGACGGGAGGAGTTGGGCGGCTCCGGAGTGCTCGAAGGCCGGATCGCTGAGGAATCACGGGGCTCGGGCGGCTTCGGATACGACCCTGTTTTCATCCCGGAGGGTCACGATCAGACCGTGGCCGAGCTCGGGGACGACTGGAAACGCGAGTGGAGCCACCGGGCTCGTGCTGCGGCCGCGCTGCGTGCCGCAGTAGGCGAGGCTGCCGAGGCCTTGTAGATTTTCCGCGTGCTCTTCTCCCAAGACACCAAGGCCAACGCTCTCGGTCGCTGTCCTTTCTTCACCGGCCTCTCGCGCAAGGAGCTCCTGGAGCTCGCCAAGGTGACCGAAGACCTGGAGGTCGAAGAGGGGAAGACCCTCACGCGCGAAGGACAGAGCGGGAGTGAGTTCTTCGTCATCGTGGACGGCGAGGTCTCGGTCACGAAGGACGGATCGGAGATCAGGACGCTTGGCCCCGGGGATTTCTTCGGCGAGATCGCGCTGCTCGCAGACACTCCGCGAACCGCGACGGTCACGGCGAAGACTCCGCTTCGCTTCTTCGTCCTCACCCGTCAGGCCTTCCGCAGCCTCCTTGCGCACCAGCCGGAGCTCGAGGAGAAGGTGATAAAGGCGCTCGACGAGCGCCTCCGCCCAACCTCGGGCGACGACTAGGGGGTTTGGCGGAACGTCGCTCGTCCTCGGGACGGGATGGTCGTTCCGAGGCCAGGACGCAGGGAGCCTTCGTATCGATTCCAGCTACGCGGGCGACCGAGGACACAGCCTCGTGGCGAGCAGCGCGCCTCGGACGGCACAGACTATGTTTCGTCAAACCCCCTAATCAGGCGACCCCGACGCCCTCTTCGGCGGCGACCGCTTGCGCACGTCCGCGCGTCATCCACCAGTTCA
>Ga0066710_100000801_pt1 | contig 20945 bp, 21 predicted proteins | sample GraSoiAngelo_159_FD_79666 | JGI IMG/M metagenome (GOLD analysis project Ga0066710, IMG submission 79666) | Grasslands soil microbial communities from the Angelo Coastal Reserve, California, USA - 14_1009_16_40cm | ecosystem: Environmental > Terrestrial > Soil > Grasslands | place: USA...
CACACTGGTCGCCGTCAACGAGCTTATTTCTTGAGCCGCAGTTTGGCTGCGTTCCGCGAGTTTTCTAACTTCGCTAGCGACGACCGCAAACCCTTTGCCGTGTTCACCTGCTCGAGCGGCCTCAATAGCGGCATTGAGTGCGAGCAGGTTGGTCTGGTAGGCGATCTCCTCGATGATAGAGATTTTCTGCGCGATGGTTTTCATGGCATCGACGGATTCGGCGACAGCTTTGCCGGATTCCTCCACGTCTCGGACGCCTTTTCCAGCCATTTGTTCCATCTGACGGGAGTTTTCAGCGTTTTGCGTGATCGAGGCATGCATTTGTTCCAGGCTGGAGCTGGTTTCTTGTACCGAGGCTGCTTGCTCGCTGGTTCCCTGCGATAATTCTTGTGCCGATGATGAAACTTGCGTTGCGGCGGCCGAAACAGCGTTAGTCGACTCGCGCACCTGAACGATGATGACGGATAATCTGTCGATAAATTGGTTGAACGACTGGGCCATCATGCCGATCTCGTTGTGCGAGACATCTTCGATTCGTTTAGTCAGATCGCCTTCACCATGCGCGATGTCGCGCAATCCCCTCTCTACTTGATGAAGCGGTCTTGACACTTCGCGGCGTACCAAGGCGTTGATCACCAAGAATAGGATAAGTAGGCCGAGCCCCTCGCGAATAATGAGACGTGCCCAATACCGGCTCAGGGCTTCGTCGACGGATTCGGTGGACAAAGACAATTTAATCGTTCCGACCGGCTCCGGGCCGTACTTTACATTGCGCGTTGCCGTAACCGTCTTACCGCCGCCATCGGTCGATCCTTTTGCTGCAATGATTTTTCCAGAAGCATCTCGAACCTCGACAAAGCGAATCATGCGGTCGCTGCTGAAGCCGCTAACGAGAGTGTTGACATTATCCCGGTTGAAAGTGAACAGAGAGCTCCCCACATTGGCCGCGAACAGATCGGCAAGACGAACCGCCTCTTCCTCAAGGCTATAGAGTAAAGACCGCCGCTCGAACTCTCCGCTGACGAATGTTGCCAGGAATGAGATGGTCAATAGGGTAACGCCGGTCACGCAACTAAACCGAACAGTGAGCCGTGTGCGCCACCCCCCGCCGAGCTGTGTTGCGAAGAAATTTTTCATTGGGTGCAAGTCCATTTCATCATTATCGGACCGGTATGGCGCCTTGGGACCCGATGACCTTACGACCGTCTGCCGTGGCAATGAATTCAACAAACCGCTTGGTCAGTCCTTGGGGCTCGCCAAGAGTGACTATGCCGCGCTCACTAAAAAACCGATATTTCTCGTTGCGCGCGGTTTCCGCTGTCGGATTCACGCCGTTGATGGCAACCGCTTTGATGTTCTCATGGTCTCTAAAATTGGACCCCAAGTTGGTAATTCCAATCGTGCCGGGTCGTTTTTCGAGGGCATCCAAGACCTCATTCCCCCGCAATAGCGGGATCGCGTCGCTGGTGATGACCAGGTCTTTGAAACACGCCATCTTGTTGCGAAACGCTTCCGTGTTGTTGTCGTCACGCTTGCGGGTGAGAACCACGATCTTCGCCTCGTTACCGCCGACCTCTTTCCACGATTTGATTTTGCCGCCGAAAATATCGCAGATTTGGCCGTCGCTCAGATTGGAGATCGGTATGGATTTGTGAAAAACCACGCCGGCCATCGAGCGCGCCACCGGGAAATAGACCAGTTTTCCCTTCTCGTTCGAATGGAGCGGGCGTGAAATTAGACCGATATGGAAACGGCCGGCGCGGACTCCTTCGAGACCGCCTTCGGTGCTCATCGATTCCGGTCGAACCTCCACGTTGTCGCCGGGATTCTTCGCCATATATAGCTTGGCAAGATCGACAACCTCCTCGTTCAAGCTACCGGAACCGCCGATGATGATTTTCTCTTCGGCGGAGGCGAAAGAGACGCTGAGAAACAGCGCCAGGAGTGCGATGATTTGTGTCTTCATGTTCATCTTTCTGCCTTCTCCGTTCATAATTCTCCCAAGCTTTCCAATTGTGTAATGCATCGGCTCCTTTGTCGTACCGTCGAAACGATCAGTTCTCAGCCCACGCCAAGCACGTCGTGATAAAATGAAATACTTTAAGGACGTTTCGCGGAATTGTTTCCCACAGTCGTGTACCCCGATGCTCAATTTGCGTCTCAGGAGCAAGTTCCGTTCCTGATGGTAGATAAACGGGTGCCTACTTAATTTGGACAGATCCGGCCGAAGCGCTAGTTAAGCCAATGGTGAACCAGGGTTGGAGGACTTCGGAAGTCGTGGCGGAGCGAGCGATGAAGCGTGTTGTTTCACCCGATCAGCGGTGGGTTGGATTCGAAGGATCGCTCCATGGGCAGCAACGCGCAACATGCGATGAGAGCCATAGTCAGTAACAGTGCAGTCGCGGCAACCAGAGTCCCGGATAACTGCCGGTGCCCTTGTGATATTTGGGTTTTGGCGACCTGTGATTGACTCACAGTTCTCTTCGTAGCGGAGATGCTTTGCTTCGATTGCCCGGCGCCGGACGGAAGGCTCCTGAATGCGCGCCGTCTCTGTCCAAGCGATCGGACGTGCCGCGCGTTGACGATGTCGCCGAGCGCGGATCGTCTCGCGCTCTTAGCCGGGCCGATTCGGATTTTGGATTTCGCGCGTAATCGGCCGCGCGGTTCTGCTCCGATGCTTTGACCTGGATCAAGCTCATCAGCTCTTGGAGATGCTCGGCCTGTCCGGCCATCTCGTTAGCGGTGCTGGAAAGTTCTTCCGCGGCGGCAGCGTTTCGCTGTGTTACTTGGTCGACTTGGTTCATCGCCCGGTTGACTTGCGAAACCCCAGCCGACTGTTCCCTGGAGGCAGTGGCGACCTCCTGGACTAATTCCGCGGTTCTTTTAATGGCCGGGACCAATTCCCCGAGCATGTGGCCGGCTCTCTCAGCCACTCTCACGCTGGATGAAGCCACACTGCTAATTTCCTGGGCGGCGGTCTGGCTGCGTTCGGCGAGTTTTCTCACTTCGGTGGCGACCACGGCAAACCCTTTGCCATGCTCTCCGGCTCTCGCCGCTTCAATGGCGGCGTTGAGGGCGAGCAGGTTGGTCTGGTAGGCGATATCTTCGACGATAGAGATTTTCTCGGCGATGGTTTTCATGGCATCGACGGACTCGGCGACGGCTTTGCCGCTTTCCTCCATTTCTTTGGCGCCTTTGAGAGCCATGTGTTCCATCTGCCGGCTGTTGTCGGCGTTTTGTGTGATGGAGGCGTGCATCTCTTGTAAACTGGACGTGGTTTGTTGGACAGACGCAGCTTGCTCGCTCGTACCACGCGACAACAACTCTGCCGAAGACGACACCTGGTTAGAGGCCGTAGAGACGGCATCGGTCACTGATCGAACCTGGTCGATGATTTGGCTCAGTGTCTCGATAAATTGATTGAAGGACCGGGCGATGTCTCCGATCTCATCGCGGCGATCCCCGGCTTCATCCCAACGAATGAGCCCGGAGTTGCCGATATTGATATCTCGGAGTTTGGCGGTGAATCTTTCTAGAGGATGGGCGATGTTCCAGGCCAGATAAAAACCGAGAAATATTCCGGCTCCTATGATAACGCCGCCAAGCGCCAATGGCAGTGTATGTGTCGCTGCATCGGAGGATGTGGCGGGGGCCGCGCTATACACGAGCGCGCCGAACGTGATGTAACCGGCCGTGAATACGCCGCAGAGAAGCGCCAGTTTTTCTCTCATCTTTAGATGTCTCATTGTTCTGAGCATAAGGATCTCCTGAAAAACATGAGCCGCGCGTCCGCTTCAACCGCTATAATGCGCTGCGCGACTTCTTAGCCGCCGGCTCCCGAAACAAGGCCCGGCTGCGCGGCGCCCAGCGATACGGGGTTAATTATATCGCTGGCGGAAAGCACCTTATCGATGTCCAAGATAAGCACAAACTTGGCGCCTGCCTTGCCCATGCCTCGCAAAAAATCCGTGTTCACGTGCGTGCCGAAGGGTGGAGCGGGTAGGATGTCATCGCTAAATAATTCAACGACTTCACTTACGGAATCAGCCATTATCCCCATAACGGTTGGTTCCGCCCCAAAGTTTAATTCGACAATGACGATGCATGTGCGGTCAGTCACCGGACTGGTGGGAAGACCGAACTTCACCGCGAGGTCGACAACCGGCACGACGCTGCCGCGTAAGTTGATCACGCCACGGATGGATGGAGGCGTTTGCGGAACTGTGGTGAGAGTACCGTAAGTGATGATTTCCTTCACGCGTAGAATGCCGACGGCGTACTCTTCGCCGGCTATGTGAAAGGTCAAGTACTGAGTCTGATCCGTGGTATTGTGCCCTTCGTTCATAACAGTTTCTCCCTTAGTGGTATCTTACCGGAGTGGGACCGTCGTTGCGGGCTGTCAAAAATCCTTGGGATTCATTTTCCGACCCGCCCAACTCTCCGTGTGCTCGGATCACTTCGCGCATCAGTCCGGGAACATCCAGAATCAACGCCACACGACCATTGCCGAGAATGGCGGAGCCGGCGATGGCGGAGAGTTCCTGAAAACGTTTTCCCAGCGGTTTTATAACGGTTTGGCGAGCACCATAGAGCATGTCTACGGCAAGACCGGCTTTGACTCGACCGACTTCGATGACGACGATATTTTCGCGCGCCGGACGTGGGCTCGTTAGCCCAAACCAGTCGCGCAGGCGAATGTACGGTAGCGGGTGGCCGCGCAGATTGATCACCCCACGGCTGCTGTTGTTGTGGCGCTCTTCGGCGGGCAATTCGATACACTCGAGAACGGCGTGCAGCGGTAGCACATAGGTCTCGTCACCGATGCCGACCCCGAAACCTTCGATAATTGCGAGAGTCAACGGCAAGCGGATGGTAATCGTCGTGCCGTTGTCAGGGCGGCTGGCAACGCCGACCGTGCCACGTAAAGTCTCAATATTTCGCCGCACGACGTCCATGCCGACGCCGCGCCCAGATAAATCCGTGATCTTTTCCGCAGTGGAGAAGCCTGGTTCGAAAATAAAGTTGAAGAGTTCCTGATCGGAGAGCTGCTCAGGCTCCGCAACGACTCCCATAGATCGCACGCGCGCGGCGATTAGGTTGCGATTTATGCCCGCGCCATCGTCGATAAGTTCAATGACAATGCTGGCGCCGTCATGAAGTGCCTTGAGCGTGATCGACCCACAAGGATCTTTCCCTTTGGTGCGGCGTACCTCCGGCGCTTCTATGCCATGATCCAAGGCGTTTCTGATCATATGCGTGAGCGGATCCTTGAGCTTTTCCACCATGCTTAAATCGATCTCAACGTCGTCTCCCTGAATCAGCAAGCGAGCGACTTTGCCGCTCGCCTGAGCGACGTCGCGCACGGTGCGGATGTACTGGCGGAAGATCGGCCCGACCGGCACCATGCGGGCTTTCATGATTTGTTCTTGAAGATCCAAAGAAAGGCGCTCCAGTTGTCCATGCGCTTCCAATGCTTCATCGATTGGGTGCGTCGGAGTTTCCAACGCTTGACGCAGCCGGCCGTGTGCCACGGCGATCTCGCCGGCCAGGTTGAGCATGCGGTCGAGCTTTTGGATGTCGACTCGGACAGTATCGGCGCGCTCCACCAACGCATGGAAATCTTCGCGGCGCCGGCGGACTGGCTGTTGGCTCGGCTTAGTATCCTGTGGCGTGGGAGGCCGTTGCTTTTCGGCTGGGGCCGCGTTTTTGTTAATTAGCTGCGCCAGCAGCGCTTGATGTTCCGGACCGATCTCTTTCGCGCCAGCGATGGCGTCAGGGATCATTTGCCGAAGCGCATCCACCGAGCGCAGCAGTAATGTGATGGTTTCTTTGGTGACGGGCAGGACACGGTTGCGTAGCTGTTGGAGCAGCTCCTCGAAGGCGTGTGCGAATTCCGAAACTTTGGGAAATCCCAGGCCCGCGGCATTGCCTTTGATCGTGTGCGCGCCACGAAAGATCGCTTCGAGAAATTTCTGGTCTTCGGGATAGGTTTCGAGGCCGATCAGCGACTCTTCCATCCGAACCAGGTGTTCTTCCGATTCGGCCACATAGGTTTTCAGTATTGCCTGGAAATCGATGTCCATTTGGGTTTCTACAATTGCTTGATCCACGCCGAGCCGTTGTCGGTATGGAAAATCAACTTCCGGCCCCGGTCGCCGCCGACATCATGCCCGACGATGGGAATATCGGCGGCCTGCAAAACCTCCCGGGCTATTTGCACGTTCTTCGTGCCCAGGTGATTTTCTCGGCTGCGAAATGCCTCCAAGACGCAGGCGCCGCCGAACAACTTTGCGCGCAAGCGCATCTGCTCGGCACCAAGCCCCAGTATCTCTTCGATCAGTTCACGCACGGCGTGGTTGCCAAAGCGCAACGACGCTTGATCGTCGCCGACGTCCATGGGAAGTAGAAAATGATTGATGCCGCCGATTTCCGTCAACGGGTCCCAAAGACATACGGACACGCACGATCCGAGAATCGTGGTCACGGCGCAGCTCTCGGGTGAAACAAAGAGCTGGCCGGGGTGCAAATAAAATTTTGACCGGTCACCGGAGCACGGCGCGGTCGCCGATTCGCCGTTGATGGATTGTTTTGCCACAGGAGTTGTTGCCGCTGAATTCGATAGTCGAAACAATTGTCACTCTCCGAGCAGGTTTTTGACCTTAGCTACTAATTCGAGACTATCAATCGGTTTGATGATGTAGTCACTACAACCGCTCTCGTAGCCGGTTTCCATGCTTTCCGCCTCCGCCTTGCTGGTTACCATGACAATCGGTACGCCCCGGGTTTGCACGTTCTCACGGATATGCCTGACGGCCTCAAAACCATTCATTTTCGGCATGACGACGTCCATCAAAATGAGATCGGGCCTCGTTTCTAGGGCTTTAGCTACGCCTTCTTCTCCATTCCGCGCCATTACGAGCTCGTAAGAGCTCTTCTCCAGGATCATCTGCTCCATTTGCAAGATGGTCTCTGAATCATCCACGAGCAAGATTTTTCTGGGTGCCATCGATTTGCCTCTTTCTCACGTGTCTTGGGATCCTGACCATACGTAACGTGGCGGTCGTCTAGTCCTATGACGCGCGGTAGAACCCTAAGCGGAGATGACACGAGCAAGATATTTGCCATCAACGTAACTATTGGAAAAAAGGGAAGATCTTAGATGAAAGGATGGACAAACGGCGTCGTTGAAGAACAAAGGTGTACGGGGACGGCCGCGCTTTGTGCCTCGCTGCATAAAACGGTTCACAATTTACCCGACGACGGCACGATAGAAGCATCGACAAACGACGAATTTGTTTTCAAACCATACCTGGCAGCAGGGGCGGGTACGATGTCGCTCATGGCAGGCGAGTCGAGCACGTCGTCGAATTGGAAGCGGAGCGAGAGATGAGAATTTGAGAATGGGATTGACGGCTAATTGAACTGCACGCTGCCGCTCCTGATTCTCAACGGTATTCGATGCATCAAGGAGCTTTTTGCCACCTGTGAATTATCGTTCTTGGGTGCTGGGCTCACTTTTCCGTCGGTGACTGCTTTCAGTCCTAACTTGTCCAAATATGGCCAAAGCAGCGCTTTTACTCTCGGTGAAATTTCATCTACCCTTTGGTTTTTACTAGGATTTATTCATATGCGCCCGTGGCATGCATTTGGCTTTTACAGGGCGGTTGAACTTAAGCCCATGGCCTAGATTCGGTAAATTTGCCGATGGCGAGGAGCGATCCCGTGACCGACAGCGAGAACGAAAAGGCGTCTAGCAGCGATACCAATAATCTCGGAGCCGGGAAGGATGTTTTGTTTGGCTGGTTAGTCGGGCGAGCCGCGGCTGATCTCGGCCTCGCGCAGGCTTTGGCGGCTAGCGAAGCGCAGCGGGCGGAGCAATTCAAACGGTTAGAGGATACTTTGCTCTCCCAGATCCGTCAGCTGCAGCAACAGCTAACCTCCGGCCCAAATTTCGACGCGCAGGTCCCGGAGCTGAATGAGTTGAAAGCGCATATGCAGAGCTTTGCCGAGCGACTGAACGGGGTCGAATCCGTCTCCCAGCAAGCCACGCAGATGCGCGAGTTGGTCAAGTCGGAAATGGCGAGGTTGCATTCGCAACTGGGTGACCGGGAAAGTTCATTGGAAACGCAGCGCTCGCGATTTGACAAGCTGGAAGCAACCATCGGCGCAAAAATAGGAGAGCTCGAGCAAATGATCGGTACGAAGTCCAAGAACTTCGATACCGCCAGGGACGAACTAGAACGCATCAGACGGGAGCTAGGCGCTATCACGAACCGCATTACCCAGGCGGAGCTTGCTACGCAGCAAGCTCAGATGCAAGCAGCCAGCGACGTCGAGCACGCTCAAGAGCATGTCGCTACTCTCGTGACGAGCGAATGCGCTGCGCTCAAAACCGAGCTGTTGGCGAGGTTAGATCAGCCATCACTGGACTTGACCGTTAAGCGCCTCGAAGAAACATTTCAGAAACGCCTCGACGACCTGCACCACCAGCTAGGGCAAAACCTTCCTCGGGTCGATGCCGAAGTCCACGGGCTCCAAACCCAGGTGCGAAGCCTCATACAGCGAGTGGAATCCTTGCCATCCGCGACGGCTGCAGCCGTCGACCTTGATGTCGAGCGATTGCGTTGGAACAGGGACGTTGACGAGCGCGTCACCGCTAGAATCGAAGAACTTGGCAATGAGATTCGGGACAAGCTGGAAACCTTTGGCAGTATCAAAATCGAGAACGAACACTTCTTGACAGAAACCAGCGCACTCGCGCACCGAATGGCGCAGAACGAACAAGCGACGCAGCAAATGGCCACGGACCTCGGTATGGAATTGAACGCGATCAAGGCGGCATTAAACCAACAACAAATGCAGCAACAAGCCACGGAGGCGGTCTTAAAGAGCTTCGAAGACACGGTGTTGACGAAAATCCGGGAAGTTCGGGATTACTTCCTGCAAGGACAAAATAATCTCCAAAACCACGAGGCCCAATTCACGGCGTACAAGACGGACTTGCAACGACTCACGCAACGTTTCGCCGAAATCGAATCGATGGCCCATCGGACCCACGCGCTCATGGTCAACGAAAGCGAGCAGGCTACCCAGGTACAGGCGGGGTTCAGAACTGAACTCGCTGGACTACGGACAGAACTGAGTGAAAGGCAATCGATGGATGCCGTCATTCAGAGCGTCGAAGACAATCTAACCGTGAAGCTCCGAGAACTTCAAAACCAGTTCGCACAGAAAATGCTCGTAGCCGACCGCCGCGATGCGGAGTTTAGAGAAATCAAAGTGCAACTTGAAACCTTGGCTCAAAGAATGACGCAGGCTGGAGCGACGCCGTCAACCCAAGCATCGGCTTTGAATCGAATAAAAGATAGTACGGTGTTTCCCGTCGATATCGATGCGCTCAGGGCGAAACCGGAGGACCGTCTGGGCATAACAAGTTCGAAGACGGAAATCGCACCGCACAGGACACGGGAGATGAGCCAGGAGCACGCCGAACCCAGGGATAGTTTGCTCGATGGCGGGAAGCATCAGCTCACACAGCTGCAGGAACGGATGTCGGCGGATATCGAGCGGGCAAGGGCCGAGCTACGAGAAAAAAGTGGACGCTGGAAGGCGCGCCGCTAATCAAGTCGCCACGCATTTGATGAAACACTAACAGACAGTTGACGACCCGATTCCACAAGAGTCGATCCTAGTAGAATTTCGCTCGACGAGGGTCAATACCGAAGCGCAAAGGCGAGCGCCGAGCGACCGGTGATTGATCGGCGATCTTGTGAGCGGACAGTTTTTCTAATAGTTTCAGATATGGCCGGGAAACGCATACCGACGGGAATTCCCGAACTCGACATTTTGATTGAGGGAGGGCTCAGAGCGGGTAAAACTTATCTCGTCGTTGGCGAGCCCGGAACGGGGAAAACCGTTTTTGGTTTACAGTTCTTGGTGAACGGTCTCATGGAAAAGGAAAAAGGACTGTACGTCGCCATCGACGAAAAACCCGCCGACGTGATTGAGCAAGCCGCTTCGTTAGGGTGGGACCTCACCCCTTTTATCGAGTCGAAGGAATTTCTGATTCTCGATGCTTCCGCTTATTTCAATACGCGCGTAAGCGATGGCCAAGGGAGAAACGTTGATGTCCAGCGCGTCGTCGCCGATCTAAATAACTACATTGCGCGGATGGGAGCCTCACGGGTGGTCATCGATCCGGTCGGGCCACTGCTTTTTAGCCGCGACTCAACATCGCGGGTTCTCGACCAGGTGCGGATGCTGTTCTATGGGCTCCAGGCGAATACGAACGCGACAAATTTGCTGACCACCTACTCCGTGGAGAGAAACGTGCGGGGCATTGAAGAGTACCTCGTTGCGGGGACGATTGTTCTCGAAATGGCGCTCGCCAATAGCCGTTTTGTTCGCACATTGACGATCGAAAAAATGCGGAGTACCGCGCTGACCCCGGCGCAATATCTATTCACTATCGTTCCCGATCGAGGCATAGTGTTGCAGGGTCTGGCTGAATCTCCAACATAATCGTACCGCCATATTATCTGTCACGAAAAACCTCCACATAGACGGCCGTTCCATAGGCTAATACCTCAGTGACGCCAGGGGCAACTTCGGTCGCGTCGTAGCGCACGGCAATGATTGCATTGGCGCCGAGCTGAGAAGCGTGCTCGACCATCAGGCGATGCGCGTCTTGCCGAGCTTTCTCGCACAGTTCAGTGTAAAGAGTGATGTTGCCGCCCAGCAGCGTCTGCAAACTAGCGCCGATACTTCCGACAATACTGCGCGAACGAACGACAATGCCGCGCACCACACCTAGGTTTCTGGTAACACGGTAGCCGGATAGCTCGCCAGCCGTGGTGATCAGTTTCGCATCGACCATTTCGCTCAATACTCCGTCCGATAACTTGCCGATGCAGGTCTCGTAATCCCAACTAGCGCAGCGGCAATGGCTCGCTGCCGGCAAGTTTGTTGAAAAGCGCGATGACCTCGGACTCGCGTGGGATGTCCTTGATCGCTTTCTCTTGCGCTTCCGGCAACAGCGGCGTAGCGTCGTCCGCGGAAAGCTTCTTGAACTCTCTTAGAAAAGCCGGGTCTTTGAAAGTCTTGCGCATCGCGTCGCGATAAATGTTAAAAATTTCTGTCGGCGTCCCGGGAGGCAAAATATAGGGCGACCCGACTAAACGAAATGTGCGGAACATCGCCATGATCTTTCGTTCCCTGTCGGCTCTGGCGAAAGATTCAAGTTCCGGTAACTTATTGAATGTTGGATGCGGATGGCGATCTTCTTTCGGTATCTGAATGATCGCATGATAGTTCATCAGTTTCTTTTCGACATGCTCCGGCGATCTTTGCAAGATTGTGTCCGGGATGTTAGCGCGACCGTCTACCTCGCCGCGCTCCATTGCTAGATCAATCTCAGGGCCGGAATAACCTGTTACGAACCTGGGATCCTTAAGACCAAGCAACCAGGAAAACAGTCTGCCATTGATATAGATGTCATGTCCAACCGTTTGAGCGCCGATGCGCAGGCCTGGGCGCGCGCGCAGTTTTTCTAAAGTATCCGTCCCCACCTTCGCGTTCGTGCCAAAAACATATTGGGCCGTGCTGTTAGACGCACCAAGATAAATCAACTTATCCATATCGTACTCGACGCCAGTCGAGCTCAACACGGCATTGGCAACTAGCCCCGAACCGACGTTGCCGAATATCAGACCGTCCGGCTTGGCGTTACGGTAGATGTAGTTAGTCGCTTTCCTGCCCCCTCCGCCGGGCATAAATTGGGTAACGATGATCGGTTCGCCGGGAATGTATTTTTTGATAAATGGAATCGCCGCTTGCACGCGTAGCGCACCAGTGCCGCCCGGCTCACGTCCTTGTATTAGCAGGATCGTTTTACCTTGGAAGTACGGCGTGGATTGCGCGAAAAGTGGCGCTGCCGCCAGTGTTACGATAAAAACCGCAAGGCTTATGAACGATAGTTCTTTTGTCATTTTGCCTCCCGCGAGAAATCGCGTGGTAGTCCATTACCGGCTCCGATTTGCTCCGTCAAGGCTGTGGAGCGTGAAACCTCGGGGTTTCACCAGCCTCTCTTGGTAAATCTAGCAATCGCGCGTCTATCCTTTTTCGCCGGTCGGCCTGATGAGTCGAATTCCAGCGGGCGTTCGAGTTTCAGTTCGGCGATGGCGGTTTCGCGTTTGCGCGCGCTTTCTTCGGTTTCCTCATACAGTCTTTGTGCTTGAGCTGCTGGTCCGCGTGAACGCGAGATGTCCTTGACGATGATGGTCCATTCGTACGGACCCCGACGGATACTAACGGTTTCGTCAACCCGGACAACTCGGCTAGGTTTAGCCCGGTTGCCGTTGACATTAACTTTGCCGCCGGTGATGGCTTCCGCAGCGAGCGGCCGAGTTTTGAAAAAGCGAGCGGCCCAAAGCCATTTATCGAGTCTGATCTCCGTGCCGATGTCTTTGGCGCTCATGGATATCAACGGGTCGTCGATTTTCAGGGCCACGAAAAGCTCGGTAGGGTGTTGTTTTGTAACAACTTGTAATCGGTCAAATCCACCTGTAGAGGCGTGACGGAAATATATCCTTCATGAACCGTCTGGCAATCGGTTCCGTCGTCGTTGGAAAATCCAAGATCGTCGCCGCCGATCCAGTAATATTTGACGCCGCGTGGATCGACTCTCTCGACAATATTTTCGCTGTAATGACGTTTGCCCATGCGTGTTACGCGCCACCCTTTCAGGTCGCGTTTGGGAATCGGCGGGACGTTCACGTTGAGAAGAGTTTTCGGCGGGATATCCCTTTCGGCGATTCGTTGAATCAGGGTAGCGGTAAACTCCGCTGCGGCGCGAAAATCAAAATCCTTGAAAGTCACCAGCGAGACCGCGATCGCGGGGATGCCCAGCAAAGCCCCTTCGATGGCAGCCGAAACGGTTCCGGAATAGATGATATCATCGCCGAGATTGGGTCCTTTGTTGATTCCTGAAATCACCAGCTCAGGCCGCACTGGCAAGAGGCCCGTGAGGGCAAGTTTTACGCAATCCACCGGTGTTCCATCCACAGACAGTCGCCGCGTACCGAGTTCATGCACGCGCAGGGGGCGATGCAGCGTGAGGGCGTGGCTCATCGAGCTTTGCGCTCGATCGGGGGCCACGGTGTAGATGTCACCGACATGGCGAACACTTTCTTCCAAAGCCGTCAGCCCTTCGGAGTGAATCCCGTCATCGTTCGATAGCAAGATGATCATGGACATATTCTCGCAAAGATGCAGCCAACGAACAAGTGAATACAGGCAGCGAATTTGATCTTGTGTCGCCCGTCGAGACTAGGGTATAGATTTGAATTAAATCGAGGTGAAGTTGTCTATGGCAACTGCAGAGATTGTTGCTATCGGATCCGAGTTACTCTTGGGACAGATCGTTGATACGAATTCGGCCTGGATGGCGCAGCGGCTGACGGCCCTGGGCGTGAATTTATATTTCAAATCCGTCGTCGGTGACAATCCCGGGCGCATGAAAGAAGTCATCTCCCGGGCATTGAAGCGGGCCGACATCGTCATTACCAGCGGAGGATTGGGCCCGACGCAAGACGATCTGACTCGCGAGATTGTCGCGGAGGTGACCGGGCGAAAGTTGATTCAGAATCGGCAGATGTTGGAACAGGTCGAGGAACACTTTCAGCGGCGCGGCCGGCCGATGACGCCGAATAACATCCGACAGTCCTTCATGCCGGAAGGAGCGATCCCGATAAAGAATCCCAACGGTACGGCCCCGTGTTTCATCGTCGAAGACCCGCGCGCTGTGATTTACTCGCTGCCGGGCGTGCCGGTGGAGATGAAATGGCTGTTTGAAAACGAAGTCGAGCCCTATCTGCGGGAGAAGTTCGATCTAGCGGAAGTCATCCACTATCGCATGCTCAAGATCGTCGGCATTGGCGAAAGCGCGGTCGATGACAAGGTCGGTCACTTGATCGCGAATTTGAGCAATCCCACCGTCGGCGTGCTGGCGCTGCCGGGACAGGTCGATGTACGCATCGCTGCCAAGGCAGCCAATCGGGACGAAGCGATGAAGATGATCGCGCCGGTGGAAGCCGAGGTGCGAGAATTGCTAGGCAACGCGATTTTCGCCGCCGACGAGGAAACCATGGAGCATGTCGTCGGCAAGTTGCTGCGCGAGCAGAACAAGACCGTGGCAGTGTACGAGGATCTGACTTGCGGCCAGTTGGCGGAGCGGCTGCAAACCGCGAGCGGGGACCAATTCCAGGCCGGTTTTATCTGTAACAGCGAAGCTTCCAAGCGCGCGTTGCTCGAGCATTCACGCGACGTTAAAAACGTCGACGCATTGCGGAAAGATCCGGTGGCACTGACCGACGAACTCGCCTCGGCGGCGCGCGAGCAGTCGCGCTCCGACTTCGGCTTAGCGCTGCACGCGATCGCCGATCCCGATAGCAAGATTCAGAATCTCGCGCGCGGACAGACCTATGTCTCGCTCACGGACGGAAAAACATTCCTTCGGCGTGAAAGCATGAGCGCCGGCCGAGGCGCCTACGACCGCTCGCGCATGACATTGAATGCCATCGACCTTTTGCGGACGGCGCTGATCGAGGGAATTAGGTAAGAGGAATTTTTAGTTTTTGCGATTTTCGAGTCGAGCTAGAAACGAGGAGGAAGTCGCTCAGCTGCCGGGCACGGCCTTCGGCAGGATAGACTGCAAACGATTCAGCGGCTCCTCGAGACTTCTAATCGCCCCGCTCCAGAAATCCGGATTTTCCAAATCACGTCCGACTGTCTGCTTGACGACGTTCTCGGCGGTATCGCTGCCGGCGAGCCGAAGAAATTCTTCGTATTTCGATAAAAAACTTGCGCCTTCGCTCTTGAACATGCCGTAAAGACCGCGACTTAAAAGGTAACCAAAAGTGTAGGGAAAATTATAAAAAGTTAAACCGCTGATGTAGAAGTGTAGTTTTGACGCCCAGAAGTAGGGATCTTCGCCGCCGGGCTCGAGGACGTCGCCGAGTACGCGACGCTGCGTTTCCATCATCAGTTCTTTCAAGCGCGAGACGCTCAACGGCCCCTTTGCCCGCTCGTCATAAAGAGCTTTCTCGAATTCATAACGGACCGGGATATCCAAGAGGTAGATCGCGCTGTGGCAGAGCTCAACATCGAGGATAAGCGCCTTTTGCGCGTCGCTTGCGTTCGGATCGTCGAGAATGCCGTTCATTAGAACATTTTCGCCAAACGTCGATGCGGTCTCCGCCAGCGTCATCGGATAACCGCGCGCATAGGGGCGTACGTCGCGCATGACAAGGCCGTGGTAGGCGTGGCCTGATTCGTGCGCCAGAGTTAGTACGTCGCCCATCGACTCGTTGTACGTCATAAAGATCCGCGATTCCTTACTCAACATCGAACTGGTGCAGAAGCCCCCGGGCCGCTTGCCGGCACGAGGTTCCCAGTCGATCCAGTTCTTGGCGATAACTTGTTGCCGGAAGAAATCTCCTAAAGCAGGATAGGCGCGGAGGAAGGAGTCACTGACCATCGCCGTCGCTTTGTCCCAAGAAAGTTTCTCTTGCCCGGGTATGTCGAGTGGCCCTCCTAGATCGAACCAGGCTACGGCCTGCTGCCCCATTTGCCGCGCTTTCAACTTCAAGACTCGCCGAGGGATCTCCAAATTAGCCAATAACGCTTGGAACATGGCGTCGAGCGTTTTCCGCGTGATCGCGGCTTGAAATAACGCGATATCAAGGAAGTGCTCCACCCCGCGATGGCGGTTGAGCGTGAGCCTTGTGCCCGCGATGGCGTTGAGCGCGCTTGCCGCGGTATCTTCGATGGCATGCCAAGCCTCGTTACCGCCGTCGAAGGCGGCTTTGCGCACGCGGCGATCGGGACTGTCCAACAAGGAATGGCGCTGTGAGATGGGAAGTCGCTCGCGCCGGCCGTCGGGAAAAATCATGTCAAATTCCAATTTTGACGAAATGGTATCGTAGAGCCGCCCCCAAGCTTGAATGCCGTCGACGCCCAAGTCGGTGGCAAGCACTTCTTTCTCAGAGGCCATGGCGCGCCGAGCCTCTTCGCGCAGCCGATTCAAATAGTTCTGCGCGCCGGCGAGGGACGCTTTTGCGACCAACTCGAAATAAACTTCGTCGCCGCTTTCTTTGAAGGCCCGCAAAAGCTCGATGCGCACTTTGGCAAGCTCGGCACGCGTGCGGGTGAGCTCGGCTTCTTCTTTCAGGTAGGCTTCATTACGCGCGTCGGAGGAAGCAAGACAACCGACGTAAGAACCCAAATGCGACATGCGCCGCAAAAGATCCTCGTGGCGCAACAAGACATCTTCCCACGCCGACATGGATTCAGCGTTGAGCGCCAGCAGGTTCGCTGCGGCTTGCTGGAGCGCGGCAATGTCGTTGCGAATGGCTTCTTTGAATCGAAGCATCTCCGGGCCGTTGAATGCCGGAAAATAGCTTGTGAGATCCCAGGTCATAATCTTGTTCTAGTATCTGTTTGAGTCTCGGGTTAACGTGAGGCACTAAACTCGAGATATCGCACAAAGCATGTTTTGCGATGCTTAAATTTCAACTTGAGTGCCGACTTTTCGATCTAATGCTCTATGATAAACTAAGTTGGCAGTCGCGACATCCTGAATCGCGATGCCCACCGACTTGTAGAGTGTAATTTCACCTGCGCTCTCTCTCCCCGATTTCATTCCGGCAAGGACTTCGCCGATCTCAGCATGAATCACGTCCTCAGGGATGCTTTTCTCTTTAAGCGCCAACAGAATGTCGCCGCATTCGGTCATGATGGCCTAGCGCGAATCGACGACGACTTTCGCGCGCGCCAATGTCGCGCCGTCGACTTCACGTAGATCCGGACGGTGCGAGCCCACGGCGTTTATGTGAACACCCGCATTGAGCCATTCCGACTTGAGAATCGGCTCTTTGGCCGTGGTGACAGTGACGACGATGTCCGAATGCTTGACGGCATCCTCGGCGCTGGCCGCGACCTTGACGCCGAATCCGACGTCCGACTCCATATCCTTTCTGATTTTCGTCGCGCTAATGCCGGACGGGCTGTAAATCTTGATTTGTTGAAGCTTTCTCACGCGAGATAGCGCCTGAATGTGGGCGCGCGCTTGCACACCGGCGCCGAGAATTCCGAGCACTGGAGTTTCGCGATTCGCCAAAGCTCTGGTCGCCATGGCCGAAGCGCAAGCGGTGCGGATGGCGGTGATGTAGCTGCCGTCCATTACTGCGATCATTTTGCCGGTCTCAACGCTAAAGAGCATGATCGTGGTGAGAATTGCCGGCAACCCGCGCTTTGGATTGTCTTGAAAATAAGTGATGACCTTCATGCCCAAGGCATTATCGTCATTCAAAAAGCCGGGCATGCTGGTAATGCGACCATGAATCTGCGGAAGGGGGACGACTAACCGCACCGGCATCACTGCTCTGCCAGTGGAGCACTGGATATGAGCCTGCTCTAAAGTGGCGATCAACTCGTCGATGTCGATGAGGTCTTGAACTTGTTTTTCCGAAAGAAGAAGCATTTATTCGTTTTGATAGCACAAAGAAACCGTCTAAGGGTAGAGTTTTACTCGTAAGCTAACAAGGAGTCGTTATGGCAAAGCACGAGCACATCATCCAGCTCTCCGAGGTTCCGGTCGACACGATCAATGCGCCCGAGGGTTCGCCGTTCGGGGGGCGGCGCCAGCGGGTTGGCATGCGAATCGGCGCACAACGATTGGGCTACAGCTTCTTCACCGTCCCGCCGGGCAAGGCCGCCTTTCCGTATCACACACATACCGGGAATGAGGAGATGATTTACATCATCCGCGGTGAAGGTATATTGAGATTCGGTAAGGAGGAGATTGCTGTTTCGGCCGGGACCGTGGTCGCTTGTCCGCCGGGTTCGGATTATCCCCATCAGCTGATTAATACCGGCGCCGCCGAACTTCAGTATCTCGTCGTCAGCACCATGGAATATCCCGACCTCTCGGAGTATCCCGATTCGAACAAAGTCGGCGCTTATGCCACCGCGGCAGTAGGGGCGAAGGTAGGATTTCGCGCGCTCTACGTGCGGGATAAGAACGTCAATTATTACGACGGTGAAGACGGCAGAGAAATCGAACGGATCGTGAAATCAAATTCTCGTCCGTGATTGGGACACTTGCGTTTGAGAGATGGCTTCAAGGTTGTTTGCTTTCCTTGTCAAATTCTTCGATTGCCCCTTTTGTCTTGTCCTCGCTCTTATTGAGCGATTCTTTTGCGCTCTCAAGCGTATTAAACGGCTGAGTGACCACCTCTTTGACGGCTTCTCTTCCCTTGGTTACGGACTCGGTCTTCGAGTCGCAACCGTAAGCCGTCAAAAAAGCAACGGCGAGCACAAGTAAAATTGCTGTACGTCGCTTCATATAACGTCCTCCCCGACAATTGCTTGCAGCTCGGCTTGTTTGATGTCGCCGTCGCGAATGATTTTGATTTTCTCGCCGTGAAATTCGATCACGGTCGAACCGGTTTTCGAAGTCAGTTCTCCGGCATCGAGAAAGATTTCTATCGCATTGGCGAAGTAGCTTTTTGCTTTCCGCATGGTTCGAGACGGCGCCTTTCCCGACGGATTGGCGCTGGTTGCCGTTAAAGGTCGCCCAAGCGTTCTAACGAGCTCGGTGGCGATTATTTGGCTGGAAATCCGCACGCCGACGCCGCCGGTGGAATTCACGAGCGGCGCGGGGATATCTTTGCGCGCGGGGAGAACGATCGTTAAAGGACCCGGCCAGAAGCGCGCGATTAATTTCTCGGCGAGAGGTGAGACTTCGGTGACCAAAGCGTTCAGCATATTGCGCTCGGCGACGAGCACGGGAATCGGATTGTTAGGATCGCGGCCTTTGAGTTGAAAGACTTTTTCAACTGCGGCGCAATCGAGCGCGTCGGCGCCCAAGCCGTAAAGAGTTTCGGTTGGATAGACGATCACCTCGCCACGTTGCAGGGCTGCGACCGCCGCGGTGAAATTGTCAACTCTTGTTTCTCTCACTTTGAAGCTTGCGGTCTCGTTCTTCGACACCCGAGGCCATCTCCTTTTTAGACTGCGCCAACTTTGCCGAGACCTCGGCATCCTTGCGCGCGACAATCTGCGCGGCGAATATTCCCGCGTTGGCAGCTCCGGCTTTGCCGATGGCCATCGTAGCGACCGGAATGCCCGCGGGCATTTGCACCGTCGCGAGTAACGCATCCAAGCCTCTGAGACTCGATGAATCGATGGGAACGCCGATGACAGGAAGCGTCGTGTTCGCGGCAATCGCGCCAGCCAAGTGCGCCGCCGCGCCGGCGCCACAGATAATCACTTCCAAGCCGCGTTGCTGTGCGGTGGCCGCATACTCGGCGGCTTTTTCAGGGGTGCGGTGCGCCGACAGGATGCGCGTCTCGTAGGCGATGGCGAAGGAATCGAGCCGCTTCTCAGCTTCGCGCATGACTTCGAGATCCGAGTCGCTGCCCATCAAAATGCCAATCTTGGGTTGGATTTTAGTCACGTTCAATTCCTCCCGGGGCGCTCAGTTTAAAGTATCGCGTCGAGCGCGGAAAACTAAAGACGCGAGACGCTAGAGATTGGTCAATGCTCTATAAGCAATGTCTTTGCGGTAGTGCATGCCCTCCCAGGAAATTTCCCCGACCGCGCGATATGCCTCTTCCACGGCCGCGGTAATCGAGCGCCCGCGAGCCGTCACTCCGAGCACGCGCCCTCCGGACGTTGACCAAAGGCCATTTTGTTTAACGGTGCCGGAATGAAAGACAAAGCCCCCTTGCCAGTTCCTCAATTTGTCCAGCCCATGAATCTCTTTGCCCTTGTCGTAGGAACCCGGATAGCCTGCGGCGCATAAGACCACGCAGACGGCGGCTGCGTCATACCATTCCGGTTGAATGTCATTCAATTTGCCGTCGATGGTCGCTTCGAGCAACGGAATGAGATCACTCTTTAGTCGCATCATGATCGGCTGGCACTCGGGGTCGCCGAAGCGCGCATTGAATTCCAAAACCTTCGGACCCTCTTTCGTGATCATCAACCCGACGTAGATCACGCCGCGGTAACGAATTTCTCTTTTCTTCAATCCGGCCATTAGCGGAGCCAGAATTTCTCTTAGGATGCGCGCATGGATTGCTTGGGTCACTATCGGCGCTGGCGAATAGGCGCCCATACCGCCGGTATTCGGGCCCTGGTCGTTATCAAAAACACGTTTGTGATCTTGGGACGAGGCCAGCGGCAGAATATGCCTGCCGTCCGTCAACACCATAAAGGATGCTTCCTCGCCTTCCAAAAACTCTTCAATGACGACTTTCTCGCCGGCCAGGCCGAAGGCCTTGCGCACCAGAATATCATCTATGGCGAGTTCTGCTTCCCGGGTGCCGGAGCAAATGAGAACGCCCTTGCCGCCGGCTAGGCCATCGGCTTTGATCACGTAAGGCGGTTTTTGCTGAGAAAGATACCGTTTGGCCGCTGCCGCGTCGGTGAATTTGCCGAGGGCAGCCGTCGGGTAATTGGTTTGCTTAAGCATCTCTTTGGCGAAAGCCTTGCTGCCTTCAAGCTGAGCAGCCGCTTTGTTAGGCCCGAAGATTCTTAAACCGCGCGATTCGAAAAGATCAGCGATGCCGAGTGTCAGCGGCAGTTCCGGCCCGACGACAGTGAGATCGATGTTTTCATTGCTTGCGAAATCGGCGAGCTTTCCGATTTGCTCCGGTTGGATCGCCACCGGCGCGGCAAGCTCGCCGATCGCCGCACTTCCGGGCGCGCAGTATACCTTCGGCTTGCTCGCGCTCTGACTGATCTTCCAGACCAGTGCATGCTCGCGCCCGCCGCTGCCGATGACTAGAACCTTCATTACTTCTGGAAACGCTGACGACGAATATCGATGGTGGAAGATTGAGGATTGCGATTTTCGATTCTCAATCCTCTATCCTCGGCTA
>Ga0066710_100000803_pt1 | contig 20911 bp, 17 predicted proteins | sample GraSoiAngelo_159_FD_79666 | JGI IMG/M metagenome (GOLD analysis project Ga0066710, IMG submission 79666) | Grasslands soil microbial communities from the Angelo Coastal Reserve, California, USA - 14_1009_16_40cm | ecosystem: Environmental > Terrestrial > Soil > Grasslands | place: USA...
AGTACCAGGGACACGACCTCGGCACTGCTCAGGCCGCCGAGCGCGGTGCGGTCGCCGAACCCGTTGTGCACGCTGGCCATCACCATCATCAGCAGCAGCCGGGCGGCGCTGCGCGGGTCGCGGCGCAGCAGCGCGGCGTCGGGTTCGATCACGGCGGCGATCCCGGCCAGCATGGCCCGGCGCGTCTCCTGCATGCGCTCGAGGAACTCCTGGCCCGCCGCCGGGTCGCCGGCCATCTTGCGGATCGCCGCGACCAGCGGCTCGTTGGCCGACAGCCGCCAGCGCAGCAGGTCGACCACCGCGACCAGGCGGGACCGCAGGTCGCCGCCGCCGGCCACGCCACGTAGCGAGTCGACCAGCGGCTCGGGGTCGAAGGCGTGGAGCACCGCGGCACGCAGCAGCGTGTTCTTGTCCGGGAAGACGCCGAAGATGGTGCCCTCGGCGACCCCGGCGGCGTCGGCGATCTGCCGCGTGGTCACCGCCAGGCCGTGCTCGCGCAGCAGCGGTACCGTCACCGCGATCAGCGCGGCGCGGCGCTCCTCGGGCGCCATCGCGGGCACCCGGCGGCGCTTGGCGGGCTCGGACACGCCCGCCACTGTACTGAGCGAGTGCTCACTCAGTCAACTGAGGAAGCGAGCGGGAATGGCGCGTCTGAGCGCCGTGAAGCGAGCGGACGGGGCACCCAGTCAACTCACGGCCGGTGGAAGCGGCTCGCGAAGCTCAGGGCCAGCCACGGCCGGCGTCCCCAGGCGACCAGCTTGCCGGTGGCGATCGCCGGCCACTGGCTGATCCGCTGGTACGTGACGAGCAGGAACGCCGCCGGCTGCGCGGAGATGACCGCGTCGGGCCGCCACGGGCCGGGCGGGTCCATGGTGAGCCGGCCGGCGCCGAAGGCGAACCGGTGTACCCCCTGCCCGCGCAGCCGCAGCTCGTACCGGCCGGTGTGCCCGCGGGCCCGGTCGGCGTCCAGCCACCCGGGCAGGATCGGGGTGACCCCCTGCAGGATCAGCTCGACGTGCGTCGGGTCGATCGGCCAGGGCCGCCGCAGCGCGCCGGCGATGTCGTGCCCGTGCACCACCAGTTCGCCCAGCAGGACGCCGAGCGCGACGTCGGCGCCGATGCGCTGCCCGCCGTGGAAGGTGAACACCGGCTGCCGGTCGCCGAAGCCGTTGATCACCCGGGTCAGGTCGGCGAGCGCGGTGCGCAGCCGGTCGGCGAGGGCCGGTACCTCGGTGCTGGGCAGCGCGGCGAGCTGGCGCGCATTGAGGTCGGCGAGGTCGTCGACGTCGCGTACCCACTCCCCCTCCTGCCGGGCACCCTGCAGGTACCGCGGCGCCACCGTGGCCACGTGCGCGAACGCCTCCGCGACCGTCCACTGTGGAGTCGCGGGTACCCGGACGGTCGGGTCCGGTGCCGCGGTCACCATCGCGACCAGCCGGTCGGCGACCCGGTCGAGAGCCGCGAGGGTGGCGGTCCGGTCGAACGTGGCGCTCGGCATGGCACGGCCTCCTCCGCTGTTGGACGAGCTCCGCTGTTGGACGAGGGTTCCGGGAAGATACCTGTGTCAATGAGGCATCAAGGTAGCATCTGGCCTATGCACGTGGAGACGCACGACCGTTCCGGCCGCAAGACCCGCCCCGAACAGACGTCGTCGACCTGCCCCGTGCACGTCGACGACGCCGGTGTCTGGCACGTGGAAAGCTATCTCGCCGCGCGGTCGGTGCTCCGCAGCACCGAGACCCGCCAGGCCGGGTTCGGCGCCGACCGGGCCCGGAAGGCGATGCGCAAGATGCGCCGGCCGGTGGTGTACCGCGACGGTGTCGAGCACCGCGAACACCGGCGCCAGACGGCGAAGTACTTCACGCCCCGACGGGTACACGAGAAGTACCGCGAGCTGATGCACCGGTACGCCGACGAGCAGCTGGCCAAGCTGCGGCGCAAGGGCCGGGCGGACCTGTCCGTGCTGTCCTTCGCGCTGGCCGTCGCGGTGGCCGGTGACGTGATCGGCCTGACCCCGGCCCGGCGCGGTACCCCCGACCGGCTGGCCCGGTTCTTCACCGAGAGCAAGGTGCAGCCGGGCCTGCGCAGCCCGGCCGCGGTCTGGCGGCTGCTGTACATCAACAGCGCGATGCTCGGCTTCTACCTGTTCGACGTGCGCCCGGCCATCCGGCGCCGCCGCCGCGAGCGCCGCGACGACCTCATCTCCCACCTGCTCGACGAGGGCTGCACCAACCCCGAGATACTCGGCGAGTGCGTCACGTTCGGCGCCGCCGGAATGATCACCACGCGGGAGTTCATCACCGTCGCCGCGTGGCACCTGTTCACCGACGACAACCTGCGCACCGCCTACGTCGCCGGCGACGAGGCCACCCGCGTGGCGATCCTGCACGAGATCCTGCGGCTGGAACCGGTGGTGGCCAACCTGGCCCGGTGGACGACCGCCGACGTCGAGGTACCCGACGAGGCCGGCCCGGTACGCATCCCGGCCGGCGCCCGGGTCGACATCGCGATCGGGCACGCGAACGTGGACCCGGCCACGGTCGGCGAGCAGCCGGCCGAGGTCTGCCCGGCCCGGTCGCTGCCCGACGGCGTGGCCGGCTCGGTGCTGTCGTTCGGCGACGGGCCGCACCGCTGCCCCGGCGCGTACATCGCGATCCAGGAGACCGAGATCTTCCTGACCAAGCTGTTCGCGCTGCCGGGCGTCCGGATGGAGCGCGAGCCGGTGGTGCGGTTCCGAAGGCAGATCGAGTCCTACGAGCTGTCCGGGCTCATCCTGCGGGTGGACTGAGCTGCCCCGTCCGCTCGCTTCGCGGCGCTGTTAAGCGCCGTCTTCCCTCGTCGCTGCGCTCCTCAGTCCAGACGCCGCCGCGCCGCTCCCGCTCGCTCCCTCAGACCGGCTGCCCCGTCCGCTCGCTTCGCGGCGCTGTTAAGCGCCGTCTTCCCTCGTCGCTGCGCTCCTCAGTCCAGACGCCGCCGCGCCGCTCCCGCTCGCTCCCTCAGGCTGGCGGGAACCGGCCGGGCGCCTCCGTCGGGCGGCCGAACCAGAAGCCCTGTGCCTGGTCACAACCCAGGCGCTGCAACACTTCCAGCTGCCGTTCGTTCTCCACGCCCTCGGCGATGACGCTCAGGTCGACCGCGTGCGCCATGGCGATGATGCTCGTGACGATCGCCTCCGCGTCGCGGCACCCGCCGAGGCCGGCGACGAACGACCGGTCGATCTTCAGCGTGTCCAGCGGCAGCCGCTGCAGCTGGGCGAGCGACGAGTAACCGGTACCGAAGTCGTCGATGGCCAGGCGGACGCCGAGCTGGCGCAGGGCGTGCAGCCGGACGGTGGCGGCGGTCTGGTCGCGCATCAGCATGCTCTCAGTGATCTCCAGGCAGAGCGCGCTGGCCGGCAGCCCGCTGCGGGACAGCGCGCGGCGCACCTTCGCGGTCAGGTGGGCATCGTCCAGCTGGGCGGCGGACAGGTTCACCGCGACGTGTACCCCCGGATGGCTGGTCGCCCGGCGACGCGCGACCTCGCGGGTCGCCTCGGCGAGCGTGTGCGCGCCGAGCTCGTCGATCGAGCCGCTGTCCTCGGCCAGCGGGATGAACTCGGCCGGCGAGATGGCGCCTTGCACCGGATGGGTCCACCGCAGCAGCGCCTCCACGCCCACCATGCGGCCGGCCGGCAGGTCCACGACGGGCTGGTAGGCGACCCACAGCTCGCGGTTGGCGGTCGCCGCGCGCAGATCCTCCTCCAGCTGCAGGCGCCGCTGCATCCGCTCGCGCAGCGCCACGTCGAAGAAGTCGTACCGGCCGCGGCCCTGCGTCTTGGCCTGGTACATGGCGAGGTCGGCGTCGCGGAGCAGTTCCTCGGCGGTACGCGGGTCGCCGGCCGGTGCGACGACGATGCCGATGCTCGCGTCGACGTGCAATTGCCGCCCGTCCACCGCGACCGGGTCGGCCAGCGCCGCGCAGAGCCGCTCGGCCAGTACCCGGACCTGCCGCGCGCCGGACACGTCGACCGCCACGACGGCGAACTCGTCGCCGCCGAGCCGGCCGACCAGGTCGCTACCGCGGACCACGCGGCGCAGCCGCTCGCCGACCACCTTCAGCACCCGGTCGCCGGTACCGTGACCGAGCGAGTCGTTGATCACCTTGAACTTGTCGAGGTCGACGAACAGCACCGCGGTGGCGCCGGTACCCAGGGCGGCGGTGATCCGCTGGATGACCAGCGCCCGGTTGGCCAGGCCTGTCAGCGGGTCGTGGGTGGCCTCGTAGGCCAGCCGCTCGCCGATGGCGCGCCGCTCGGTGATGTCGGTGAACGAGGCGACGGTCGAGTACGGCGCCCCGGAGTCCGCGTGCAGCGGATGGCAGCTCAGCGAGATCCAGACCCGCTGGCCGTCCGGTCGCCGGACACACATGACGCGGCCGTTCTGCGAGCGGCCGGTACGGCGGGTCTGCGCGGTGGGCTGGTCGGCCGGCCGGATGGGGCGGCCGGCCTCGTCGAGGAGGGTGAAGCCGGCGCCGTCGGTACCGACGAGGTCCGTGGCGGACCTGTCGAGGATGCGCTGCGCGGCCGGGTTGACCGACTCGACGAGCCCGGTCGAGCCGACCACCACCACGCCCTCCTCCAGCGAGGCGACCACGGTGGTGTAGTGCTGCTCGGCGCGGCGCCGGGCGGTCTCGTCGGCGCACAGCAGCACGTACCCGCCGGCCATCTCGGCGGCGGACACCCGCACGTGCAGCGCCGCGCCGTCCGCGCGGTGGTGGGTGGTGCGCACGACGCCGCCGGCGCGCAGGATCGCCGCCGGGTCCAGCGGCGCACCCACCAGCTCATCGACCGGGCGTCCGGTGGCCTGGCCGGCCGGTCGCCCGTACACCGCCTCGGCGGCCGGGTTCCAACTGGTCACGGTACCGTCGCCGGCCACCGCGACGATCGCGTCGCTGACGTGCGAGACGAGCGCCGCCTGGTACCGCAGGCTCGCCTGCGCCTCCTTCTGCACGGTGATGTCGCGCAGGATCACCTGGAAGGCCGGCCGGCCCTCCCACATCGTGTGCACCGACACCGACTCGACCGGGAAGGTGCTGCCGTCGAACCGGATCATCCGCGCCTCGGCGGGAACCGATGCGGCACCGGGCCCGTCCAGGGTCACCAGCCGGCGCTGCATCTCCGGTACCGAGTCGGGGTGCACGAAGTCGGTGATCGGCCGGCCGACCAGGTCCGCCGCGCAGGAGGCGCCGAGCGACCGGACCGCGGCCGGGTTCACGTACACCACCAGCCCGTCCTGGTGTACCCCGACCGCGTCGGGGCTCAGCTCCACCAGCAACCGGTACCGTTCGGCGAGGTCGGCCAGCGCCTGCCGGGACTCGTGCCGGTCGGTGACGTCGGTGGCGATGCCGATCAGCGCCCGCTGCCCCGCGTCGCCCAGGATCCGCGCGCGGAACTGGATCCACCGCGTGCCGCCGTCCGGCCCGGTCGACCGTTGCTCCAGCTCGAAGTCCTGCCAGACCGTCGCGGTGTGCGCGGCCGTGGCCATCGGCGCGACCAGCGCGCGCAGCCGGTCACCGACGACCGGGTCGGCGGCGCCGGGCAGGCTGAGCACGTCGGCGAGGCCGGGCGTCCAGGTCAGCGAGCCGTCGGACAGCGCGAACCGCCACATCACCATGGAGCTCGCCGACAGCGCCAGCTCGACGATGTGCTCCTGGCCACCGCTGCCGGTGAGCCAGTCGAGGTCCTCAAGGTCAGTTCTCACGTACGTCCGATCCGCCTTCGTGCCCGGTCCGGGTCCGGTTACATCATCGGCGTGGGCACGGTGATGCTGAGGCACGATCGGGCGACCCCGAACCGGACACCGGGGACGCCGTGCGGGTAGTCGGCGATACCGGGCCGGCGGTCGAGGTGGCGCTGCGGGCCGGCGCGCTGCCCTGTCCGCGCTGCGGCGGTGCGCTGCGGCCGTGGGGGCGGGCGCGGCTGCGGGTGGTCCGGCTCGGTGCCACGGCGCGCCGCGCGGTACGCCCGCGGCGGGCGCGGTGCGCGGCCTGCCGCGGTACCCACGTGCTGCTGCCGGGCTGGATGCTCGGCCGCCGGGCCCATGCCGCCGCGGTCATCCGCGCGGTGCTCGCGGCGCGGGCGCGCGGCATCGGGTACCGCCGGACAGCGCTGCGGATGCGCCTGCCCGAGGCGACGGTGCGGGACTGGCTGCGCGCGTTCCGCCGGCCCGACCCGCGGCTGCGCCAGCAGCTCGTGGCGGCCGCTGCCGCGGTGCGCAACACGAGTCCACCCCCGGACGCCGGGGCGCCGCGGTCAGTTCGACCGCCGTGACTGACGATCTGGCCCGCAGGACGTTGGTGGACAAGGGAAGGGCGGGCGATGGTCGCGCGGGGGATCGGAATCTGCGGGGTGGGTGCGGTGACCGGCTACGGCTGGGGTACCGCGGCGTTCTGGGACGGGCTCGTCGCCGCCAAGCCGGCCGCCACGCTGACCCCCGGCTACGGGCCGGACCGGGACGGCTTCGCCTGGGTCGCCCCGGTACCCGACGGCGGCGACGCGGCCGACGGGCGCAGCCGCTTCGCCCGCGCGATGCGGTTCGCCGCACGGGAAGCCGTCACCGACGCGCGGGCGCGGGGCTGGCAGCCGGGCGGGCGGGTCGGGCTGCTCCACGCCGTGGTGCTCGGCGAGGTGGACCTGTGGCGCGAGTTCTACCGCAGCGAGCGCGGTCCGCGGCTGCTGCGCGAGTACCTGGCGATGATGCCCTCGACGCCGATGTCCACGCTGATGCAGGAGTTCGGGTTCCACGGTCCGGCGATGAACGTGTCGGCGATGTGCGCTTCGGGCAACGCCGGGCTGCTGACCGCCAAGGCGTGGCTGGAGGCCGGGATCGTCGACGACGTCGTGTTCGTGGCCACCGACCTGTCGCTGACCCCGGACAACGTGTACCAGTTCGAGCGGCTCGGGGTGGCGGTCACCGACGCCGAGCCGCTGGACGCGTGCCGCCCGTTCCAGGAGGGCAGCCGCGGCTTCGTGATGGGCGAGGCGTCCGCGTCGTTCGTGCTGTCGGCGCGGGCCGGCCAGCCGTATGCGCGGGTACTGGGCGGGGCGATGACGCACGACGGGTACCACGTGACGTCCATCGATCCCGACCTGGCCGAGGTGCGGCGCTGCTTCCGCGAGGCGCTCGCGAACGCCGGGGTGGTCCCGTCGCAGGTGCGGTACCTCAACGCGCACGGGCCGGGTACCCGGCAGTGCGACACCGCGGAGGCGGCGGTGCTGGAGTCTATGTTCCCGGCGCAGGCGCGGGTGTACTCGGTCAAGCCGCTGGTCGGTCACTGCCAGGGGGCCGCGTCGGCGGTGGAGGTGGCCGCGGCGGCGCTCAGCTACGAGCACGGCGTGATTCCGGCGTCGCCGGTCGTCGCACCGGCCCATCCGCAGCTGCTGGACGGGCTGACCCCGATGACCGGCGGGCTGACCGTCAAGTCCTCGCTGGGCATGGGCGGGCACAACTCGGTACTGGTGCTGGGGCCGCCGGCGTGACGAGCTAATGCTGACCCGGTAGGTCCGGGGCATTCTGGAGACATGCGACCCGTCGTGCTCACGGCCAACACGCCGCGCTCGTTCTACCGGGGTACCGGCCGGATCCACCGCTTCCGCGGGCTGCCGGCACCGGCCGACGAGTACCACCCCGAGGACTGGATCGCCTCGACCACCGCCCGCTTCGGTTCGGCACCCCTCGGGCTGACCACGCTGCCGGACGGGCGGGACCTGGCCGCCGCCATCGCCGATGAACCCGAAGCCTGGCTCGGCGCCGCGCACGTGCAGCGGTACGGCGCCGATCCGGCCCTGCTGGTCAAGCTGCTCGACGCCGGACAGCGGCTGCCGCTGCACGTGCACCCCGACCGGCGCTTCGCCACCGCGCACCTCGCGTCGCCGTACGGCAAGACCGAGGCGTGGGTGATCGTCGACGCGGTACCCGACGCGTCGGTGCACCTGGGCTTCCGGCGCGACGTCGCGCCGGACGAGCTCGCGGGGTGGGTGCGCGACGGTCAGGTGGCGGCGATGCTTTCCGCGACCAACCGGGTACCGGTCCGGCCCGGCGACGCCGTCCTGGTACCGGCCGGGCTGCCGCACGCGATCGGGCCGGGCATCTTCCTCGTCGAGGCGCAGGAGCCGACCGACTTCTCGGTGCTGCTGGAACGGGAAGGCTTCCCGGTACCCGAGTCCGCCGCGTTCCTGGAACTGGACCGGGACCTCGCACTGTCCTGTGTGGACCGACGCGCCTGGTCGCCATCGCGGCTGGCCGACCTGACCCGGGAACGCGGGTCGGCGCGCGGCATCCGGCCGGGCGCTGACCGGCTGTTCCCGGCCGCCGCCGACGAGTTCTTCGCCGCCGAGCGGCTGCGCCCCGACCCGGTCAGCGTGCTGGATCCCGGGTTCTGCGTCGTCATCGTGGTGACCGGGGCCGGCTCGCTCACCTACGCCGGGGAGACCCTGGGCGTCGCGGCCGGCGCGACGGTCGTGGTGCCCTACGGCGCCGGGGCCGGGGAACTGCGCGGCGACGTGACCGCGATCCGCTGCCGGCCGCCTACGGACGGCGGCGCCGCCGGCGCGTGACGCGGTCAGCGGCGCAGGTACTCGGCGATCGCGCTCAGGTCGCGGGTACCGTAGCCGGCCTCGATCGCGGCGGCGACCACCGCGCGGTTGGCGGCGAGCTGGTCCATCCGGGCGCCCACGCCCCCGGCCAGGTCGTCGATCAGCGCCAGGTCCTTGGCCACCAGGTCGAGCATGAACGCCACCGGCGTGTCGTCGGGATGCTCGAAGGCGGCCCGCTTGTACTGCACGAACGGCGCCGCGACCGCGCTCGCGGCGAGCACCTCGTAGGCGGCTTCCCGGGGCAGGCCGGCCTTCTCGGCGAGGACCAGCGCCTCGGACAGCGCCTGGTTGAGCGCGTGCACGACGGAGTTCACCACGAGCTTCATCACCGCGCCGTTGCCCAGCGCGCCGAGGTGGAACACCCGGGCGGCGAACGCGTCCAGCACCGGGCGTACCCGCTCCAGCGCCGCCGCGTCCCCGCCGGCCATGACGGTCAGCTCGCCCCGCTCGACGACCGACACGCTGCCGGACACGGGCGTGTCGAGCAGCGTCGCGCCGCGCCGCGTCACCAGCGGGGCGAGCGCGCGCACGGTGTCCGGGTGCACGGTGCTGGTCTCCAGCACGACGGCGCCCTCGGACAGTCCGGCGGCGAGGCCGTCGGCGGCGCGGTACACCGACCCGACGGCGGCGTCGTCGGCGAGCGACACGACGATCGCGTCGACGCCCGCGACCGCCTCGCGGGGGGTGTCCGCGACCGCCACGCCCAGCTTCTCGGCGCGCGCCCGGCTGCGGTTGTACGCGACGACCTGGTGGCCGGCACCGGTGAGCCGGCCGACCATGGCCGCGCCCATCCGGCCGGTACCCACGACCGCGACCGTCATCGCAGCAGGGTACCTCCGTCCACGGCCAGGTTCGCCGCGTTGACCGACCGGTTCTCCAGCAGGAACACCACCGCGTCGACGATGTCGGCCATGGTGACCAGGCGGCCGGTCGGGGTACGGGTGCGGACCGCGTCGAGCACCACCGGCGGCTTGGCCGCCCAGTAGGGGCTGTCGCCGACGATGCCGGGATGGATCGCGTTGACCCGGATCGGGGCCAGTTCCGTGGCGAGCACGTTGATCATCCCAAGCACGCCACCGTTCACGGTGGACACCGTCACCGAGCCCGGGTACGGCCGGTCCTTGGCCAGCCCGCCGAACACCACGATCGAACCGTCGCGGGACAGCCGGCCGAGCAACGCGTGCACCACCTCCAGGTACCCGACGAGCTTGAGCGTCACCAGGTGCAGCGAGGCGGCGACGTCGTACCCGGCGACGGTGTTCTCGTCCCGCGCGATCGCGGCCAGTACCAGATGGTCGACCGGCCCGATCTCGGCCAGCGCGGCCGCGATGCCGGCCGGGCGGGTCAGGTCGAACCCGATGCCTTTGGTCACCGGACCCAACTCCGCCGCCACCTTCGCGGCGTGGTCGGGATCGCGGCCGGTGACCACGACGTCGCGCCCGCGGCCGGCGTAGTGCCGCGCGATCTCCAGGCCGAGGCCGGAGGTACCGCCGACCACGACCACGCAACCGGTGTCAGCCATGGCTCTGCTCCCCCAGGTACTGCCAGTCGCGCACGAACCGGTACGAGTGGCGGCCGGGTGGCTGCGGTGCCTGGGTCTCCAGCCAGCGCAGCGGACCGGTACCGGTGTTGCGGAACGCGTGCACGCAACCGACCCCGGCGAACGCGACGTCACCCGGGCGCAACCGGTACCGCTCGCCGTCGAAGGTGCCCTCGCACTCGCCGTCGAGGAACAGGTACGTCTCCTCGAACGGGTGGTCGTGCGGGCCGGCGACGCCGCCCAGGTCGTAGCTGACCATGAACATGGTGGCCAGCGTCGCGCCCAGGTCGGAGTCGACCATCATCTTGACCGTGATGCCGCTGTAGACCAGCAGCGCGGTACGCATGCTGGCGGACACCGCGAGCATGTCCTGGGTCTGCTTGTCGACGTCCATGTTGGACGGTTCGACGTGGCCGAAGCGCCGGTTGCGCGGGTCGCGCACGTCGACGGGTACCGGCGGGCGGTCGTCGGGCGGCAGCGGTACCGCGTAGGTGTCCATCGCGAACCGGGCGCGCGGCTGCGGCGCGAGCAGGTCGGCCCACCGGGCGGTGCCGTCGCCGGCCGCCGCCCACGCGTGTACCACGCCGACCGGCAGGACGCCGTAGTCGCCGGCCCGCAACAGGTGCGGCCCGTCCGCGGTACGCAGCACCACCGGCCCGCCGAGGACGAAGAACGACTCCTCGTAGGAGTGCACGTGCGCCGGTACCGCGCCACCGGGTTCGAGGGCGCAGACCCCGAACCCGGTGTGCACCGCGGGAGTGTTCTCGTCCAGCATCGCCCACCGCGTGAAGCCGACGCCCGCACCGGGCGCGAAGTCCGCGTCCGCCGCCCGCTTGACGACGTGCCGTCCGCTCATGGCTTCTTCCGGCGGGCCGCCTCGGCGACGAGGTACCCGCTGGACTCCTCGACCAGCCGGCGGGCCCGGTCGACGTCGGCGAGCAGCCGGCCGTTGCGCTTGCGTACCACGCCGTCCACCACCACAGTGTCCACATTGGATACATCGGCGCACAGGGCCACCGCGGCGACGGGATCGATGACCGGCGCGACGTTGAGCTGGCGCGCGTCGATGAGGATCACGTCGGCCCGCTTGCCCGGCGTCAGCGACCCGGTGCGGTGCTCGACGCCGGCCACGTGCGCCCCGTTGACCGTGGCGATCTCCAGCAGCTGCCGGGCGGTCAGATTGCCCTCGGCCGGTTCGTTGCGCTGCCACCAGATCGCGTTGTTGCGCGCGCGGTCGGCACCGAAGGCGGCCCGGATCTGGGTGAACATGTCTCCCGGTACCGTGGTCACCACGTCGATCGACAGGCTCGGCCGCAGCCCGAACTCCAGCGCCTTGGCCACCGGCGGCCAGCCGTGCCCCATCTGGGTTTCCACCTGAGCGGCGATCGACACGGTACCGCCGGTGTCGGCGACCAGCCGCCACTCCTCGTCGCTGAGGTAGCAGCAGTGGATGTAGGTGGTGTCCGGGCCCAGCAGGTTCATGTCGTTCAGGTGCTTGACCATCGCGAACCGGCCGGCGAGGCGCCCCATCGCGACGTGCACGGTGATCGGGATGCCCAGCTCCCGCGCCAGCGTCCACTCCGCGCGTACCACGTCGTCCTGGCAGAAGCCGGTACCGCGGGTCGCCAGCGCCATCGTCAGCAGCCCGCCGTCACCGGCGAAGTAGGTGTCGCGGATGCGCCGCACGTCGTCCGGCGGGATCGCTATCTTGCTCTCGTACCAGTAGTCCGCGAGCGAGGTGTTCGCGCTGCCGTACGCGTACTGCGCCCGGATCCCGGTCTCCTGCAAGGCGCGGATCGCCGCGTCCGGGTGCTCCGGGCTGTTGTTGATGTGCGACCAGTCCACCAGCGTGGTGATGCCGGCGTTGAGGCACTCCAGCGCACCGGCGAGGTTGCTGGCGTACACGTCCTGCGGCCGGTACAGCGGTGCGAAGGTGTCCAGGATCTCGACGAAGTAGTCGTCGAGGGTGGCGTCGGGGGCCGACCCGCGGATCGCCGCTTCCCAGGTGTGCCGGTGGGTGTCGACGAACCCGGGCATCACGATGAACCCGGTCGCGTCGACGGCCTGCGCGTCGGCGCTGATGTCGGTCTGCACCGCGGCGATGGTGTCGCCGTCGATCAGGACGTCGGCGCGCGGCAGGTCGCCGATCGCGCGGTCCATGGACAGCACGGTGCCGCCACGGATCAGGAGCTTGTCACTCATGGCGAATCCTCACGGGGGGTGCTAGTAGGCGGCGAGGCGGCGTACCTCGGCGGCCACCTTGTCGGCGGTGGGGAGGACGACCTGTTCGAGACTGTCGGCGAACGGGAGCGGCACGCACGCCGCGGCGACCCGGCGGACCGGTGCGTCGAGCGACTCGAAGCCCTCGTCGGCCACGATCGATGCGACGGTGGCGCCCCAGCCGCCCTGGTACGGGTTCTCCTCGACGATGACGAGCCGGGAGGTGCGCCCGACCGAGTCGAGGACGGTGTGCATGTCCAGCGGGACGAGGCAGCGCAGGTCGACGACCTCCGCGTCGATCCCTTCCGCGGCAACCGCTTCGGCCGCGCGCAGTGCCACCGGTACCATCGAGGCGAGCGCGACCAGCGTGACGTCGGCGCCCGGCCGGACCACCGCGGCCGCGCCGAGCGGCACCACGTGACCCTCCGGTGCGGCCGGGCCCTTGCTGGCGAACAGGCCCTTGTGTTCGAAGAAGACGACCGGGTCGTCGCTGCGGATCGACGCGGCCATCAGCCCGATGACGTCGGCAGGCGTCGACGGGGCGACCACCTTGAGCCCGGGTACCGCCAGCGCCCAGTTCTCCACGGCCTGCGAGTGCTGCGCGCCGAACCCGAGGCCGCCGCCGTTGGCGGTGCGCACCACCAGCGGTACCGTCACCTGCCCGCCGGTCATGTACCGCACCTTCGGTATCTCGTTGGCGAGGTAGTCCCAGCAGCAGGCGAGGAAGTCGGAGAACATGATTTCGGCGACCGGCCGGATGCCGGTCATCGCCGCGCCCATCGCGGCGCCGACGATCGCCTGTTCGGAGATGGGCGTGTCCCAGACCCGCCGCGGGCCGAACTCCTTGAACAGCCCGACGGTCGTCTTGAACACGCCCTCCGCGGCGCCGATGTCCTCGCCGAGACACACGACCGTCGGGTCGCGGCGCATCTCCCGGGCGATCCCCTCGGCGACCGCTTCGCGATACGTGATGGTGCCGCCGGTTGCGGTCACGTCCGCCATTGCGCACCACCGTCGGCCCAGACGTCGGTGAGCGCCTCGGCGGGGTCGGCCGGCGGGGCCGCCTTGGCCGCCGACACCGCGGCGGCGACCAGCTCCGCCACCCGTCCGTCCACAGTGGACACCACATCGTCGGGTACCCCGAGGCGGGACAGCCGGTCCCGGGCCACCGCCAGCGGATCGCGGGCCAGCCACTCGCGTACCTCCTCGGCCGGCCGGTAGGTGCCCGGGTCGGTGCGGCTGTGGCCGAAGTGCCGGTAGGTGCGCGCCTCCACGACGGTCGGGCCGCCGCCGGTACGGGCGCGGTCCACCGCCCGCGCGGCCGCGTCGCGTACCACCACGACGTCGTTGCCGTCGATGAGCTCGGCGGGCAGCCGGTACGCCGGCGCCCGGTCCGCGGCCGGGTTCGGCACCGCGGTCACCGAAGCGATCGGGGTGTACTCCATGTAGAGGTTGTTCTCGCACACGAACACCACCGGCAGCCGCCACACCGCGGCGAGGTTGAGCGCCTCGTGGAAGGCGCCGATGTTCGTCGCACCGTCACCGAAGAACGCGACCGCCACCTGGTCGGTGCCGCGCAGCGTGGCAGACCACGCGGCACCGACCGCCATCGGCAGGTGCGAGCCGACGATCGCGTAGGAACCGAGCATCCCCGCGTCGGCCTTGGTGAGGTGCATCGAGCCGCCCTTGGCCTTGCACAGCCCGGTCGCCCGGCTCATCAGCTCGGCCAGGCACGCCTCGGGCGAGGCGCCACGGGCGATCGCGTGGTGGTGGCCGCGGTACGTGGCGAAGACGTAGTCGTCGGCGCGCAGGGCCGCCGACACGCCCACCGCGACCGCCTCCTGCCCGGCGGCCAGGTGGGTGGTTCCCTTGACCAGGCCGGCGAGGAACAGGTCCTGCGCGGCCTTCTCGGTACCCCGGATGACCGCCATCTGCTCGTACCAGCCGAGCAGCTCGGTGGCCGCACCGGTCAGCTGGTCAGCCGGCGCCGTCATCGAGGGCCGCCTTCGTCAAGTTCAGCCTTCCCGGTGTTCAGGTGCGACTGTGCCTCCCGTACCGTGTTCAGCTGCCCGCCGGCGGTCCAGTACTTGCGGCCGGCGACGAGCAGCTCCTCGGCCGGGAACTTGGTGATGACCTCGCACCCGTTCGCGGTCACCACGACCTCCTCCTCGATGCGCGCGGCGGACCAGCCGTCAGCGGCCGGCCAGTACGTTTCGAGGGCGAAGACCATGCCTTCTTCGAGGGTCTCCGGGTGCGCCAGCGAGACCAGCCGGCTGAAGATGGGCTTCTCCCAGATGGACAGGCCCACGCCGTGCCCGTACTGCAACGCGAACGCGGCCTCCTCGTCGGGGAAGCCGAACTCCTCGGCGCGCGGCCACACCGAGACGATCTCCGCCGTCGTGGTACCCGGACGGACCAGCGCGATGGCCTGGTCCATGTACTCGCGGCAGCGGGTGTACGCGTCGCGCTGCGCCCGGGACGCGCTGCCCACCGCGAAGCAGCGGTAGTAACAGGTGCGGTACCCGAGATGGCTGTGCAGGATGTCGAAGAACGCCGGGTCGCCCGGCCGCAGCAGGCGGTCGGAGTACACGTGCGGGTGCGGCGCGCAGCGCTCCCCGGAGATGGCGTTGACCCCTTCGACGTACTCGCTGCCGAGGTCGTAGAGCACCTTGCTGACCAGGCCCACGCACTCGTTCTCGCGGACCCCCGGGCGCAGGAAGCCGTACAGCTCGTCGTAGGCGGCGTCGACCATCGCGCAGGCCTGGGCCAGCAGCGCGATCTCGTCGGGCGTCTTGATGCGCCGCGCCGCGAGGAACGCCTGCTGACCGTCCACAATGGTCAGTCCGGCGGCCTGGAGGGCGAACAGTACCGGCAGCTCCACCAGGTCGACGCCGACCGGCTCGCGCTGCAGCCCGTGCCTCGCCAGCTCGTCGGCGATCTTGCGGGCCACCTCGTCGGCGATGCGGGCGTCGGGGTGGAACGCGCCGCGCAGCGTGGAGATGCCGGCACGCGCCCGCGCCGCGCCGTCCAGCCACGGGTTGTACAGCTGGTGGTGGCGCGCGGCCGAGCCGAAGTCCCACACGACCGGTTCGCCGCCGCGCGGCAGCAGGGCGAACCGGATCAGCTTGTCCATCGCCCAGGTACCGATGTGCGTCGAGGTCATGTACCGGATGTTCGCGAAGTCGAAGGTGAGCAGCGCGCCGAGCGGGGACGCGTCGAGGGTCTCCTTGAGCCGGGCCAGCCGCTGTTCGCGGAGCCGGTCGAGGTCCACCCGCTCCTCCCAGTCGACCGCGTTCGGGCCGTAGGTTCGGATCGCCATGTCGGACCACCTCGATCGGCGTCAGCGCCGGGGACCGCGTGTCGCCAACGTAAGCCTGCTCGAAGGAAGCCGTCAAGTATTACTTAACAGTTATGGTTAAGGTCCACTTGACGATCGGAGGGCGCCGGATGCCCGCCTCGGACGTGCCGCCGCTGGGCCAGCGGATCCGCGCCGAACGGCTGCGCCGCGACCTCAGCCTGCGCGCGCTGGCCCGCGAGGTCGGGGTGTCGGCGAGCATGATCTCGCAGATCGAGACCGGCAAGGCGCAGCCGTCGGTGAGCACCCTGTACGCGATCACCTCGATCCTCGGCATGTCCATCCAGGACGTCTTCGAGACCGCCCCGGCAGACGACGACGCCGGTCCGGCTGTCGTGCCGCGGCCGACCACCGTCCTTTCCGTGCGCGGCCTGCGGCTGGGCCCGCTCGTCCGGCCGGCGCAGCGGCAGGTCCTCACCCTCGACTCCGGCGTCACCTGGGAACGGTTGGGCACGCTGCCCGGCCGCCGGATCGACTTCCTGCGGGTCACCTACGCGCCCGGGGGTACCTCGTCGAGCACCGGCGACCTGATGCGCCACCCGGGATCGGAGTTCGGCTTCCTGCTCTCCGGCGACCTGGTGCTGACGCTGGGCTTCGAGGAGCTGACGCTGCACCCCGGCGACGCGGTGTCGTTCGACTCGACCACCCCGCACCGGTACCGCAACGACACCACCGAGCCCGCCGTCGGCATCTGGTACGTCATCGAGGACTGATGCGACCGCCGAGCTGCTGCGCCACCTCCAGGTCGTTGCCCTCGAACCAGGACTCGGCCACCCTGCCGTCCACGATCCGCAGGATGAGGATTCCGGTCTCCCGCACCGGCTGGCCGTCAGCGGGCAGGTCGAGGTAGCCGCCACGGTACGTGGACCGGACCGTGTGAAGTCGTCGGTCGCGAGGCCAGCCAGCCGGGCCTCGTCGCCGGTCCGGCACATCTCGAACCACGCCTGCACGATCTCGGTCGCCGTCATGGACCAATTTTCCAGGTACCGCAACGGAACCGCGCATTGCTCACGCACCGCATTCAACCCGGCCGCGGCACGCGTACCCCCACCGGTTGACTACTCGCGGGTAGCACCGAGTAGCAGGGCGGACACGCCGACAAAGAGATCTTGTGACCGACTTGAAACATCAGACCGCGCTCTGAAAGAGTGACTCAGCGCTGCATCGTGGTAGATCAATCCTCGCCGGCAGCGGCCCACCAAGGCTCGCGGTCAGCGGGGACCGACCTCAGGGGAACACGTCTGTAATGACGACTGCGCAACACAGTGTGCATCTGGTCGCCGCCAGCGTCGGATTCCTGTCCTTCCTCCTCCTGTGGTCCACGGTGCTCTGGGGAACCCTGCTGCGTGTCGGCTGGGGCCTGACCCGGGTACGGCACCAGACCCTCTACGGCGTGCACCAGACCGTCACGCTGGTCGGGCTGACCCTGGGCATGGTGCACGCGCTGGCCCAGCTCGCGGTACCCGGCGGGCCGGTGCACCTGATCGACGAGGTGCTGCCGTTCAGCAACGGCCGCGACCCGTTCGGCATCGGCCTCGGCGTGATCGCGCTGGAGCTGCTGATCGCGCTGGCGGCGTCGGTGCTGATCCAGCGCCGCCTCGGGTACCACCGCTGGCGGATGCTGCACATCACCGCCTACCTCGCCTTCACGCTGCTCTGCGCGCACCTGCTGATCTCCGGCTCGGACACGAGGTCGATCGCGGTGCGGGTACCGATCGTGGCGTCCTGGCTGTCGGTGATCCTGCTGCGGATCGCCACCACGCAGCAGGCCGCCTCGGTACCCCGACGGCTGGCCGAACGGGTCGGCGCCCGGGTACGCGGCCGGCAGGTGATGGTCAACGTCGACCCGAGCCGGTGCGTGCGGTTCGGCTTCTGCGAGCACGAGGCACCGGAGATCTTCCAGCTGCGCGGCGACGGCCGGCTCACCTACCGGCCCGCGGTACCCAACGGCCAGGTGGAACAGGTGATCCAGGCGGCCCGGGTCTGCCCGGCGCGGGCGATCGTGCTCAGCCGCGCGGCCACCACGATGGTGATGACCGGGGAGCGCTCATGAGCGCAGTGCGGCGCGGCGGCGCCTGGACTGAGGAGCGCAGCGACGAGGGAAGGCGGCGCACCAGAGCGCCGCACGGAGCGACCAGGCAGGCACGCTCATGACGCTGGGCTGGCGGGACCGCATCGTCGTGGTGGGCACCGGGCCGGCCGGCATGGCCGCGGCCGACGAGCTGCGCCGCCTCGGCTTCACCGGCGAGCTGACGGTACTGGGCGACGAGGTGCCCTACGACCGGCCGGCCTGCTCCAAGGGCGTGCTGTCCGGGCACCAGAAGCCGAGCGACGTCCGGCTACCCGCGTCCGAGGCGCCGATGGACCTGCGGCTGGGCCGGCGCGCGGTGCACCTGGACCCGCAGAACCAGGTCGTGATCACCGACAACGACGAGGCGTTCCAGTACGACGGCCTGGTCATCGCGACCGGCGCGGCCCCGGTGGTACCGGCCGGCTGGCCGATCGGCGAGCCCGGCCTGCACACCCTGCACACGCTTGACGACGCCTGGGCGGTGCGCCAGGAGCTGTACCACGCCGACCGGGTCGCCATCGTCGGCGGCGGGCTGACCGGCTGCGAGGCGGCCTGTGCGGTACGGGGACTGGCCCGCCGCGCCATCATCATCGACGCCAAGCCCACCCTCATGTATCGCGCGCTCGGCGAGACGGTCGGCGCGCTCGTCACCGAGGCGCACCGGGCCTACGGGATCGAGACCCGGCTCGGCCGGCGGGTGGCCGAGGTGGACCGCTGCCGCAACCGGTGGCGGCTGACCCTGGACGACGGCGAGTACATCGCCGCCGACCTGGTACTGGTCACCGCGGGCGAGCGGCCGTACACCGACTGGCTCGCCGAGGCCGGGGTGGACATCCGCGACGGGATCCGCTGCGACGAGAACCTGCGCGTGTACGGCACGCGCGACGTCGTCGCCGCCGGCGTGGTGGCCCGCTGGCCGAACCTGCGCTTCAGCACCAGGGAGACCCGTTGCGGCCAGTGGATCGCCGCGCTGGAACAGGGCCGGGCGGCGGCCGGCTCGCTGCTGGCCGAGGACCGGCCGGTGCCGCCGGTCACGCTGCTGCCGCGGTTCTGGTCGCAGCAGGCCGACCTGCGCATCCAGGCGTGCGGAGTCATCGACCCGCGCGCGGACGTCGCACTGACCCGGCTGCGGCCGGGCCGCCGGGACGCCGCCCGGTCCGGCCTGCTGGCCACGTTCTACCGCGACGGCGTGATGAACGGGCTGGTCGCGGTGAACGCGCCGCACGCGTTCACCAGCAGTACCCGCGCGCTCCTGCAGGATGTCCCGCACGACGTCATCCACCAGCGCGCCGTCGACTACGCCACCGGCGAGTACTCCTACTCCGCGTAGCCATGACTGCGCGCTGTATCGCTTAGTTCACGACATGTCGTGATCAGCTTTGATGTCTTCCGCTACGTCCGGATTTGTTGTCTGGAGTTAATCAATGTGACGCCGTTACAGTTCCGTGACTAACCCGCACTTCGGCACCTGACCTACTCCCCCGTCCCCAGGTGAGGCAATGATGCCCCGGAGTCACAAACCGTCCCCTCCCATCGGCCGGCCACGCCGGACCGCCCTCCTCGTCGCCGCGTTGGCCGTCCCGCTCGTCGTGGTCGGCGGCGCCGGCATCGTGCTCGCGGCGAGCCAACCGCCCGCTGCGCCCAACCCGAACTGCAGTCTCGTGGTACCCGCCGATCCGCTCAGCGCCAAGGGCCTGGCCACGCCGTACCAGCTCGTCGCGACCGACCGGGCCAAGGGCGCCTGCCACGAGGCCAACCCGGACCAGGCCGCGTTCGTCGAGGCCACCGTGCTCGACCCGGCGACCGGCGCGGTCAGCGTGTACCACCCGCTCGTCGTCGACGCCGGCCGGCGCCCGGCGATCACCCCGACCACCCCGACCCTGCCCGCTGGCGCCGTGGTGGGCATCTGGTTCGGGTACAACGGTGACACCCTCACCCTGCGCGGCGCCGGCCGCGCCTGCGTCAACGGGGCCAACGGCTCGCCGTTCGGCCAGTTCGCCTACTGCAACGCCGCCGCCTTCTTCCAGGCCGCGAACGCGGCCATCACCGCGAAGAAGCTGACGGTACCCGCGGCGCAGACCGGCCGGGACGGCAAGCCCTGCCCGACGGTGCGTGACTTCGCCGTGGTCGACCAGGACCAGAGCGACAACGTCATCAGCTCGTACCTGGTCCTGCCCAACGGCCAGACCGCCCCGAACACCGCCGACAACCGCAACCGGCTGGGCGGCCGGGCGACGCTGCTCACCAACGGCAGCGACAACGGGCTGGTCGACAAGTTCGTCGCGCCGGCGCTGGGCTGCACCCCGTGGACGGCGCCCGACCTGACCGACCCGGGCACCATGGTGTCCTCGGTGGCGCTGAACGAACTGGCCGCCGCGGCGTGGACCGGGCAGCCGGTCGCGCTGGTACCCACCAACGACCCGATGACCCAGGTCGGCGGCCGGACCAGCGTGAGCAAGACCAACCTGTACCGTGCCGGGGTGAACCAGCCGGCGCTCGCCGCCGGGTCGGACACCGGCCGCGCCTACTGCCGCAACCTCGTGGACATCGCGCCGCCGCGGCTGCTCCTGGACCGCCAGCTGTTGCGCGCCGCACCGTCACCGGACCCGGCCGCGGCGCCGAACCTGTACGCGTTCCTCCTGCAGCGGCTGCGCTCCTCCTTCGACCTGCTCGGCTGCGCGAAGCTGCTGCACGAGCGCAACCCGATCCCGCAGGTCGGCGCGTGAATCTTGGACGCCGGCACCCCTTGACGGGGGTACCGGCGTCCAAGATCCCACAACCGCCGCACGCCGCGGGCTTCCGGGAGCGGTGGGAGAAGCCCGCGGCGGGGCGCCGGCGTCAGAACGTGCCGGCGTTGAGGGCGGTCTGCAGGTGCCGGGTGGTGTCCGCACCCCATTCGCCGTCGACGGACCCGCCCACCCGGCGTTGCAGCGCCCGTACCGTGTCCGGCCCGACGACACCGTCCGGCGTGACGCCGAGGTGCTTCTGCAACGCCTTCGCGGTCTGCGTGCCGAGCGAACCGTCCACGACGATGCCGGCGCCTTGCCGGTTCAGCGCCGCCTGCATCGCCGTGCAGGTGGCCGGGCCGAACTC
>Ga0066710_100000804_pt1 | contig 20911 bp, 15 predicted proteins | sample GraSoiAngelo_159_FD_79666 | JGI IMG/M metagenome (GOLD analysis project Ga0066710, IMG submission 79666) | Grasslands soil microbial communities from the Angelo Coastal Reserve, California, USA - 14_1009_16_40cm | ecosystem: Environmental > Terrestrial > Soil > Grasslands | place: USA...
CGCCGCCGCCGCCGCCGCCGGCGTCGTCCGCGCCGGCCAGCGTCGCGCTGATCACCGCGGGCGCCGGCGCGAGTCCCGGGCCGGCGTTCGGCAGCACTCCGGCCTCACGCAGGCCGCGCCCGTTGGCGCCGGCCGGCAGCTCCAGCAGGCCCGCGCCGTCGGTGCTGGCAAGCGCAAGGCTCTCGGCGATCGCGAGCAGCGACCTGGCGGCAGCCGCTCCGTTGGGCCCCGCGGTGAGCCTCTCGCCCCACAGGATCACCACCTCGCGCGCTCCCGCCCGGCGCTCCGCAGCGGGCGACGGGGTCGGGTGCCCCTCCTCCGCGCCGCGCAGCAGCGCCACCAGCTCGCGCACCGCGCCCGGCTCGGCACCGGCGGCCAGCGCGAGCTGCTCGTGCTGCTCGCCGGCAAGTGCCGCGCGCAGCGCCCGAACGAATGCCGCTCCCGCTCCGGGCGCGTAGCGCACCGACAGCGATGCGCTGGCATCGAGCGAGCTCGCGCGCGGGGAAGCCACGGCGAGCCTCAGCCCGTGCCGGCGCACGCCCTTGCGCAGGCGCAGGTCGAGGATCGGCGCGTCGTCGATCGGCTCGGCGTCGAGCACGAGCACCGCGTGCGCGAACTCCAGGTCGGAGGTGCGCGCCGCTAGCGCCGGTGCCGCCAGCGCACGCAGCAGGTCGAGCTCGAGCGCTCCCGCCCGGCGCGAGTCCAGATGCGGTGAGCCCAGTGCCTCGCGCAGCAGGCGCGCCAGCAGAAAGCCCTCCTCATTGGTGCTCTGCCCGCCGGCGATCGCCCCGGTGCGAGCGCCGCTGCGGGCCAGACCGGCGGCGGCCTCCGACAGCGCGCGCTCCCAAGACACCGCGCGCAGGCGACCGCCGTCGCGCACCAGCGGCTCGGTGACGCGCTGATCGACGTGGATCGACTGGTAGCCGAAGCGCCCCTTGTCGCACAGCCAGCCGTCGTCGACGTCGGGATTGTCACGCGCCAGCACCCGTAGCGCGCGCTCGTCGCGGACGGTCACGGTGAGGTTGCACTGGGCGGGGCAGAAGGTGCACACCGAGCCGGCGTCCTCGACGTCCCACGGGCGGGCGCGGAAGCGATACGCGCGAGAGGTGAGCGCGCCCACCGGGCACAGCTCGATGATGTTGCCGCTGAACGGGGCCACGTATGGGCGCCCGTCGAAGGTCGCCACGAACGAGTCGGCGCCGCGCTCGGCGAATACGAGCTGGTCGTCCTCGGCGACCTCCTGCGAGAAGCGAACGCAGCGATAGCAGAGGATGCATCGCTCGCGGTCGATCGCCACCAGCGGCGAGAGCTCGAGCGGCTTGACGAAGTGACGCTTCGGCTCGATGAAGCGCGAGATGCCGGCGCCCCAGCCGAAGCTGATGTCCTGCAGCGGGCACTCCCCGCCCTTGTCGCAGACCGGGCAATCGAGTGGGTGGTTGACGAGCAGGAACTCCACCACCGAGCGCTGGGCGGCCTGGACGCGCTCGCTGCGCGTGTGCACAACCATGCCGTCCTTGACCGGCGTCGAGCAGCCGGTCTGCAGCTTGGGGATGCCTTCGATCTCCACGAGGCACATGCGGCAGGCGCCGACCGGTTGGCCGAGCTTGGGCTCGTAGCAGAACACCGGGATCTCGACGTCGCCGTGCTTGGCGGCGTCGACCAGCATCGCGTTCTCCGGCGCCTGCACCTCCAGGCCGTCGATCGTGAAGCCGATCATCCGCTGCTGCGGTCGCGGCATCGCTAGGCGCCGCCTCGTTGCGTGCCGGGCGCGCCGCGGTGCTCGCCGGGCGCCTGCGCGCCGGCGCCGGTTGCCGCCACGTCGGCTCCGCCCGCCTGCCTGTGCAGCGCCCCCTGCGCGGCCAGCGCCGACTCGGTGCCCGCCAGACCCGTGATGCCCCGCCGCTCGCGGGCGGCCTCCATGTGCGCCTCGAGCTCGGCGCGGAACCTCTCGATCATCGATCCGATCGGCATCGCCATCGCATCGCCGAGCACGCACAGGCAGTTGCCGATGATGTGCTCCTGCACCGAGGCCATGATGTCGAGGTCCATCGGGGTGGCCTCGCCGGAATCGATCCGCTGCAGCATCTTCACGGTCCAGTTGGTGCCCTCGCGGCACGGCGTGCACTTGCCGCAGGACTCATGGCGGTAGAACTTCGCCACCTTCATCGCGACGTCGAGAATGGGCGTGGAGTCGTCGACCACGATGATCGCGCCGGAGCCCAGCATCGAGCCGGCCTTGCCCATCGAGTCGAAGTCGTACGGCACATCGAGATCGGCCGCCGTGAGCACCGGCGCGGATGAGCCGCCCGGAAACCAGCACTTGACCTCGCGGCCCTCAGGCGGGCCGCCGGCGAGCCCGTAGATGATCTCGCGCGAGGGGATGCCGAGCTCGATCTCGTAGTTGCCGGGCCGGCGCACGTGTCCGGAGACCGATACGAGCTTGGTTCCGGTCGAGGTTGGCACGCCCAGCCTCGCGTACTGCTCGCCGCCCATCTCGATGATCGCGGGCACGGTCGCGAGGGTCTCGACGTTGTTGATCAGCGTGGGACCCTGATAGAGGCCCTGGATGGCCGGAAATGGCGGCTTCAGCCGCGGATTGCCGCGCTTGCCCTCCAGCGAGTCCAGCAGCCCGGTCTCCTCGCCGCAGATGTACGCGCCGGCGCCCCGGTGCACGACCACCGACAAGGCGTGTCCCGATGCGAGGATGTGATCGCCGATGTAACCGGCCGCGCGCGCTTCCTGAAGCGCCGCCTCGAGCACCTCGGCCTGTAGCGCGTACTCGCCGCGGACATAGATGAACGCGCGGTCTAGCTCCGCCGCGTAGGAGGCGATGACGATGCCCTCGAGCAGCATATGCGGCGTCTTCTGCATCAGTTCGCGGTCCTTGAACGTGCCCGGCTCGGACTCGTCCGCGTTGCACACCAGGTACTTGTCGGTAGCTCCGTGCGGCAAGAACGAGACCTTCTTGCCCATCTGGAAGCCGGCGCCGCCGCGACCTCGCAGGCCCGACGCTTCGAGCTGCGCGAGGACTTCCGCCGGCGAGCACGCGAGCGCCTTGCGCAACGACGCATAGCCTCCGCGGCGCTCGTAGACGGGGAGCGTGGCAAGCCCGGGCTCGTCGATGTTGGCGAACAGCAGCCTGCGCGTGCGCGCCTGGCGCGGCGCCTCCCCCGGGCCCGCCGCTGTCCGCGCCGGCGGCTGCGGGGGGTTGGCGCCGGGATCGGCGACGGGGCGGCCCGCCAGCTGCTTCTCGACGAGCACCGACTCGCCTGCGCGCGCCTGTTCGAGCAGCCGCGGCACGTCCTCGGCCGTCAGCGGGCCCACGTAGGTGCCATCGACCGAGGCCATCGGCGCGATGTCGCACGCGCCCAGGCACTCGAAAGCGCGCACGTTCACATCGGGGCAATCGCCGGCGGCCGCGAGCATCGCCTCGAACAGCGCATCCGCGCCAAGCAGCGAGCAGGAGATGTTGGTGCACACATACACGGAGTGACGGCCCGCCGGCGAGGTCTCGAGCATGTCGTAGAAGGTCGTCAGCGACTCCAGGTAGGCGGGCGTCACCCGCATCACGCACGCGACCTGCTCGAGCGCCTGCGGCGAGCACCATCCGTGCAGGCGCTGCGCCGCCGCCAGCGCCGGCAGCGCGGCGGAGCGGCGGTCGGGATAGTTGGCCATGTGCGCCTCGATCTCCGCGCGCAGCTCGCTCGGGACCTGGACCAGCGCCGGATCCGGAATGCCGGCCGGGTCCTTCTCGAGGTCGGCCGGCTCGTCCCAGCCGGGCCCGCGCGAGCCGTGCTCGAAGCGCAGCACGGGCATGGTCCCGGCGCCCGTGGCGGCTGGACGCGCAGGCGCTCGCGTGCCGGCCGAGCCGCGCTCGCCGGTCCCCGCGCTCACCGGTCGATGCCTCCGAGGATCGGATCGAGCATCGCCACGGTCGCGATCATGTCGGCGATATAGCCGCCCTGGGCCATGTGCGAAAGGGCCTGCAGGTTGACGAACGATGGGTCGCGCATGTGCACGCGCGCCGGCTTGGATGAGCCGTCCGAGCGCACGTAGCAGCCGAGCTCGCCGCGCGGGGATTCGATCGGGTAGTACACCTCGCCCGGCGGGACGCGGAAGCCCTCGGTGACGAGCTTGAAATGGTGGATCAGCGCCTCCATCGAGGTCGCCAGCTCGTGCCGCGGCGGCAGCGCGAACTTGCGGTCCTCGGTGATGTGCGGTCCCCCCGGCAGCCCGTCGAGCGCCTGCTCGATGATCTTCACCGACTCGTACATCTCCGCCATTCGGCACGCGAAGCGGTCGTAGTTGTCGCCCACGGTGCCCACCGGGATCTTGAACTGGAAGTCCTCGTAGGAGCTGTACGGGTCGGCCTTGCGCAGGTCCCACGGGTTGCCGGCGGCGCGCAGCAGTGGGCCGGTCACCCCGAGCGCCAGGAGCGTGTCCGCGTCCAGCGGGCCGGTGCCGCGCAGCCGCTGCAGGACGATCTCGTTGGCGTTGAGGATCGCGCCGTACTCGTCTGCGCGCTTGGGCATGTCCTTGAGGAAGTCGCGCAGTTTTCGCGCGAACCCCGGTGGAATGTCCTCGATCACCCCACCCACCTGGAAGTAACGCGTGTGCATGCGCTGTCCCGAGGACATCTCGAATAGGTCCAGGATCCGCTCGCGCTCGCGCAGGCAGTACAGGAAGATCGAGACCGCCCCCAGGTCGAGCGCGCTCGTGCCGAGCCAGATCAGGTGGGAGGCGATCCGGTTCAGCTCCAGGTGGATCACGCGCAGGTACTGCGCGCGCCTGGGAACCTCCACCTCGGCCAGGGTCTCCACGGCGCTGCAGAACGCCATCGCGTTGAAGTAGTACGCGAGGTAGTCCATCCGCTCGACAACGGGGATCACCTTCCAGTAGGACTTGTCCTCGGCCGTCTTCTCGATGCCCGTGTGCACGTACCCGATGATCGGTTTGATGTCGCGCACGACCTCTCCCTCGAGCGTCACCAGCAGCCGCAGCACGCCGTGCGTGGCCGGGTGGTGCGGGCCGAAGTTGAGCGTCAGCAGCTCGCGTCTGGTGCCGTCGCCGGCGGCCTCCGTGTGCGCGCGGGGCTGCTCCTCGAGGGGCGCGATCGTGGTGCTCTGCTCGCGCCTTCGATATGCGGAGAGGGTGCTCTCCTCGCCCGCGCTCATGGCGCCGATCCGCGCGTCTCGCCTTCGTTGTACGTGAACAGCACGGGCTCGCCGCCCACCGGGAAGTCGCGTCTCAGGGGGTGGCCCTCGTAGTCCTCGGGCATCAGGATCCGTCGCGGGTTCGGGTGCCCGCGGAAGGAGACCCCGAACATGTCGTGCACCTCCCGCTCCTGGTGATCGGCCGTGGGCCATTGCGGTGTGACCGAGTCGACCTCCGGCGTCGCGCTTGCCAGGCGCAGCTTGACCGTGATGCGGTCGACCTTGTGCATGTCCAACAGCTCGTAGATCACGCCCAGACGCGGCTCGTGCGGGTAGTAGTCGACGCCGTGCAGGCTCGCCAGGAACCCGTATCCCCGCTCGCGCAGCCGTACAAGCACCGCGCCGATCCGCTCGGACTCGACGACGAGCGTCGCCCGGCCGCGGAAGAACACGGTCTCCAGCACGGGGCTCCCCGACGACGCCTGCGCTGAACCCTCGGCGGCGCGCAGCTCTTGGGCGATCAGCTCGAGCTCGGTTGCGTCAGGCACCGGCCGTGTCCCCTTCCAGGGGCACGTTCACCGCCGCCGCCGCGTGGGGCGAGGGCAGGATCTCCTCGGTGCCGCGGGCGTGGTAGCGCTCGCGCCAGCCGGCGTCGGGATCGTTCTGGACCATCTGGCGCAGCTTGAGCACGCCATGCATCAGCGCCTCGGGCCGGGGCGGGCAGCCGGGCACGTGAACGTCGATCGGCATGAACTTGTCGGCCGGCACGAGCGCGTAGTTGTTGAACACGCCCATCGAGCTGCAGCAGGCGCCCATCGAGATGGCCCACTTCGGCTCGAGCATCTGGTCATACAGGCGGCGGATGATCGGCGCCATCTTGATCGACACGCGCCCCGCGAGGATGATCAGGTCGGCCTGCCTGGGCGAGGCCCGGAACGCCTCGTAGCCGAAGCGCGCGATGTCCAGGCGCGGCCCGGCCGCGTGGAACTGCTCCATCGCGCAGCAGGCCAGCCCGAACGAGAGCGGGAAGAAGGAGTTCGACCGCGCCCACGCAACCGCTCGGTCGAGCGTTGTGGTCAGCGTACGCTCCTGCACGTAGCGCTCGAGATCGGCGGCCTCCAGGTGCGCGGGCCGGTTGGCGCCGAGCAGGTCTCCGCCGCGCAGCAGCTGGCTGGCGTTCAGCTCGCGAACGCCTAGGGCCTGCGGATCGACGTGCTCGGGAACTCCCGGCGTAGCGGCGGAGGTGGGCGGCAGCGGCTCGCGCCTTACCTCCACTCCAAGGCTCCTCTGCGCCACACGTAGATCAAGGCGACCAGCAGCAGGGCCACGAACACGACCGTCTCGATCAGCGCGAAGCTGCCGAAGGCGCGCAGCTGGACCGCGATCGGATACAGGAACACGACCTCGAGGTCGAACAGGATGAACAGCATCGCGATCAGGTAGAAGCTGATTCCGAAGCGCATGCCGCGCTTGACCTCGGACGGCAGCCCGCACTCATATGGGTCCTGCTTGTGGGGCGTGGGACGGCGCGGTCCGATGAGGGAGTTCAGCGCTGCAAACGCCCCGCCCACGATGCCACCGAGAAGGAGGAAGACGATCGCTGGGAGGTAGCTACGCAGCACCGAGCGCGTTTATAGCACCTTGTGGCAAAGTGTTACATAGTGGCAATCGGCTCGATATCAACGGCGTGATCGCACCGGTCGGGCAGGCATGACCGCCGCGATCGTGGCCGGCACCCTGGCGGTCGCGGCGCTCAACGCGATCGCCGCGACGCTCGGCGGCTGGCTCTGGTACCTGGGGGACCCGAACCTGCGCGGGGCGCGCACCTTCTGGCTGCTGCTGCGCGTCGGGCAGGGCTCGGCGCTGACCCTCGCGCTGGCCGTCGGCTCGCTGGCGGCGGCGGGCAACTACCCCCGCGACCACCTCTTCTACCTCTACGCGTTGCTGCCGCTGGCGGTGGCCTTCGTCGGCGAGCAGCTGCGCGTAAGCTCGGCGCAGACAGTCCTCGACCAGCGCGGCCTGGCAGGCGCCGAGGCGGTGGGGCGGCTGCCCGAGCGCGAGCAGCGGGGGGTCGTGGCGCAGATCGTGCGGCGCGAGATCGGTGTGATGGCGACCTCGGCGCTGGTGGTCGTGTTTTTGGCCCTGCGCGCGGCAAGCACCGCGCACGGCTTCTGACCGCTGGCTGCACGCCGCTCGCTCGGTGGCCGCCGCTCTATATATTCCGGCCCGCATGAGGGCCTTCCCGTCCCGCCCCGCATGATCCTTCGCGCGCGAACATCGGTCGCGGCTGCGAGCGTGACGCTCGCGCTGCTGGTTGCGGGGTGCGGCTCGCAGGGCATCCAGCTCTCGAGCTCGAGCCCCTACCACCACGGCGCGGTGCTGTTCCGCGATCACTGCTCGGGCTGTCACACCCTGTCCCTCGTCGGCGCGCAGGGATCGGCCACGAACATCAAGAACCGCCTGCCCACCAACGGGCCGAACTTCAACGTCCGCAAGGAGAACCTCGAACAGGTCCTCTACGCGATCAGGAACGGCGGCTTCTCGGGTGCGATCATGCCCCAGAACATCGTGGTGGGCGAAGACGCACGGGCGGTCGCGACGTTCCTCGCGCAGTACTCCGGTCGCCAGGCCGCGAACACCCCGTGATGACCGACCTCGCCACGCCCTAGGACACCACCCCGGCGGAGCGAGTGCTCGACCTCAGGCGAATCCGCGAGGATCCCGTCGGCGTCCGCGCGGCGCTGCTGGCACGCCACCCCGCGCTGGGAGAGGCGCTCGACGAGGTCCTGGCCAAGGACGCGCAGTGGCGCTCGGCGACGACCGCGGCCGAGACGCTGCGCGCGGAGCAGCGCGAGCACTCCGAGCGCATCGCGGCGGGCAAGCGCGCGGGAGCGGACGTCGAGCCGGAGCTAGCCCGGATGAAGCAGCTGAGCGTGGAGGTGAAGGCGCGCGCCGAGCAGGCGCGGATCGCCGAGCAGCAGCTGCAGGCGGCGCTCGCGCTGCTGCCCAACCTGCCCGATCCGAGCGCCGCGCCGGGGCCCGATGACGAGGTGCTGCGGGAGGTTGGGGAGCTCCCCGAGCTGGCGTTTGAGCCCCGCGACCATCTCGAGCTCGCCGGGCCGCTGATCGACACCGAACGTGCGGCCAAGCTCTCGGGCTCGCGCTTTGCGTATCTCAAAGGCGAGCTCGTGGCGCTCGAGCTCGCGCTCGTGAGCTGGACGCTCGACAAGCTCGCGGCACACGGCTTCGAGCCCGTGATCCCGCCTGTGCTCGTGCGCGAGCGCGCGCTGTACGGCACCGGCTTTCTGCCCGACACCGAGCAGCAGATCTACCGGCTGGCCGACGATGAGCTGTACCTGCTCGGCACCTCCGAGGTGGCGCTCGCCTCTCTGCACGACGGCGAGATCATCGACGGCGAACGGCTGCCGCTGCGCTACGCGGGCTTCTCGCCCTGCTTCCGCCGCGAGGCGGGCGCGGCCGGCAAGGACACGCACGGGATCTTCCGCGTGCACCAGTTCGACAAGGTGGAGATGTTCAGCTTCGTCGCCCCCGAGCAGTCGGCAGCCGAGCACGAGCGCATCCTGGCGATCGAGGAGGAGATCCTGCGCGAGCTCGAGCTGCCATACCGCGTCGTCAACATCGCGGTGGGCGAGCTCGGCAGCTCGGCCGCCAAGAAGTACGACTGCGAGGCCTGGCTGCCGAGCGAGGGACGCTACCGCGAGCTGACCTCGTGCTCGAACACGACCGACTACCAGGCGCGGCGGCTTAACATCCGCCTGCGGCGCGCCCCCCCTGGGGCCGCGGAGCAGGGCGGCGGCAAGCGCACCGAAGTGCTGCACACGCTCAACGGGACCGCGGTCGCGGTCGGCCGCACGATCATCGCGCTGCTCGAGAACGGCCAGCGCGCGGACGGCAGCGTGCGCCTGCCGGCGGCGCTCGTTGCGCACGGCGCCCCGACCGGCCTGGACGCCCGCGCTCCGCGGCGTTAGGCAACTGCGCCACAGCCTGGCCGGCCCGGTCCAGCGCCATCGCCGTCAAACCGCGGAAGTTCCCCACACGAAGGCGGGTCGCTCACGCGTCGACGTCGACTCTGAGCGGCGGCATTGGGATGCCACCGCTGTGGCGCGGGATTGGCGGTCGCAAGTGGGCGCAGTTGAGGGTCGTTCACCGCTGGGTTACCGGCGCGCCGCGTGAACGCGCAAACGTTTGTCCGGAGCTGTGTGGGTACGGCCGCGCGCCGGCAAGGGAACGGCCCGCGGGAGCGCCTCCCCGGCAGGACGCCCGGGCGCCACGCAGAGCGCAGCCGCGGGGCGGGAAGGGAATCCCGCCCCGTCCGCTACGCGGCGATCACGAGCAGCACCGCCACGAATCCCAGGTACGCGGCGATCACCAGCGCGCCCGGCACGCGGCGCAGGCCGGACACGACGTAGGCGCTCGCCAGCGCGAAGGCCGTGAGGCCGAGGTAGCTGGCGCTGACGAACGTCGTCGGCCCGGATGGCGCGCCCAGGCCCGTGAGCGTCGCCGGCAGCAGCAGCCCCGCCAGGACGTTGATCGCGTTGCTGTTGAGCGCCGTGCTGAGCACGGCTGCCCCCCGGCCGCGCGCCGCGAGATAGGTCGCGGCAACGGCATTGGGAAGGCTGGTGACGGCGGCGAGCAGCAGCGCTCCGGTCACGATCTCGGGCACGGCGTGGCGCGCGCCGAACGTAGCGGCGGTCCGCTCCATCGCCACGCTCGCGCATACGACGATCAGCACGGCGACCGCCGCGATCACGACGTCGCGCCTTCCGCCGCGGCTGGGATGGAGCGCGACCTCGAGCTCCAGCTCCTCTTCCCTGACGGCCGTGCACAGCCAACTCCTCCACGAAACCGGAAGGCGCAGGCGCGCAAGTCGCTCGAGCCCAAGCCCGAGGACCGCCAGGTAGGGGCCGAGCAGGGCGAGGGCCGCGACCAAACCCGCAAGCGGGGAGAGCGCGCCCACCACCACCAGCAGACACAGCACGGCGATCCACACGGCGACCGCCCCTGCCATCTCGATCACGCGCCGGTGCAGTGCGACACGGCCCGCGACGATCGACGCGAGCCCGAGCAGCGCCGCCAGGTTAAAGACGTTCGAACCGATCACTACGCCCGCGCCGATGCGCGAGTTGTGCCGAGCCAGGGCCGTCACCGCAGCCGCGATCTCTGGGGCGTCGGCGACAAGCGCGGCCAGCATGCCTAGCAGTCCCTCGGTCATGCCGAGGCGCGCGCCCACCCGCTCGATCGAAGTCACCAGGACCCAGCTGAAGCACAGGCTCACGACACCTGCGATCGAAAACAACGCGACCAGCAGCGCGTCGCTCATCGCTATCGCCGCCGTCGGGTCCCGGCGCGGCCCGGCGGGGGCGCTTCGCCGGCGGAATCGCCGGCGTTCTCGTGGCGGCTCGGGGTCGGTACGGTGTCCACGGGCGGTCGCGTGCCGACCAGGCTTCCCGGCTCCCCGCGCGACACTGTACCTCGGTGCCGGCGATCGCCCGCCTGCGGGTCGGCGAAGGCGAGCTCGTGGCCGCGGTTGCAATCAAAGTTGCACCGCGGCTGCTGGACGCCGGCCCGCCGTCGATCTGCGCGTCGCCACCGATCTCCGCGCTGCGCCACCCGGGGAGAGACCGCCGCGGCCCGCTAGCTGGGGAAGGATCCCTGGCCGTGCACGGCGAACACTCGCAGCAACAGGCCTCGGCGGCGCGAAATGCGGCCCCGGGGCGGTGTAGCCGATGGCCAGGGCGGCCCGGTCGCGGCGGGTGCATTTCTAAGATCACGCGAATTCTTATGTCCCGCCAAGGGCAACATTTCCCCCCGAGGGCTGTTAGAGCATGACCATGAAACGACCACTACGAGCTCTGCGCCGCCTGCTGACGCGCGCGACTCCTCCACTGGCACTGGCTGCGTGCGCGCTGCTTGCGTCCAGCCCGACCGGCCACGCGGCGAAATCGTCGGCCCACGCCGCCAGCCGCCACAAGGCGCATGCGGCCGCGCGCTTCCTGGTCGGCGTCGGCGATGAGTACGCGGAGATGTTCAGCAACCAGCTGTGGCAGCAGCTGCACACGAAGATCGCCCGCTACATCGCTCCCTACGACACGGTCGCGCACCGCGACTCGCTGGCGCGGACGACGGCCTGGATCAGGGCCGCAGAACAACAGCACGCGCAGATCCTGGTGGCCTTCTACCACTCCGAGCACACGCCCACGCAGGTTCCCAGCGTGGCGCTGTATCGCCACGACGTGCAGAAATTCATCAAGCGCTTCCCGAAGGTGCGTCAGTATCAGGCCTGGGACGAGGCCAACCGCGGCAACATCCCGCATTACCTGTCGAGCCCGTCGGCCAGCACGACGGCGCAGTACTACCAGGCCCTGCGCCGCCTGTGCACAACCTGCACGGTCGTCGGCCTGGACGTGCTCGACCAGGACAAAATCGGCCCCACGCTGCGGTACATCGCCGAATTCAAGAGTGCGATCGGGCGGCTGCACACGGTCATGCCCGGGATCTGGGGGTTGCACAACTACTCCGACGTCAACCGCATGCAGAGCTGGCGCACGCGCGAAGTCAGCCGCGCGCTGGGCGGCGATGTGTGGCTCACCGAGACCGGCGGCATCGTGCAGTTCGGCGGCGCCTTTCCCAACCGGCGCGGGGCGGGCCTCGCGCGGGCGGCCCGCGTGCTCGGCTACACGTTCAACCTCGCGTCCGACTACTCGCGGATCAAGCGTCTGTACATCTACAACTGGAGCGGCGGGCTCGATTCGGCGCGATTTGACGCGGGCCTCACCGACCGACACTTCCGGCCGCGAGTCGGCTATGTGGTGGTGTGCAAGCGCCTGCACGGAGCGAAGTGCAACGTGAAGGTGTCTAAGCACTAGCCGCGACCCCCGGATCGTGGCGCCAGCGCCGTGCGGCGGCCAGCGCGAGCAGGCCCGCCCCCGCCGCGAGCGGGGCCAGCGCCTTCAGCGGATAGGAGCCGAAGCCCTTGTGCAGCGCTGTATGGTCGCCCGCGCCGACGATGCTCAGCAGGCCGCGGTGGTCGATCCCGAGCACGGTCGGCGCGAGCGCGGCGAACAGCCCCCAAGCCGCCAGCGTCAGCAGTGCCGCGCGCAGCGTGCTGCCCGACATGCTGAGCCGTGGCGTGACCAGCGCTGCGAGCACGACCGCGGCGCCGGCCGCCAGAAAAAACGGCCAGATTGCGCCCCAACCGCGTCCCAGGCCGAAGGCCGAGGCGATCGTCGGCTGGAAGAAACCGTTCCGCAGGTAGCGCCCCCACACGACCGTCTCGGTCTCGTAGCCGACGAGCGGGTGGGTGATCGTGGCGACCACGGCCACGGCGATCGACGCCCCTGCCAGCGCGACGGTGGGCCCCGGCAGGCGCCGTAAGGCCAGCGCGATCGGAAAGCCCAGGAAGGGCACGATGGTGAGCAAAAAGCGCGGCCCCATGGAGCCCCCCCCGAACGGCAGGTAGTAGCCCGAGTTGTAGCCCAGGTAGCACACGCACACGCCCGCGATGGTCAGTGCCTCGGCGCGCTTCCCGCGCCGGTACAGCAGCACCGTGCCCACTGCTCCCATCGCCATCAGCGGGCACAGGGTGAGCAGCCCGCGCGAGTCGAACAGCAGTGTCGCCAGAACCGGCAGGCTGGGTGCGGAGATCCCGAAGAACCCTCGCTGCTGCTGCGGGATGTTGGAGTAGGCCAGATGCGTCCACGAGTGGAAGGCGGCGTGGTTGTAGAGCAGCAGCGGCACGACTCCAATGACTCCACCGACTACGTACGCCCCCGCCCTGGCCGCCACGAGCGCGGGTCTAAGCGCGTCCGTACGTGACAGCAGGTACAGGCCGAGCACGAGCGCGACGAACGCCAGCGGGTACTCCGAGCTGATCGCGTAGCCCATCGCCAGGCCCGCCAGCCCGAGCAGCAGCGGCCGCGGCGGGCCGGCGCGCTCGCGCAGCATGATCGCAAACGCGCCAAAGCCGAGCAGGGTGGCGAACACGTGCGAGAAGAGCAGCGTCGAGAATGGCAGGAGCATCGTTCCCAGGCCAAGCGCGACGGCGGTCGCCACCCCGTAGCCCGGCTCGAAGCGGTCGGCCACGCGCCACACCAGCAGCAGCAGAGCGAGCGCGGGAAGCACGGTGGCCCACAGGCCGACGAAGTCGATCATCTCATCTTCACCTCGCAGGGCGTGCGAGGAGCGCGCGACGGCTGGCGCGTCCGCGACCGTCAGCAGCTCGTAGAACGGCAGCGAGTACATCGCCAGCCCGGGCGCGCGTGCCGAGTAGTAGTGACCCTTGTAGAACGCCTTGTCTTTGGTTGGGTACGGCCCGTAGTCGATCGTCGTGCGGCCCGCGTCGAGCGCCCGGATCAGGTCGTAGTGGGAGCTCTGGTTGTCCGACCAGTTCTGCAGCATCGTCGCGGACGCGACGCCCACGAGCACGATCGCGTACAGCGCCAGGCGCTTGGCCCGCGGGCGGCGGGCAGGCCCGGACGGCCGCCGCTCGTGGTCCCCGCCGTCGAGCGTCTTAGGCGCGCGTGCTCCTGCGGCCCGGGAGACGCTCACGCGAAGCTCAGTGGAGCGCCTTGGGCCCCGGGCCAATCTCATAGATCACGATCGAGCCGACGCGCCGCCTGCCGACGCCGAGACCCGCGACCGCCTTGTCAGCCGCCGCCGCGGAGTCGCGCGGCTCGGGCAGCGCGTAGCCGGCGATCCCCGGCAGCTTGGGCAGCCGCAGGTGCAGCACGACCGTGCGGATGCCCAGGTAGCGAAGCTTCTCCACGCTCGCGCGATCGGGAAACCCGGCCATGCCGCCGCGCAGGTCGTCGACCGCCGGGATGTCGAACGTGCTGTTGCCGACGGGGATCTTGTAGAAGCCGTCCGTCGAGAAGTACTGCCACACGCGATCGGCAGCGCCATCGGTTGGCAGGTCGAGCACCGGCGCCGGCAAGCCGACCTCGGCCCGGGCCGGCTGGGGCACGACCGGATGGCCGAGGTGCCCGGCGCCTTCGCCCACGATGCCGGCCGCGAGTGCGGCGCCGAGCACCACGGGCAGCCCGGCGGGCGAGCGCCGCTCTCGCCGGCGCCCCGCCCGCGCCGCCACCAGCTGCGCGCCGGCGCCCGCGAGCAGCGCGAGGCACAGCGTTGTCATCGTGAACACCCTGCCCGGTACGCGCACCCCGTTCCAGCCGGGCGCGTAGTCGTACAACAGCCGGTAGGGGTAGCCCGCGCCGGTGAGGCCGACGCCGAGCGCAAGCACCGCACAGGCGAGCGCTCCCAGCAGCAGCCCGGCGCGTAGTCGACGCGTGTACGGCGGGCCCGCCAGGCCCAGCAGCGCCAGCGCCAGCACCAGCCCTCCGGGGAAGAACACGCTCTCGTTCTTGGAGTGCACGTGCGCCCTCAGGCCGGCGGTCGCGCCGCCCCACACCCGGTTCTCCGAGGAGGCGGCCAGCAGGGCGGCAGGTCCCGCAGAGTAGGCTTTGACTTCTCGGATCGTTCGTTTCGCCGTCGGGTAGTCGTGGGCGACCTTCAGGTAGGGGCGTGCCTCGTACACCGCCACCGCCGCCACGACGGCGATCCCGGCGCAGGTCACGACCAGCAGCCGGCGTACGGGCAGCGCGCCTCTGCCCGGCGGCGAACCGCTACGCCACCAGCGCCACAGCACGAGCAGGGCGAGCAGGGCGAGCAGGTAGGTGTACTGCAGGCCCAGCGTGAAGCCGAGGCTGATCTGCCAGGCCGACACCAGCCAGCCGGCGAGCACGAGGCCGCGGTGTCCGCGCCGGTAGCCGCGCAGCAGCAGGAACAGCGCCAGCGGGATGCCGCCGGAGGAGATCACGTGCAAATGCCCGGCCTCGGTCACGCGGTAGGGCGCGTAGGCGAAGGCCGTGCCCGCCGCGGCGGCGCCGATCTTCCCCAGCCCCAGCTCGCGGGCGAGCAGGTAGGCCCCCACGAAGCACAGCGCCCACGCGAATAGGAACAGCAGGTTGTAGCGCACCAGTGCCGCGACGGTGCCGGAGCCCAAGAAGGCGGTGGGACCGTAGCCCAGCAGGGAGTCCGAGAAGGCCAGGCTCAGCGAATGCGGATAGAACGCGTTGGCGTTGAAGATGTGCAGCGGGTCGTGCAGCATCGCGTGGCCTACCCACGCCACCTGCCAGGCGGCGCGTACGGGGTCCCCGAGGTCGGGCGAGATCCGGCTGGACAGGTGCAGCACCAGCGGCCAGCTCGTGATCACGGCGAGCAGCACGCCGGCCAGCGCCACCCAGGCGAGCTCCGCCCGCCCGAGCGCCGGCGAGGGCGCCCAGGGTTCCGCTCGCGGCGCCGTGTCCGGCCGTCGCAGGCGGCCGGCCAGCGCGCCCTGGCGCGCGGCACCGGGGGGCGCGCCCAGCGCAGCGGCGGCAGCGCCCGCATCGCCGTCTCGCGCCTCGGGACCGGTCGCGGGCTCGGTGGAGGCGGGAGGCGTGCGGGGCGGACTGACGAAGCCGGCGCTCATCCTGTTTGCGTGTCGGGGGCGGCGCGAATCGCTGCAGCATACGGGAGCGAGGAGCCGCACCAGCCCGGCACCAGCGGTCCTGCGGGGCGCCGTTTGCAGACTGCCGTTTAAGGCACACTGGGGCCGATGAGGGTACTGGTCGTTGGAGCCGGCGGCGTCGGCGCGGCCTTCGCCGCGATCGCCCAACGGCGCGAGGCGTTCGAGCGCGTGGTGCTGGCCGACGTGGCGCCCGAGCGGGTGCGCTCGGTGGTCGCCTCGCTGGGCGAGCCGGCGCGCTTCTCGGCCGAGCGGGTCGACGCCTCCGACCAGGCCGACGTGGTACGCCTGATCGGCAGGGTGCGCCCCGATGCCGTCCTGAACGCGTGCGATCCCCGCTTGAACGTGCCCATCTTCGGCGCCGCGCTCGAGGCCAGGGTCACCTACCTGGACATGGCGTTGACGCCCTCGCGGCCCGACCCCAGCCGGCCCTACGAACGCCCGGGGACGCTGCTGGGAGAGCACCAGCTCGCCCAGCACGAGGCCTGGGAGCAGGCCGGGCTGCTGGCGCTCGTGGGTATGGGCGTTGAGCCCGGCCTGTCGGACGTGTTTGCCCGCTACGCCGCGGATGAGCTGTTCTCGACTATCCGTGAAGTCGGCGTGCGCGACGGCTCCGACCTGGTCATCGAGGGCTATGACTTCGCGCCCACGTTCTCGATCTGGACGACGATCGAGGAGTGCCTGAACCCGCCGCTGGTGTGGGAGCGCGGGCGCGGCTTCTACACCACCCCGCCGTTCTCTGAGCCGGAGGTGTTCGGGTTCCCGGAGGGGATCGGCAAGCTCCAGTGCGTCAACGTCGAGCACGAGGAGGTGGTGCTGGTCCCACGCTGGGTGGTGTGCGAGCGGGTGACGTTCAAGTACGGGCTGGGCGAGCAGTTCATCGACGTGCTGCGTACGTTGCACCAGCTCGGGCTGGATTCGACCGAGCCGACCGCGGTCGGCAACGTGAAGGTGGCGCCGCGCGATGTGGTGGCCGCCGTACTGCCCGACCCCGCGACGCTGGGAAACCGAATGACGGGGCGCACGTGCGCGGGGACATGGGTGAGGGGCACCGGATCCGACGGGAACCCGCTCTCGACCTACCTGTACCACATCGCCGACAACGAGCACACGATGCGCGAATACGGCAGCCAAGCCGTCGTGTGGCAGACCGCGATGAACCCGGTGGTGGCGCTGGAGCTGCTCGACGAGGGGACCTGGCAGGGCACCGGGGTGCTCGGGCCCGAGGCGTTCCCGCCGACCCCGTTCCTCGAACGCCTGGAACATCTCGGGGCGCCGCACGGGCGCGTGGAGCTGCCGGCCTGACCCCGCTGCCGCCGCCGGCGCCGCTCGCGCGGCCGCGGATCGCCCCCGGCTGGCCACCGTGCACGCGCGGCGGGCGGGGATCGCGATGAGCGCCGTCACACGGCGCGCGGCCCTCCCTGCCGCGCGCCGTGTCCCCTGACGGGGCTCCTCCCAATCCTCAGAAGTGAGCCGATGCGTGCTCCACGGGCTGCTCGAGTAGCCCGGGAGGCGCGGTTTCGGTCTTGCGGGAAAAGTACGCGCGAAAGTACAGGCGCGAGACGAGCATCAAAACGAAGCCCAGCAGCAGGCCGCCGATGCCCAGCCACAGCGGCAGCGTGATGCCAGCGATCGGTGGCGATTCGACATTCGCCTTGTGGCCGTAGAAGATCGCCGCCTTGATGAACACCCCGAAGAGGATCGCCGCGCCCGCCAGCGGGACGATGCCAAGCATCAGCAGCTTGCGCGCGCTCTTGAGCAGCTCGTGGCGGTAGTAAACCGCGCACGCGACGCCCGTGAAGCCGTAGTAGAAGCAGATCGCGAAGCCGGTCGCCGTCAGCGAGTCGGCGAGCACACTTTCGGAGATCAAGATCAACGGCACCGTGACAGCGATGGAGATCGCGCCCATGCCGAGCGTGGACACCGTGGGGGTCAAGTAGCGCTTGTGGATCCGGCCGATCGCCGAGGGGACGGCCTTCCAGGCGGCCATCGACAGCGTCGTGCGGGCGGTCGGCAGGATCGTCGTCTGGGTTGAGGCCGAGGCCGAGGTCAGGACCGCGATGATGAGCAGCTTGTAGAAGACGCCGCCGAGGACTGGTTTGCCCAGCGCGCTGAGGATATCTTCCTGGTTGGCTTCGTTCGTCAGGAAGCCGACGCCGTGGAACGACTGGGCGCCGGCCGTGACGATGAGGTAGATGAGCAGCAGCAGGATCGTGGAGACGACCGCCGCGCGGCCCGGCCCCTCATTGGCGTCCTCGGACTCCTCGTTGACGCTCACGGCGGTGTCCCAGCCCCAATAGATGAAGACTCCGAGCAGGATTCCGTCGACTAGGTCGCCGAAGTTCATCTGCGTCGGGTCAAACCACGACGCCCTTGGCTGGATCGAGCCCGCCGGGTGACCGCCGTAGACCTTCGCGAGCGCAACCGCGGCGAAGATCGCGAGGATCACAACCTCGGCGCCGAGCAGGAACTGCTGCACCCGCGCGGAGAGCTCGATACCGCGGTAGCAGATCCAGGTCATCACAGCGATCCAGATGACGGCGGCGACGATGATCGCCGCTTTGGATCCCCCGAGTTCGGTGAAGCCGAACAGCTTAAACGTGTACACGGCCGCGATGTCCGAGAGCGAGGCCATGACGATCACGTCCGCGAGAACGATCGTCCAGCCATTCCACCAGCCCAGCCCAGGCCCCAGCGCGCGCGTGCTCCACGCGAACGTCGTGCCTGCGTCCGGATCCGCCCTGTTCAGGCACCTGTAGCCGACCGCGATCAGGAGCATCGGCACGAATGAGACGAGGAGAACGGCGGGTGCGTGCACCCCCACCCCCTTGACCGCGACGATGAAACCGAGGGTCGCGGCCAACGAGTATGCGGGCGCCGTCGACGCCAGGCCGATTACCAGGTTGGAGAGGTAACCGATCGCGTTGCGCTTCAGGCCCTTGTCGGGGACTTTCACCGTTGCGGGCGGGCCGGCGACCGGGACTCCGGGTGCCGCGACGCTCTCGGTGGCCATCGGTCTCCTCTCGCCTCTTGATTCCGGATCGCTCCGCCACCGCCGGCGGACGTGTCCGTGACAAACGGTACGTGCCGGCGCGGCGCGCGCGCAAGGGGCGCGATTCCCAAAGCGGCCGACGAGATTTGTACGCTCTGTACAAGGCAGCCCGACGTCGTTGACCGCACATGTCCTTGCGACGTCAATCGCCACGCAGTACCGTTGTCCCGAGTGTCTAGCCGACAGTGTCTAGCCGACGCGCTCGGCTCGAGAACGTCCGGAGGAGAAGACCCCATGGCAGTCTCCAGCGATTCCCAGCATCCGGCCGGCGCCACAGGCAGTGCAAGGACGGCGCCCGCGGAGCCGACCGGACCGGCGCATGCAGCGCTGGCCGACGGGGACCCGGGCGAACTGCAGCGCAACGCCAAGCGCCACCTGTGGCTGCACTTCACGCGCATGGGCTCCTACGCGCACATGCCGGTTCCGGTGATCACGCGCGGCGACGGGTGCTACGTGTACGACGAGCACGGCAAGCGCTACCTCGACGGGCTTTCGGCGCTGTACTGCGTCAACGTCGGTCACGGCCGCGCCGAGATCGCCGAGGCGGCCGCGAGGCAGGCACGCGAGCTCGGCTTCTACACCAACTGGAGCTACGCCCACCCGCCCTCGATCGCGCTGGCCACGCGCATCGCACAGCTGGCGCCCGCCAGCCTCAACCGCGTGTTCTTCACCTCGGGCGGCTCAGAGGCGGTGGAGTCTGCGTGGAAGCTCGCCAAGGCCTATCACGCCGCTCGCGGGGAAAGCTCGCGCCACAAGCTCATCTCGCGCGTGCTGGCCTACCACGGCAGCTCGATGGGAGCGCTGACGGCGACCGGGCTGACCCCGCTGCGCACCCCGTTTGAACCGCTCACGCCTGGGGGGGTGCACGTGCCGAACACCAACAGCTACCGCTGGCCGGAGGACCGCGACCCCCTGTGGGCCGCCGACGCGATCGAGGAGGCGATCGCCTTCGAGGGCGCGCAGACGGTGGCGGCGGTGATCCTGGAGCCGGTTCAGAACGGCGGCGGCTGCTTCGTGCCGCAGGACGGCTACTTCCAGCGCGTACGCGAGATCTGCGACCGCCACGGCGTACTGCTGATCTCCGACGAGGTGATCTGCTCGTGGGGCCGGCTGGGCTACTGGTTCGGCTGCGAGCGCTATGGCTATGAGCCCGACCTGATCACCACGGCGAAGGGGATCACCTCGGGCTACGCACCGCTGGGGGCGGTGATCGCGGCGGATCACATCGCCGGGCCGTTCCTGCACGGCAAGGCGATCTTCAACCACGGCTTCACGTTCGGAGGGCACCCCGTCGCTTGCGCGACGGCGCTTGCCAACATCGAGGTGATCGAACGCGAGGGCCTGTGCGCGCACGTGCGGGCCAACGAGGGACCCTTCCGGGAGATGCTCGAGAGCCTGCGCGACCTGCCGATCGTCGGCGACGTGCGCGGCGCGGGCTACTTCCAGGCGATCGAGCTGGTCAAGGACCGAGACACCAAGGAGACGTTCGACGAGCAGGAGTCGGAGGTCCTGCTGCGCGAGTTTCTGTCGGGCGAGCTGTACAGCCGCGGCCTGATCTGCCGCACCGATGACCGCGGTGATCCGATCGTGCAGCTGTCGCCCCCGCTGATCGCGGGGCAGCAGCAGTTCGAGGAGATCGAGTCCGTGCTGCGGCCCGCGTTGCGCGCCGCCGGGGAGCAGATGGAGCGATGGAGCTCACTGTCGAGAGCCTGATCGCGGAACTCGGGCTCGAGCTGGCCACGGGCCACGAGTCGGCCGCCGCGAACGTGCGCTGGGTGCACAGCACCGAGCTGCCCGACCCCACGCCGTGGCTGCGCGGCGGCGAGCTGCTGCTGACCACCGGCATCCAGCTGACGGAGCCGAAGGTGCAGCGCGATCTGATCGAGCGGCTGGCCGACCATCGCATCGCCGGCCTTGGCTTCGGCACCGGTTTCGCGCACAGGCGGCTGCCGGCGGCGCTGCTGACCGCCGCCCGCAAGCGGGACTTCCCAGTGTTCGAGGTTCCGTACGAGCTGCCCTTCATCGCGATCACCGAGCGCGCGTTCGCGCAACTGGTCAACGAGCGCTACGAAATGCTGCAGCGCAACATGGCGGGCGACGTGCTCGCCGAGGCGCTGACGGGGCACCTGTATCCGGAGGAGCTGCAGGCGCGCCTGCGCCCGTTCGGGATCGGCGAGC
>Ga0066710_100000805_pt1 | contig 20903 bp, 18 predicted proteins | sample GraSoiAngelo_159_FD_79666 | JGI IMG/M metagenome (GOLD analysis project Ga0066710, IMG submission 79666) | Grasslands soil microbial communities from the Angelo Coastal Reserve, California, USA - 14_1009_16_40cm | ecosystem: Environmental > Terrestrial > Soil > Grasslands | place: USA...
GGTCAGGACCGTTACATCATCGCGCCACTGGATCCCGTATCGCTTTCGCACGTTGGGATACCGTTGGGTGCGACTGCGGGAAACCTGTGGGGATGGCAGCCGCAGGTGCGCGTCGAAATGAAGCACCCGATGGGAAGTGCGTCGACCTTGCTGCAATTTGGAATTTTGCGCCCTCAGTTTTCCGACCCACGGCTGGGCGATTTGCCATCCGCCGGTATCTTGGATTCGACGGCGTCAGGTTTTGGTGAACGTAATACACAGCCGTTCTATCAGGCGCGCCTCTCGGCAACGCTGCCGATGGTTGGTTCGACGGGAACCGTTGGTGTGGGCGCCCACTACGGCCGCGAGCGCGTAGGCGTGAACCGCAGGCTCGACTCCTGGGCTTTCGCCTTCGATTACAGTGTCCCGTTGCATTCACGTGTGAGATTCCGCGGAGAAGGTTTCCTCGGCAGCAACCTTGTGCCATTCCAGGGGGGCATCCTGCAAGGAGTAGCTGCAGTTCCAGCAGCCGCACCCTTCACGACATTCAGGAAAATCGGTGCAGGTGGAGGCTGGGCCGAACTGATCGTGAAACTCACCCAAGACAATAAGAATGTCTTTTACGTAGGCGCAGGTACGGATGATCCCCGGGACCGCCATTTGTTGCCAAATTCAACGCGAGCGAAAAACTCGTTTGGGTGGGCAAGTTACTTCCACAAAGTGACCGACAATGTGACCGCGGCGTTCGAGTGGTCCAACTGGGACTTCAAGACCGACTCGTTCGCGGGCGTCGTCAATGTTGGAAGAGGGCCGACGGGAAGAGGCAACGTGTTTAATCTGTCATTGGCCTACCAGTTCTAGCTTCTAACCGGATCTTGGGCAACTATACCGAAGGCAGGTCCTTCTCCCTCTGGGGCCTCCGGGGAGAGGGACTTAGCCTGTTATGGCCGCCGCTACAGAAAACGAGAAATGCGAGCTAGCTTTCCCTTTGTTTCGAAATGACTTTCGCCAGCAGACTGCCTTCATGCAATCGTACCTTCACCGTCGCGTCGGGCTCGACCGTATCCACTGAACGAACCACCCGCCCATCGGGCGTCAGGCAAATAGCGTAACCGCGCTCGAGAACCGCCAGGGGGCTGATTGCGTCCAGCGTGTGTGCGATGCGTGCGAAAGCCTGATGCCACTTCTTCAAACACTGGTGGATGGCGTTGGACAGGCGCTGCTCGCAAATTTCCACGCGATGCGCTCGCGAACGGATGAAAGCGCCGGTGCGGCCGATCTGCTCGAGCCGGAATGTGAGATCATCCACGCGCTGAGCCATCCGGCGAATCCGATTTTCGGCAACCACAAAACCGCGGCTTCCCACCTTTGATGCCAAGAAATGCCTCAACTGGCCGATTCGGAATTTGATGACTGCCTCGAGGCGCCTTTCCAGTTGCTTCACCCGTTGCGAGATCTCTTCCTTGGATTGGATGACGATCTCCGCGGCCGCGCTGGGCGTCGGCGCGCGCAGGTCTGCCACAAAATCGCTGATCGTAAAATCCACTTCATGCCCAACGGCGGAAATGACCGGCTTCTGCGCGCGGACGATGGCGCCCGCCACCCGCTCTTCGTTGAAGGGCCAGAGATCCGCCATCGAGCCGCCGCCACGAGTAATTACGAACACGTCAACGTCGGTTGAACGGCTCAGGTAATCGATGCCGGCCATGATTTGAAGCGATGCGCCTTCACCTTGAACTTCGGCGGGAAAAATCAGAACGTTGATCGCGTTATGGCGCCGCTTGAGAACCGTGAGGATGTCGCGCAATGCCGCGCTCTTGGGTGAAGTCACGATACCAATTTTGCGCGGAAACACCGGAATCGGCCGCTTGCGATCCGGCCGAAACAAACCCTCTTTCTCGAGCTTCTCCTTGAGCTGCTGGAATGCGAGTTGAAGCGCGCCGAGTCCTGCCGGCTCCAGGACTTCCACGATGAGCTGATATTCACCACGGCTTTCGTACGTGCTGACGCGGCCGCGCGCCCGAAAGAGTTTTCCATTTTCCGGACGAAATCGAAGAAGCCGGGCAGAGTTGCGAAAACACACGGCGGCTAACTGCGCGCGATCGTCTTTCAAAGTGAAGTAAAGGTGTCCGGCCGTGGACGCCTTGAAATTGGAGATTTCCCCTTCAACCCAGATGTCGATGAAACGCCTCTCCAGCAGGTCGCGAATCTCAACGCTGAGCTCGGAGACCGAATAGATCTTGCGCGGGAACTCCGTGTTTTTCACCCCGGCAGTATAGTCTATTCAAACGATGCACGAACCTATCCAGTGGCTTCCGGAATCGGATGCATCGCCATGGGCTGCGCTGGCGAGCGCCACTCGCTCGAGTTTGCCGGTTCCGAATGGCTTTCTCATATTTCCTGGAACATCCGAAGGCGACATTCGAAACAGTTACGACGAACTCACGATTCGCGAAAAGACCCGCTTCGTGGCGGTGCGGGGCTCTTCGCATGCCCTGCTCAACGTCATCGGTTCAGATCAACTGATCCATACCGCACGCCGCCTATGGACGGAATCCCCCGGGGTGCCCCTGCTGGTTCAGCGGATGGTTCCGGCGATGTGGTGCGGAAAGGCTCAGTGGCACAGGCAAAATCTGCGGATTAAAGCGAATGAAGGCATGATGATTCTGGATCCGGATACGTATCTTTTCAATACCACAAGTGGGAAGTGCACCCGGCAAACGCTCGCACCGAAACAGAGAAGAATGATTCGCTACGTGGACGGAACCGCGAGAGTCGTCGAACGCCAGACGGAGCGAACACCGATGAGTGCGGATCAGTTGAAAAGCGTAGCGGATTTAGCGTTGCGCACCCAGGCAGATATAGGATGGGCCATCGACGACGCCGACCGTGTTTGGTTGATTAGCGTGGGCTCCAGGACCTGAAACGCTCACCGGGCCGGGACGCGGGCTAAAGCCCGCGACTACGAGCTCGGCAATACGTTTCGGCACACTCGTAGTCGCGGGCTTTAGCCCGCGTCCCGTCACGCCACGGTGACTTCCTTCGTCAGATAGACATCCTGTATCGCGTTGAGCAGGGCGATGCCCTCCTGCATCGATCGTTGAAAAGCCTTTCGTCCTGAGATCAATCCCGTGCCGCCGGCGCGCTTGTTGATGACGGCGGTCTTGACGGCTTCTTTCATGTCGCTCTCACCGGCTGAAGCTCCGCCGGAATTGATCAGGCCCGCGCGGCCCATATAGCAGTTGGCGACCTGATATCGCGTCAGGTCGATCGGATGATCCGTCGTCAAGTCGGAGTACACCTTCTTGTGGGTCTTGCCGAAATTCAGAGCGTTGTAACCGCCGTTATTTTCAGGAGCCTTCTGTTTGATAATGTCGGCTTCGATGGTGACGCCGAGGTGGTTCGCCTGGCCCGTAAGGTCCGCGGACACGTGGTAATCCGCTTCCTTCGTTTTGAAAGCCGCGTTCCGCAGGTAGCACCACAGAACGGTGTACATCCCAAGCTTGTGAGCTCGATGAAACATCAAGGTAACTTCCTGCAACTGCCGCTTCGACTCTTCGGACCCGAAATAAATCGTCGCGCCGACGCCGGTGCAGCCCATCTCGAATGCCTGCTTGATATTGGCAAAGAGGATTTGATCATAGGTGTTGGGATAGGAGAGAAACTCATTGTGGTTGAACTTCAACAGGAATGGGATCTTGTGCGCGTACTTGCGCGCGACTGCACCAAGCACGCCGAGCGTCGTTGCCACGGCATTGCATCCGCCTTCGATGGCCAGCTTCACGATGTTTTCAGGATCGAAGTACATCGGGTTCGGAGCAAACGAAGCGCCTGCGGAATGCTCGATCCCCTGGTCGACGGGAAGTATCGAGACATATCCTGTCCCCGCCAGGCGCCCTGAACTGAAAAGCTGCTGTAAGCTCACCAGCGCCCGGGTCGGACGATCCGATCCAAGGTGTATCCGGTCGATGAAATCGGGACCCGGTAAGTGGAGTTTCTCCTTGGGAATCGTTTTGCATTGATGAGTCAAGAGACTCTGGGCTTCGCCGCCAAGTATTTCCTGAATTCTCCCGATCATGAACCCTCCCATTCGAACCATTCAAGCTATAGTTCTATCTCCGATTCAACAGACTGAGTAGCAACGTGAATGCCACGCTGATTAGGATTGAAGTGCCGAGCGGGAAATAGAAATTGAAACTGCCGCGCTGATAGTGGAAGTCGAGAGGAAGCCGTCCTATTCGGAATGGCAGCCTTGGCCCGAGCGCCAACAGAAACCCTACAAGCGCCATGACGCAACCCATTACAATGAGCAATCGTCCGAATTGCTCCATAGCAGATATTGTAGCCGCGAATCACGCCAGTTGGGCGGGAATGCTGTTCACTTTGGCTAGAAATCTGAGCGGCGTCACAATCCCTAGCCGGCAATCTCAAGCTGATTGAAAAAGTAAGCGATCTCGAAGGCGGCTGTCTCCGGCCCATCCGATCCGTGAATCGCATTCCTCTCGATATTCGTCCCGAACTGCTTTCGAATGGTTCCTTGTTCAGCCTTGGCCGGATCAGTTGCGCCCATCACTTTGCGGAGCTTCTCTACGGCGTTCTCCGCTTCGAGAACCATCAAGACGACGGGACCTTCGGTCATGAACTTCACGAGGCTTCCGAAGAACGGCCGTTCCTTGTGGACGTAATAGAATCCCTGCGCCTGCTTTTCCGTCAGGTGCAGCATCTTTATGGCTCGGATTCGGAAGCCTCCGTTTTCCAGGCGGCTGATGATGGCGCCTATATTTCCCGCCTTGACGGTATCGGGTTTAAGGATTGTGAATGTCTTTTCCATGCGTGATTACCTACCTCAGGACCGCCTGCATCGCTTCTCCGATATCCGCCGGGCTTCTCAGGACGTGGATTCCCGCAGCTTCCATGGCCGCCATCTTCTCCTTAGCCGTGCCCTTTCCGCCGGCGACGATCGCTCCGGCGTGACCCATGCGCCGGCCTGGGGGCGCGGTCTGGCCGCAGATGAAACCGACTACAGGTTTTCTCACATTCGCCTTGATGTAAGCGGCTGCTTCTTCTTCGGAGGTGCCGCCGATCTCACCGATCATCACGATGCCGTGCGTCTCTGGATCCTCGTTGAACAGCTTGATGGCATCTATAAAAGACGTGCCAATGATTGGATCGCCACCAATGCCAATACAGGTGGATTGCCCGATCTTGCGGTGAGTGAGTTGGCCGACCGCCTCATAGGTCAATGTTCCGCTGCGCGAAACCACACCGACGTGCCCTTCCAGATGAATATGGCCCGGCATGATTCCGACTTTGCATTTGCCTGGCGAGATGACTCCGGGACAATTGGGCCCGACCAGCCGCGTTCTCTTTCCCTTCAGGAAGACGCTTGTGCGGATCATGTCGAATGTCGGGATCCCTTCGGTGATACAAACGACGAGTTCGATGCCTGAGGCGGCCGCTTCCATGATCGCGTCGGCCGCGTACGGAGGCGGGACGAAAACAACGGATGCATTGGCGCCCGTCTCACGCCGCGCGTCTTCGACAGTGTTGAAGACATGGAAGCCTTCGTGTTTGGTTCCGCCCTTTCCGGGCGTGACTCCCCCGGCCACGTTCGTGCCGTACTTCACAGCCTGAACCGCGTGAAACGAGCCTTCACGCCCGGTGATGCCTTGAACGAGCAATCGCGTGCTTTTGTCGATGAGTACGCTCATTTATCAATTACCTCTGGCCGCGGCCACGACTTTCACCGCCGCATCCTTCATTCCATCGGCAACGATGAAGTTGAGGCCCGAGTTCCGCAGGATCTCTTGTCCTTGCTCGACGTTTGTGCCTTCGAGCCGCACCACCACCGGAACCTTAACTCCGATCGCTCTGGCTGCTTCGACCACACCCGACGCGACCACGTCACATCGCATGATTCCGCCAAAGATGTTGATCAACACGGCCTTCACGTTCTTGTCCGACAGAAGGATGCGGAAGGCATTCTTCACCTGCTCGGCCGATGCCCCGCCGCCGACATCGAGGAAATTGGCTGGACTTCCTCCGGCAAGCTTGATGATGTCCATCGTGCCCATGGCAAGACCAGCGCCATTGACCATGCACGCAACGTTGCCATCCAACTTGATGTAATTCAGGCCGAACTTGCTGGCTTCGATTTCAAGCGGGTCTTCTTCGTTCAAATCGCGCAGCTCTTTGATGTCCTTGTGACGATAAAGCGCGTTGTCGTCGAAGTTCATCTTGGCGTCAAGGGCATAGACTTTGTTATCGCCCGTTACGAGGAATGGATTGATCTCGGCCAGAGACGCGTCTGTATCTTCGAATGCTCTGTAGAGTGTGATCATGAACTGAACCGAATCATGAATTAATTCCGCGACGAGCCCCAGACCAAAGGCGAGCCTTCGCGCTTGGAATGCCTGCAGACCCAGGCCCGGCTCGATGTATTCCCGGAGGATAAGCTCGGGATTTTTCGAAGCAACCTCTTCAATGTCCATGCCGCCCGATGCAGAGGCCATGAAGACTGGTTTTCCCGTCTGGCGATCGATGACGATACCTAGATAAAGCTCCTTGCGGATATCGAGCCCTTCTTCGACGAGGACCTTTTGGACCTGCCGGCCTTCCGGCCCTGTCTGCGCCGTCACTAGGTTCGTCCCGAGCATCCGGCCCGCAATTTCCGCAGCTTCATCCGGACTCTTCGCCAATTTGATCCCGCCGCCTTTCCCTCTTCCGCCGGCGTGAATCTGCGCTTTTACCACAACCGTTCCGCCGATCCGATGCGCAATCTCCCGAACCTCCTCCTTTGTATATGCGACTTCACCTCGCGGGATCCGCACGCCGTAATGCGCAAGAATCTGCTTCGCCTGGTACTCGTGTATTTTCATTTCCCCTCACAAGGAAAACTTCTATGCGTGCAAACCCGAGACTTTATAGTCTGCCCAGAGAGCGTGTCAACTTGATGCCGGATTCACAAAAAACCGATAGGTGGAACGCCAATTGCTTTCGTATACTGCAGGAGCCAGTATGAACACGACGATTACGCGGCGTGATGCAACGATGTGCCGGATACCGGCGGCGGCGGATTTGGAGACATGGTCCAGCCGGGCATGGTCAGACGGCGTCCAGATTGATCAACTCGATGATCTGGAAAGTCTCGTTGTCCGGACCATGAATAGTACTTATGAGATAACCATCATCTCCGGGCGGGCCGGAGAGGTTCTGGTGCGGGGTGGGCAGTTTTTCCCTGAGAAAACACCGGCTCAGCTTTCAGGCGCCTCGTTCGGCGGCTCATTTCTGAAGCTTCGCGGAGTTTATCTCGGTTTGAAGATGGAATTCGTGCACGACGGCCGGCGGATTGTGACCAGTCCGGTTCGCAGCATCGGCGTCACGGTGTAACTGGCCGCCTTCCCTTAATCCACCCGATCCACTTTAATGAAATTGGTGTTTCCGGCCACATGGAGGGGCAGGCCGCCGGTGATGATCACTTGCTGGCCAGACTCGATGTAGCCGGCACGGCGGGCAGCTTCAATAGAGAAGCGGATCATGTCGTCAAGAGTCTCAGATCGTGGAACCAGCAAGGGCACTACACCCCAGCACAACGACAGGAAGTCCAGGGCAGCCTCATTGGGAGTCGTCGCGAGGATAGGCTGCTTTGGGCGAAAACGCGAGACCAGGCAAGCTGTTGAGCCCGACCAAGTCGGCGCGATGATAGCGGCGGCCGCGATTTCTTTCGCGATGAAATAACTCGCGCGGCTGATGGCATTGCTGGTGCCGGATTCAACAGGAATACTCTCGAATTTCCATTCGTCCAACGCCGACTCCGCAGATCGCGCAATGCGATCCATCATCATCACAGCTTCTGCCGGATATTTGCCGACGGCGGTTTCTTCCGAAAGCATCACGGCATCGGTCCCATCGAGAATCGCATTGGCCACGTCAGTCGCTTCTGCTCGGGTCGGGCGCGGATTGTCCACCATTCGTTGAAGCATTTGTGTTGCGGTAATGACCGGCCTTCCCAGTACATTGCATTTCTTGATAATGGCTTTCTGAACCAGAGGCACGCGTTCGAGATCTATTTCAACGCCGAGATCGCCGCGTGCAACCATAATGGCATGCGACGCCGTCACGATATTGTCGATGTTCTCCACCGCTTCGTGCTTTTCGATTTTCGCCACGATCGGAATGTTTCCACCATGATTCTGGATGACAGTGCGAGCCGCCAAAATGTCCGCCGCCTTTCGAACGAAGCTCAGCGCTATCGCATCGACGCCTTCCTCAAGACCGACGACGATGTCGGTACGATCCTTCTCCGTCAACGACTCGATTTGAACGTCTGAAGCCGGCAGATTGATGCCCTTGTGGGAACTGAGCAGTCCGCCGACGACCACCCGGCAATGAATGTCCGGAGGGACGACCTTTTCCACCCGTAATTCAATATTGCCATCGGCAAGCAAGATCGGATGCCCGACCGAAACCTCGTACGGCAAACTTTTCAGCGAAACAGAAGTGCGGCGGGCGTCACCGTCCACAGCATCGGCTGTAAGCACAAATTCTTGGCCCGGCATAAGCTGTACGAAGCCGCTTCCAATCACGCCGATCCGGATCTTGGGCCCCTGAAGATCCTGTAGAATGGCGACCGGCTTATTCAAGGCCCTTCGCACTCGCTTGAGCCTGCGAATGACTTCGCGGTGGGAATCGTGTGTGCCATGCGAAAAGTTGACACGAGCCACATCCATGCCGGCGGCGACGAGCTTCGCGATCATCTCTTCGGAGTCGGAGGCAGGACCGATCGTGCAAACGATTTTGGTGTGCCGGATCATTTCGCCGCTCCCGGCGTCCCCAATCGAGACTTCAGACGATCGAGGGCGGCGCTCGTCTCGGGGGTGCCGGGACGAATTCGTTGAGCCTCTTCGGCGGCGGCAATGGCTTCCCGGATGTGGCCCACCTTTTCATACGCGGACGAAAGCAGGATGTAAGCATCGAATGAGTGCGGGTCGGTCTCGAGTGCCTTATTCAAATGTTCGACAGCGTCTTCGGCGCGGTCGAGTTCTAAATAAACCCTGCCTTTCTCGACGGCTGCAGCGGAATTGGCAGGATTGATCTGAAGCACACGATCGTAATTCTGGAGGGCCTGTTTCCAGTCGCGCCTGCGAACGGAGTAGTTTGCCATGTTGAAGTAAACGGCTTCGTTTTCCGGATCGGTGCGGACGGCCTGCTGCAGCAATGATGATGCTCGATCCGGCTGACCGGCGTTTCCGTAGATGAGCGCCAAATTGTTCATAGCCTCGAAACTCAGCGGGCTGGCTCGAATGGCCCGCTGGTACAGGTCTGCTGCTTTGGATGTGTCGCCGATCTGGTCGTAGGTCCAGCCAAGATTGAATAGATAACTCGCGTTGCCCGGCTCGAGCCTCACGGCTCGATTCATCAGGTCCAGAATGCGCTGAACGTCCGTTGAGTCCTTTTGCTGTTCCGTTACACCGAGGTTTGCGAGACGCGACAATGGCTCGGCGCTCTTCGGATACTCCCGCCGCGCGATCTCGATGTAACGCGCGGCATCGTCCACGCGCCCGAGGCGATGGTAGGCCGTGGCGATGGTCATCAACACGTCGAAATTTGCCGGATCCTGATCGAGAACGTGCAAGGCTTCCTCAGCCGCCTTATTGTAAAAAACCGTATCGAATACTCCGGCATAGCGATAAATAAACCCTCGAACGAGCGGACTTGATTTTGGAAGGACTTCTTCCAATTGAGCAAGCACGAAATAGTCCTGCTCGATCCGTTCCGCACGGTAAGCCTCCTGCCAGTGTTTGATATCGCCCGTGATCGCGGCGAGTGCGGCTTCGGCGGAGAGCTTGTGGACACGGCCCGCTGAAGCCCGCCGATAGGCTGCGACCGCATCATCTTTACGGCCGGTCATCCAGTATGACTTTCCGAGCTCAAGATCCAGAGCTATCGGCCCGCTGTATTTCTTTGCAGCTTCGATGGCCTCTGAAAATCGCCCGAGCCGGACGAGATTCTTCAGCAATTGCGGATAGAGTTCCGTTCTTTCCGGCTCGCGCCGCAGCGCCAGTTCGGTTTCCAGGATGGAGCGGTCCAGCTCCGGCCGCTCATACCTTGTTTTGAATTCGTAAGCGCGGGCGAACCGGCCTTGCCTGAGAAAGAACCGGACAGCAAGGTCCTGGATGACTTTCGACGGTCTCGGATTTTGGTCGAGCTCGGCCTGAAATTTCTCAGGCTGATTTGCATCGAAGTACACGTGTAACAGGAGATCGGATACGGCGGGATGGCGCGCATCGAGCTCTCGCGCTTTTAGTCCCGCTTTCTCCGCTTCATCGAAATTCCGCTGCTGCCAATGTGCGCGTGCCAGCATCAGCCAGGCATCGGCAGAATCCACTTCGATATCGGTGGCGCGTTTGGCTTCGTCAACGGCCTTCTGCGCTTCGCCAAGTTCGATATATGTTGAAGCGAGCCCGATCCAGGGATCCGATTGGCGAGGACGCAGTTTCACCGACTCTTCAAACTCCTTGATCGCGGCTTGATAGAGGTGGAGCCTGAGATACGCCGCCCCTAGATAAGAGTGCGCTTCCGGCCTCTTGCCCGCCGGACTTGAAAGGTCGCGCAATGTCTCGAGAACTGCGAGGTAGTTTTCCGCATCCAGTAGCGCACGCCCCCGCGCGAGCCGGTAATCGATTTCGGATGGCCGATTAAAAGAGAGAAGCGCAGCGGCTAGGGTCAAGGCCAAGACAAGCCCCACCGCCACGACAGTGTAGCGTTTCATTTGCAGCAACATTATATAAGCCCCGGGCTCGATTTTTAGCCGCGGATGACGCAGATGGAACTGTATTCGCTACAATGATCTATTTGGAAAGGCGGCAAGTCCTCGATGAGTACAGCGATCGTGAATACAAACCTGGCGAGGGTGTCCCGCTTCTATGAATCCACGATCGGAAAGAAAGCCGTCATGGCGGCAACCGGCTTCATTCTGTTTGGATTCTTAATCGCGCACATGCTCGGAAATCTTCAAATTTTCCTGGGGCGGGCGGTAATGAATCATTATGCGGAGACGTTGCACGGGAATCCCGGTTTGCTGTGGACCGCGCGGACGATCCTTCTCGTTTCCGTCGTGCTGCACATCTGGGCTTCGATCCAGCTTGCCTTGCTGAAAAACGAAGCCCGGCCGATCCCGTATGTCAAGCGGAGGAGCGTCCAGTCCAGTTACGCATCGCGGACGATGATGTGGAGCGGTCCGATCATTGCGGCTTTCGTCGTCTTCCACCTGCTGCACCTGACTACCGGCACGATTCATCCGCATTTCGTCGAGCTTGATGCCTACGACAATCTCATTACCGGGTTTAGAGTGATTCCTGCGGCGATCGCCTACGTGATCGCGATGGTGCTTATCGGAATGCATCTGCGCCACGGCATCTGGAGCATGTTCCAGTCGTTTGGATTCAGCCATCCGCGATACACGCCAATGATCAAGAAATTCGCGGCTGTCTTTTCGTGGATCCTTGTAGCCGGATTCGTATCCGTGCCGGCAGCCGTCCTGACCGGCCTGGTGAGGTGACCTGTGGAACTGAAGTCCAGGATTCCATCCGGGCCGATCGAACACCGCTGGGACAGGCATCGATTTGAAATGAAGCTGGTCAATCCGGCCAACAAGCGCAAATACAACATCATCGTCGTGGGTTCCGGCCTTGCGGGCGCGTCGGCTTCCGCTTCCATGGCCGAGCTTGGCTACAATGTAAAGTGCTTCTGCTTTCAGGACAGTCCCCGTCGCGCCCACAGCATCGCGGCACAGGGAGGCATCAACGCGGCCAAGAATTATCAAAACGATGGAGACAGCATTTACCGCCTTTTTTACGACACGGTCAAAGGCGGCGACTTCCGCGCCCGCGAGTCCAACGTTTATCGATTGGCTCAGATCAGCCTGAACATTATCGATCAGTGTGTGGCGCAAGGCGTTCCTTTCGCCCGCGAGTATGGCGGCACTCTAGCTAATCGTTCATTCGGCGGCGCCCAGGTCTCGCGTACGTTCTACGCGCGCGGTCAGACCGGCCAGCAACTCCTCTTGGGAGCCTATCAAGCGCTTTTACGGCAGGCCGGCGCCGGGAAAGTGGCGATGTTCCCGCGCACGGAGATGCTGGATCTGATCGTCATTGACGGCAAAGCCAGGGGCATCGTTACGCGAAATCTGATCACGGGCAAAACCCAATCCCACCTCGCTGACGCTGTCGTTCTCGGCACCGGTGGCTACGGCAACGTCTTCTATCTGTCCACCAACGCGAAGGGGTCCAACTGCACGGCAATCTGGCGTGCGTACAAACATGGCGCGGCGTTCGGCAATCCTTGCTTTACGCAGATTCATCCAACGTGTATTCCCGTAACAGGAGACTACCAATCCAAACTCACCCTGATGAGCGAATCACTCCGCAACGATGGGCGCATTTGGGTTCCGAAGAAAACGGGCGATACGCGTCCGCCAAATCAGATTCCTGAAATCGAGCGGGATTACTATCTTGAACGCAAGTACCCCAGTTTCGGCAATCTCGTGCCGCGCGACGTGGCGTCACGCAATGCGAAAGCTGTTTGTGACGAAGGCCGCGGGGCCGGCTCGGAACTTGGCGTTTACTTGGATTTCGCAGATGCAATAAAACGGCTCGGCAAACAACACATTCGTGAGCGTTATGGCAATCTGTTCGACATGTATGAACGCATCACGGGCGAGAATCCGTACGAAGTGCCGATGAGGATTTACCCCGCAATCCATTACACGATGGGTGGCTTGTGGGTGGATTACAACCTCATGACAACGATTCCGGGCCTCTACGCCATCGGCGAAGCCAATTTCTCCGACCACGGCGCCAACCGGCTCGGCGCCAGCGCGCTTATGCAGGGGCTGGCGGACGGCTATTTCATCCTTCCCTACACGATCGGCGATTATCTCGCCAGCGCAAAACTGGAAACGGTCGATGCCACACACAACGCCGTGCGGGATGCGGAGTCCTGTGTCACGCGTCAAACCAATCGGCTTCTCGAGATCCGAGGCAGGCGAACCGTCACATCTTTCCACCGCGAATTAGGCAAGCTGTTGTGGGACGAATGCGGCATGGCGCGCAATGAATCCGGTTTGAAAACTGCGCTTCAAAGCATTCCGGAGCTTCGTGAACAGTTCTGGAACAATGTTAATGTGCTTGGAAGCGGAGACGAGTTGAATCAAGCTCTGGAGAATGCCGGCCGGATGGCGGACTTTTTGGAATTTGGGGAGCTGATGTGCCTGGATGCGTTGCACCGAAAGGAATCCTGCGGCGGCCATTTCCGCGAAGAGTTCCAGACACCCGAAGGTGAAGCGCTTCGCGATGACGCAAATTTCTCCTATGTCGCTGCGTGGGAATATGCGGGTCCGGGCGAAACGCCGGCGTTGAATAAGGAGCCCTTGACGTTCGAATATGTGCGCCCAATCCAGCGGAGCTACAAGTGATGAAAGTCACTCTCCACATATGGCGGCAAAAGGGCCCGAACCATGTGGGCCGCATGGTCCGCTACGAGCACAACAAGGTCAAACCTCATATGTCCTTCCTGGAAATGCTGGACGTGCTTAACGAAGAGCTTGTGGCGAAGGGTGAAGAACCGGTCGCTTTTGACCACGATTGCCGCGAAGGCATCTGCGGGGCGTGTGGATTCATGATCAACGGAGTCGCTCATGGGCCCGAGCGGGGAACCACCGTTTGCCAGCTCCACATGCGCCACTTCAGCGACGGTAATGTGCTTTATCTCGAACCATGGCGAGCCAAAGCATTTCCGGTGGTCAAAGATCTGGTTGTCGATCGCAGCGCATTGGACCGGATCATCGCCAGCGGCGGCTTCATTTCGGTTCCCACCGGAAACGCACCGGACGGAAATGCCATTCTCGTGCCGAAAAAGAATGCCGACCTTGCGATGGACGCGGCTGCATGCATCGGATGCGGCGCATGTGTGGCGGCCTGTCCCAATGCTGCCGCTTCTCTGTTCACCGGCGCGAAAATTGCCCACTTGGGACTGCTTCCCCAGGGCCAGCCCGAACGCTACCAACGCGTGCTGAACATGCTCGCGGCAGTGAAGCAGGAGTTGTTCGGAAGCTGCGCGAATATCGGAGAATGCGAAGCGGTATGCCCGAAGAACATCAAACTGGAGGTCATTGCGCGGATGAATCGTGACTTTCTTCGCGCCAGTTGGACTCAGCGCGAGGACGCGCTGCATAATGGAAACTAGCCGCCAATGGCGCCAACTACGCGAAAAAGAGTTGGCGTAATTGGCGTGCTTCGCGGCTATTTCCTTTTGAGGGAAGGAGGTCCCTTATGGTACAGAAAGGCGTCAAGATCGAAGCGCCGTCCGGAAAACTGGGTGTCCTGATACCCGGACTGGGTGCGGTCAGCACCACATTTATCGCCGGTGTGGAGGCGATAAAGAAGAAGCTCGCGCAACCCGTGGGCTCTTTAACCCAACTTGGCACAATTCGACTGGGAAAGCGCACGGAACGCCGGGTCCCGAAGATCCACGACTTTGTTCCGCTGGCCTCGCTGGACGATCTGGTGTTTGGCGGTTGGGACATTTATGAAGACAACTGCTACGAGAGCGCGGTCAAAGCGGGGGTCCTGGATCGGAACCTGCTGGATACCTTGCGGCCACAGATCGAAAAAATCAAGCCCTGGCGAGCCGTTTTCAGCCAGGAATACGTCAAAAGATTGCGAGGTCCCAACGTCAAGTCCGGCAAGAACAAGATGGAGCTTGCCGAACAGGTGATGGACGATATCGAGCAGTTCCGGAAAGAGCACAAACTGGCTCGATTGGTCATGGTCTGGTGTGGAAGCACGGAAGCTTATATGAAGGCCGAGGCCGCTCACGCATCGTTAGCCGCTTTCGAGAAGGCGCTTCACGCTGACGATCCGTCCGTCTCGCCAAGCATGGTGTACGCATACGCCGCGCTTTGTAAAGGCATTCCCTTCGCGAACGGCGCTCCCAACCTCACGGTGGATATCCCGGCCTTGACGCAATTGGCTCAGGAAAAGGGCGTGCCGATCTGCGGGAAGGATTTTAAGACGGGCCAAACGCTGATGAAAACCATCATTGCGCCAGGCCTGAAGTCGCGAATGCTCGGCTTGAATGGATGGTTTTCGACGAACATCTTGGGTAACCGCGATGGAGAAGTTCTGGACGATCCGGACTCCTTCAAGACCAAGGAAGAAAGCAAGCTTTCCGTGCTGGACCAGATCCTCCAGCCGGACCTGTACCCGGACCTGTATAAGGATTTCACCCACAAGGTGCGAATCCATTACTATCCCCCGCGAGGGGATAACAAAGAAGGATGGGACAACATCGACATCTACGGATGGCTTGGTTATCCCATGCAGATCAAAATCAATTTTCTGTGCCGAGATAGTATTCTGGCTGCGCCGATCGTCCTGGATTTGGTTCTATTCCTGGACCTGGCCCAGCGATGCGGTATGCGCGGCATTCAAGAGTGGCTGAGTTTCTACTTCAAGAGTCCAATGTGCGCCGCAGGGTTGTACCCCGAGCACGATCTGTTCATACAGTTGATGAAACTCAAGAATACGCTGCGTTACCTGAAAGGAGAGGACCTGATCACCCATTTAGGTATGGAGTATTACGATTGAGGAATCACGCGGGCTAAAGCCCGCGACTACGAGGTTAGCAAGAACGTTTGGGCATGCTCGTAGTCGCGGGCTTTAGCCCGCGTTTCGGGAAAGACGAATCTGCTGCGCCAGTCTATAACCGCTGGCAAATTCCATACCTCAATTGATTGCTTGTCCGATAACAGTTCGAGTAGAATTCAGCCACACCGAGGAAGTTAAAGAAGCGACAGCGTTTAGACGCACAATAGAAATAGGAAGATCGCATTAAATTCGGGGGTCGTTGTTCTCTTCAAAAACGAGCGGAATCCCTTGGATTTCTGAGGAGGTTAATTTCGAAAATGAGACGAGTTGGGTATCTGGGATTATCCCTTTTCCTGATCCTGGCGCTCGGGGCACCCGCATTCAGCCAACAAGCGCAAGCCAGGACACCAGCCGAATACAATGCCTACGTGGCTTTCTACAACGAACAAAACCCCCAAAAGAAGGCGGAACTCGGCGAGAAATTTCTTGCCGAAAACAAAGATTCGGACTTCGTGCCGCAAGGCTATCAGATGCTCATCGGCGCCTACGCGCGTGCACAGAACTGGGCCAAAGTCATGGATGCGGCCGAGCGCACGGCCGCACTGCCGAAAGCGGAGGACAAACTAAAGGCTTTCGCATACGCGAATGCCATGGTGGCAGCACAACAGACCAATAACTTTGACAAGACCGTCGAATATGGAGACAAGGTTCTCGCTATTGAACCCAATGATCTGAACGCGATGGTCGTGCTGGCCACAACGATTCCCGAGCGGCTTCCGCCGAACGAAGCAGCGAAGAAGGCCGCGATGGAGAAAGCCGCCGCACTTGCAACCAAAGCTCTGGAAGGTGTGAAGCAGTTCTTTACGCAGCCGAAACCCCCAAATGTTCCGGAGCCGCAATGGAATCAGCAGAGGGCGGATCTGGAAGGTCAACTTCATGCGGCGCTCGGCTTCATTGCTTTCAATCGGCAGGACTACGCGAATGCTGCGCAGGAATTCCAAACCGCATTCAAGAGCACGCCCAAGGATGGCGTCTCTCACTATCGCCTCGGCCTGGTCTTCCAAACTCAGGCTTCCGCAGCCTCCAAGGCGCTCCTTGAAGCCATCAACGCGGAGAACGACGCAAAAAAGGCCCGGCGCGACCAGCCCGTCATTGACGAATTAGTTGCCAAGCGCCAGGGTATCGAAACCGACGCTCGGGAAAAGCGCGACAAAGCGATCGACGAGCTTGCAACGTCAGTCGCCATTGGCGGTGTGGTTGCTCAGCCTGCGCGAGACGCGCTGGAGAGACTGTACAAGGTCAAGAACAACGATTCGCTGGAAGGCCTGGATCAGTTGATCGCGCAGAAGAAGAGTCAGGTGGGACAATAGCTCCCCGAAGCTATGCGCCGGCCCTCTCGTGTGGCGAGAGGGCTTCGTGCTCTGGGCTTGCCAAAGTGACCATCCCGCGCTGCGCCAGCGAGATTCCGGAGCGGTCAAACTCGTCTTTGATCCGGCGCCGCCATTCACGCATCACCTCGAACTGCTTAAATGCGGGTGTCTTCGCGATCATGCGGATCATGACCCCGGTGTCATCCAGCTTCTCCACTCCTAAAATTGTCGGTTGTTCCAGAACCCGGTCGGGCCAGTCCTGCGCGAGCCGTTGACCGAGCCTTTGAAGCAGATCGAAAACCTTCGCCAACTCTTGATCGTAACGGACAGTTATGTCGACAACGGCACGCGCCCACTGCTTTGTCAGGACGGTAACGGTATGAATGTTGCCATTCGGTATCACATGAACCTGTCCCTCTAAATTGCGCAGCATGGTCGAGCGCAAGGTCATTCGTTCGACTACACCGGAAAGCCCCTCAATTTTGACGACATCGCCAACGCCAAATTGATCTTCGAAGAGGATGAAAAACCCGGCAATGACATCCTTAACGAGACTCTGCGCTCCGAAGCCGACGGCCAGTCCGGCAATACCGGCGCTGGCAAGGATCGGGGCAATATCAAATCCAAGCTCCGAGCTGATCGTCAATGCAAGAGTGATCAAAAGAGTTCCCTTGCTGACGCTCCGGATGATGTGGCGCAGTGTCTCGGTCCTCCGCTCCACACGTGCAGCACTGAACCGGTCGCTGCCCGGGATGAGAAGCCGGAGCCGGTTCAGACCCGAATCGACCACCTTCAGAATGACCAGACCGATGATCAGTATCCAGGTGATTCGGACCAGGGGGATTAGGACCGGAGCGTAGATCAAACCGAAGGTCTCGCGTAAGAACTGAGGCATGATCCACGTTAGTGTATCATGGGGAAATTTGAAGGTTCAGACTGAAAACCGGTAGTGGTTCAGTTTTGCGCCGCTACAGTTCCCGGAATCGTGCGCACGAAAATGGTACGGAAGAGCCGCGACGACTCGTCTCACGTCCTGTCGATTATTCTCGCCGGAGGCGCAGGAAAACGCCTGTTTCCCCTAACCCAGGATCGCTCGAAGCCCGCCGTGCCTCTGGGTGGTAAGTATCGTCTGATTGACGTACCGATCAGTAATTGTCTCAACTCCGCATTGAAGAGAATCTTTGTCCTGACTCAGTTCAACTCGGCTTCGCTGAACCACCACATCACGAATACCTACCGCTTCGATCCGTTTTCGGAGGGTTTCATCGAGGTGCTGGCTGCCGAACAAACCAGAACCAACCCCAACTGGTTCCAGGGCACGGCGGACGCCGTCCGGCAGCACCTGCACCGGTTCACCGGCCGCGACGACGATTACCAACTCATTCTCTCGGGCGATCAACTCTATCGCATGAACTACCAGCGGCTCCTCGACAGCCATTGGAAGAGCGGCGCCGACGTCAGTATTTGCGTGATACCGAAGAGCGAAGCGATGGCGCCCAGCTTTGGTTTGCTCAAACTTGATGTGGATGGCCGGGTCCGGCAATTTCGCGAGAAACCCAAGGGTGACGCTTTGCACGAAATGCGCACCGATACGGCAGCGCTCGGCCTGAGTCCAGAACAGGCCGCCGAACGCCCGTACCTTGCATCCATGGGAATTTATCTCTTCAAGCGAAGCGTACTCACGGACCTTCTGGCCGACGCTTCGATGATCGACTTCGGATATCAAGTAATACCGCGAGCGATCGAGAAGCACGATGTGTACGGTTTTCTCTTCGATGGATACTGGGAAGACCTCGGAACTGTTGAAGCATTTTACAAAGCCAACATCGACCTTACAAGCAGCGCTCCCCATTTCGATTTCCACGATATGACGGCGCCTATTTACACTCGCGCGCGATTCTTGCCGTCATCCCGCATCGAACGGTGTGAAATCCGCGATTCCATCATTGCGGAAGGATCGATTCTGAGAGGCGCGCGCATTTTTAATTCGGTCGTTGGAATTCGCAGTCTCATCGGAGAAGACGTCGAGTTGGACCGGGCGATGATCATGGGTGCGGATTTCTATGAAGAAGAAGACGATCACGAATATAACCGGCAGATGGGAATCCCGAATATCGGCATCGGCAAAGGGTCCGTCATCCGTCGAGCGATCATCGACAAGAACTCCCATATCGGCGCGGGTGTTCGTATCCTGAACGAAGAGCGTGTTCAGAATTTCGAAGGACCCGGGTATTTCATCCGGGACGGGATTGTCATCGTGCCGAAGAACGGCGTGCTGCCGGATGGAACCTTGATTTAATTTCAGGCCGAATCCAGCCGGAGGAATAACACAAAGACACCAAGACACAAAGGCACAAAGAAGGGCCGCATCAACGAAGTTCTATTTGCGGCCCTTCTTTGTGCCTTTGTGTCTTGGTGTCTTTGTGTTTATTCCTCCGGCTAGTTTAATTCCGGGTTGGTCGCGTGGCACGTCAAGCACGCGACCGGCCCCTTCAGCTTCGCTTTCGCGAAGAACTCGTCACTATTTAAGCGGGCCACCCATTTCTTCATTAGAGCGACCATGAATTCCTTATCCTTCTCCAGATCGTCCACCAGCGGGGCCCGCATTTTCGGGATCTTTGAGAAGTCGATCTGGCCTGAAACGTGGCAGTCTGTGCACCAGACGCGGCCATTTTCCGGATCGATCAGTGGGGATTCCCAACGTGGATTGGGGTTCTTGTTCTGAGGCTTGCTGTAGAGCGCTTCGACCCACATGTGCATGAAGTAGGCTTTGACGAAAGGCGGTATTTCCTTCTCGCCCGATGCGTCTCCAGCGCGGGCGAGCGGCCGCGCACTGGGGTCGGCGACCGGCTTAGGCGAGTCTTCCAGGCGTTCACCGGAACTGACGACTTCCAGATTTTGATTGCAGCCGCCCGCGACGAGCGCCAGGCTAATTAAGGAAAGAAAGCAAATTTTCATAATTAACGGCCTTTGAATTGAGGTTTTCTCTTTTCGACGAAGGCCGTGACGCCCTCCAGAAAATCCTCGCTGTAGAAACATTCGAGCTGGACTTGGATTTCTCGCGCGAATGCGGTCTCGAGATCAGAGCTGAGGCTCCGGTAAATCGATTCCTTGGCCAGACGCAAAACGCCTGGAGGATTCTTCGCCATTTTCCCCGCCAGCTCCATGACTGAACCCATGAGTTGCTCATCCGGAACGACCCGGTTCACCAAACCGATCCTTTCTGCATCTTCAGCCGAAATCATGGCGCCGGTGAAGACAAGCTCGCAGGCCTTCGCGCTGCCGATCAACTTCGGCAGAAACCAACTCCCGCCCCAGTCCGGATGAAGACCGATTAGTGCAAAGCTCGGGCCAAACGTCGCTTTAGCTGAAGCAATTCGAATGTCGCACGCAAGTGCGAAACTGAAACCAGCCCCAGCGCATGGGCCGTTCACCGCAGCTATAACCGGTTTCGAAAGCGATCGCATCGAACGCGTAATCTTCTGTCCGATAGCGAGAATCGATCGGAATCCCTCTTCATCCTTGTTTTCGCGAAGTTGCTTGAGATGGTGGATATCCCCCCCTGCGGAGAACCCCCGTCCTTCACCCGTCACCACGAGAACGCGGACTCGATCGTCTGCCGCAATGGTGTCGAGCGCGCCTAAGATTTCTTCGCGCATCGGACCGCCAAACGCATTGAGCTTTTCAGGCCGGTTGAGCTTGATTGTCGCAATGGGTCCGTCGATGGTGAAAATGATGGCTTGATACATGCTTACCGTGATGCGGCGTTTCTTGGTGCCTCTTCGTCTTTGTATAACAAATGCGGTCTATGACCGTCGACAATGTCAGCGCCTGATTGTCGGCGCTCATAGGAGCTGTGAATAAATTGGAATCAAGCGTTATTCCCCTCCTTGCACGACCGCAAGGA
>Ga0066710_100000807_pt1 | contig 20898 bp, 21 predicted proteins | sample GraSoiAngelo_159_FD_79666 | JGI IMG/M metagenome (GOLD analysis project Ga0066710, IMG submission 79666) | Grasslands soil microbial communities from the Angelo Coastal Reserve, California, USA - 14_1009_16_40cm | ecosystem: Environmental > Terrestrial > Soil > Grasslands | place: USA...
CCGGCCGCGGTGCCGAACGCGACTTTCTTCTCGAGGACGTCGTCGTACGAGAGGTTCGCCATGCGCTCGGCTAGCGCCTGACGGCGGTCGGCCGGTCCGGCGCCGGCGCGACCGATCACCGCGCGGGCGAGCTCGGCCTGGCGACCGAAGAAGTGCATGAGGCTCTCGCGCGGCTCCTCGACCGCGCCCTGCTCGGTCGTCGACACGTAGACCGGGATGCGGAGATAGACGCTGGGCTCGCCGGGGTGTCTCGCTTCGCGCCAGGCTTGCCGGTAGATCGCCAGATGCGCCTGCAGATCGGGGATCTCGGCGGCACGGAGTCCGACGAAGACGGCCAATCCCATCTGGCCGACCGCCGGGAACGTCTCCGGGGTGTTGGCAGCCATCCGGATGGGAGGATGCGGAACCTGAAACGGACGCGGCGAGACGGTCGCGTTCTTGAAGCGGTAGAACTCGCCCTCGTAGCTGAACGGCTCGCCCTTCCAGGCCTCCCGAATGATCTCGAGCGCCTCCCGGAACCGCGCCTGGCTCTCGCCGTATGGAATCCCGTAGATGTCGTACGAGCGAGCGACGCCGCTGCGGCCGATGCCGAACTCCAGGCGGCCCTCGCTGATGTGATCGAGCGTCGCGATCTCCTCGGCGATGCGCAGCGGGTGGTTCAGGGGCAGCACGGTCACGGCCGTTCCGACGTGCAGGCGCCGGGTCCGGCTGGCGATCGCGCTGGCGACCTGGAGCGACGCCGAGATCACTGAGCGCGAGGGCATGAAGTGGATCTCACCGAGCCAGACGCAGTCGAGGCCCCAGGCCTCGGCATACTGGGCCAGCTCGAATGCGTCCCGGAACGCCGAGACCTGGTTCGCCCCGTCGCGCATCTCTTCCACGAAGATCCCGAAGTGCATGACGTGCCTCCTCGCCTGATCGCGATACTTACCGCGCGGGCTCGGCCCCGTCAAGGAGGGGCTAGCGAGTGCCCGCTCAGAGCGCCAGGTACTGCTGGCGGATCGATTCGTCCTCGCGAAACTCGCGCGAGGTACCCTCGTAGCAGACGCGTCCCTTCTCGAGCACGTACACGCGGTCCGCGAGATTCAGGGAGAAGTCCACGTTCTGCTCGGCGAGGAGGATGGTGAGGCCGTCGGCCTTGAGCCGGCCGATCTGCTCCCGTAGATGGTGGACGACGAGCGGGGCGAGGCCCTCGGAAGGCTCGTCGAGGAGCAGGAGCTCCGGGTTCCCCATGAGGGTACGCGCGACGGTGAGCATTTGCTGCTCGCCGCCGGAGAGAAAGCCGCCCTGCCGGTCGCGTAGCCCGCGGAGCGCCGGGAACAGCTCGAACACGCGCTCGGCGGTGAAGCCGCCCGGCCGCGTCCGTCGCGCGGCGACGTCCAGGTTCTCCCAGACCGTGAGGTCGCCGAAGATTCGACGATCCTCCGGCACGAACCCGATGCCAAGCGCGGCCACGCGAAAGGGGGCCGCGCCCGTGATGTCGCGTCCTTTCCACACGATGCGGCCGCTCGCCGGTGGCGTGAGCCCCATGATCGACCGCATGGTCGTGGTCTTGCCGACGCCGTTCCGGCCGAGCAGGCAGACGCACTCGCCCGCCGCGACGCGGAACGACACGCCGAACAGCACGCGCGAGAGACCGTACGCCGTGTGGATCGCCTCGACCGCGAGGACGGGCTCGGCGCCCGACGCCATCAGTGGCGCTCCCCGAGATACACGCGGCGCACGCCGGGGTCCCGCCGCACCTCGTCCGGCGCGCCGGCGGCGATCACACGACCCTGGTGGAGGACGGTGATGCGCTCAGCGATCGAGAAGACGACCTCCATGTCGTGCTCGGTGAACAGGAGCGTGAGCCCGCGCTCGCGCGCGAGGCGCTCGATGAGCCGGATCGAATCGCGCGTCTCCGCCGCTGACATTCCGGCGGTCGGCTCGTCGAGGAGCAGGATCTTCGGCTCGAGGGCCAGGGCGAGGCCCAGCTCGAGCTGCTTCTGGCCGCCGTGCGACAGGAAGCCCGCGACCTCGTGCGCGCGGTCGGCGAGCCCGATCGACTGCAGGAGCCCCAGTGTCTCATCGCGGTAGAGCCGCTCGACTCGGGTCAGGAGGTTCCATCCGCGCCCGCCGTGGGAGAGGAACGCGGTCTGGACGTTCTCGAAGACCGTCAGGCGCGGGAAGATGTTGGTCCGCTGGAACGAGCGCCCGAGCCCGAGACGGCAGAGGTCGTGGGGCGCGATGCCGGTGACGTCGCGCCCGTTGAGCACGACCCGGCCGCGGTCGGGACGGAGATGGCCCGTGATCAGGTTGAAGAGCGTTGTCTTGCCCGCGCCATTCGGCCCGATGATGGCGCCGATGCTGCCGCTCGGCACGTCGAAGCTCACGCCCGCGACGGCCAGGAAGCCGTCGAAGATCTTCGCGAGGTCGCGCACCTCAAGCACTCCGGAGCCTCCGGAACAGGCGCCCCGCCAGCGCCCCCACGGCACCGGCGATCCCGCCGGGAAAGCCGAACAGCAGGACGACCAGGACAGTGCCGAGCACGAGCGGCCAGTACTCAGTGTACGAGACGATCTGCTGGTTCAGGAGGATCAGCACCAGGGCTCCGATGCTCGGCCCGTAGAAGCTCCCCATGCCGCCGAGGAGCGTCATGATGAGCACTTCGGACGACTTCGTCCAGTATGCGAAGTCGGGGAAGACGCCCCGGTTGAAGATGCCGAAGAGTCCGCCGGCGAGCCCCGCGAAGGCTCCGGCCAGCACGAAGGCGGCGAGCTCGTACCGGCGGACGTTGACGCCGATGAACTCGGCGCGCTCGGCGTTCTCCCGGATCGACGTCAGGATGCGGCCGAAGGGCGACCCCACGATCCGGTGCAGGGCGAACAGGCTCGCCGCCACCAGCACCAGCGTCACGAAGTAGTAGTACTCCGAAGTCCGCCACCCGCCGAGCAGCGGTACCCGCGCGCCCCACCGCTCGACCCAGCCGAAATCCGGATAGGGGATCTCCGGCATGCCCTGCTCGCCCCCGGTGACCTCGTTCCACTTGAAGCAGATCGCCCACACGATCTGCGCGAAGGCCAGCGTCAGCATCGCGAAATAGATGCGTGTGAGCCGCACGCAGAAAAAACCGAAGACGAGGGCGCACGCCCCGGCCAGCGCACCCGCGGCGGGCCACGCCAGCAGGAACGGCGCGCCGAGCTTCTTCATGAGGATACCGGTCGCGTAGGCGCCCACCCCGAAGTAGGCGGCGTGGCCGAAGGACACGAGGCCGGTGTAGCCCACCAGCAGGTTGAGGCTCGTGGCGAAGAGCGCCCAGATGACCACGTCGCCGGCGACGAACGTGTGGTACCGCGAGCCCACCGCGGGCACGAAGAGCGCCGCCACGAACACGAGGAGTCCCCAGGGCACGCGCGCGATCACCGGAGCGGGCGCCCGAGGAGTCCCCAGGGACGGACGATGAGCACCGCCGCCATGAGGGCGAAGACGGCGAAGATCGAAAAGCGCGGGAAGAAGAGGATGCCGAAGGAGAGCACCTGGCCGTAGATGACCGCACCGAGCAACGTGCCCCAGAATGAACCGAGGCCGCCGATCACGACGACCACGAACGCCTCGACGATGACTTCGGTGTCCATGCCCGGCACCGTGGCGCGCATGGGGCTGATGAGCGCCCCGCCCAGTCCCCCGAGGAACGAGGCGAGCATGAACACCCACGTGTAGAGCGCGTCGACGTTGACCCCGAGGGCGCCCAGCGTCTCGCGGTCGAGCGCGGCCGCCCGGATGAAGCGGCCGGCGCGCGTGCGCTGCAGCACGAACCAGAACGCCAGCGCGATCGCCGGCCCGAGCAGCACGATGAAGAGGTTGTACGCGGGGATCGTGGCGCCGAAGAAGGCGAAGGAGCCCGTGAGACCCGGCGGCCGGCTCACCGACTTCTGCTGGGTGCCCCAGAGGAGCTTCGCCACGTCGCTCAGGATCAGCGCCAGCGCGTACGTGAAGAGGAGCTGGTAGAGCTCCTCCTTGCCGTAGAGGCGGCGGAAGAGGACGCGCTCGATGAGGCCGCCGAGCAGGGCGACGGTGACGGCTGCCCCGAGGGCCGCGAGCCAGAACATCCCGGGGCCCGGGCCGAGCCACACTATGAGCTGATAGGCGAGGTAGGCGCCCAGCATGTAGAAGGTGCCGTGGGCGAAGTTGAGCACCCGCAGCACCCCGAAGATCAACGACAGGCCCGAGGCGATGAGAAAGAGGAACATCGCGGCCGTGAGGCCGCTCAGGCTCTGCGCGAAGACAAAAGACGGGTCAGGCACTCAGTCCATGAACCTCGACGGATCGACGTACACCACGGGCTTCATGATCGCGAACGGAAACTTTGGATCCTTGACCGTCTTGCCATAGAGCTGGCCGCGATTGGCCTGGTGGTCCTTCTCGCGGATCGTCAGCGGGCCGATCGGCGTCTCCACCGTCAGGCCGAGCAACGCCTTGGCGACCTTGTCCGAGTCGGTGCTGCCGGCCTTCTTGATGGCCTCGGTCAGGAACTGCATCCCGATGTAGCCCTGGATGGCCCAGGACGAGGGGTATTCGTCCTTGAGGTACTTGCTGAGACGCGCCGTGTAGTCGCGATGCGCCGGCGTCTCGCCCCAGTAGAACGCGTCATAGGAGTTGCCCCAGATCCCGACCGGATAGTCCGCGCCCATCGACTTGGTGGTTTCTGGTGTCGCGGCCTCGCCGACGCCGATGAAGTTGTACTTGATGGCGTCGAAGACCCCGAGCGCCTTGGCCTGCTTCGAGTACGTCACGAAGAAGCCACCCCAGATCGACGAGAACACCGCCTCCGGCTTCTTGGCCATCTGGGCGTTGATGAACGGGTTGTAGTCCTGCTCGCCGAGCTTGGGCCACTGCTGGTCCACGATGTGGACGCTGGGCTTCACCTTCTTGAGGTGGTCGACGAAGGCCTTCGTGACGTCCTGGCCGTACGCGTAGTCGAAGCTCATCGTGGCGACGTTCGTCACCGGCCACTTGGCGACGATCTCGGCCGCGCTCCGCCCTTCGATGGTCGTCGTGGAGGCGACGCGGAAGACGTAGGGGTGGAGCTTGTCGGGCGCGGTGAGCTGGTCGGTCTTGGGAATGGGCGCGATGAAGACGATCTTGTTTTCCTTGGCGACGACGGAGACCGCGGGGCCCTCGGCCGAGGTCAGCGTGCCCACGAGGAAGTCGACGTTCTCCTTGAGGATCAGCTCGCGCGCGACACGGACGGCCTCGTTGGCGTCGGCCTTGGAGTCGCGCAGCAACAGCTCCACCTTGCGCCCGAGCACGCCGCCCTTGGCGTTGAGCTCGTCCACGAACATCTGCGCGCCCTTCGTCGCTGGGTCGCCGAAGAGCGCGGGCGGCCCGGAGAGCGGCATCGGCATCCCGACCTTGATCGGCTTCTGCGCCTCGGCGACCAGCGGGAGCGCCAGCAACGCGGTCAGGAACACGGTGAGGACGTGCAGCATGAGGGAGCCTCCTTGCGTTAGTACGTCTGTCTCGCCCCGGCGACCGCGTCGTCGCTCAGAGCGCCGGCAGCCCCGGGACGCGCACGCGGATGCGGTACACCGAGGTCGACGCCGTGATGTAGAGGGACCGGAAATCGTCGTCGCCGAAAGCCATGTTCGCCGTGTGCTCCGGCACCCAGATGACGCCCAGGTCGACCGCGTCGGGTGTGAACACGTGGATCCCGCCCGGCCCGCAGCAGTAGATGTTACCCTGCGAGTCCAGCTTCATCCCGTCGGGCGCGCCCGAGCCTTCGCCCTTCGTCTCCGCCCACACCCGGCCGCCGGCGAGCGCGCCGTCACCCTTCACGTCGAAGACGCGGATGTGCTGGCGGGCGGTGTCGTTGACGAAGAGGCGCTGGCCGTCGAGCGAGAAGCAGAGCCCGTTCGGCCGGTCGAAATCATCAACGAGCAGCGTCGGTGACTTCGGGTCCGATCGGACGCGAAAGACACCCTGGAACGGGAGCTCCTGGGACCGCGGCACACCGTAGAACTCGGCGCGGCCGTAGGGCGGGTCGGTGAAGTAGATGTCGCCGCCCGCCGAGCACACGATGTCGTTCGGGCTGTTGAGCTGCTTTCCCTGGAAGTGGGTGGCGAGCGGTGTCACGGCGCCGTCGGCGCGGGTGAGCGTCACTTGACTCGAGGCGTGCTCGCACGCGAGCAGCCTTCCCTGGCGGTCCCAGGTGAGGCCGTTCGACATTCCGCATGGCTTCCGAAACGTCGTGACGCCCTCCTGCGCCGACCACCGCCGGAGGTGATCGCCGGGCATGTCGCTCCAGAGGAGGTATCGATCTCGCGGGTGCCAGAGCGGGCCCTCCGTGAACAAGCAACTAGTCGCGATCCGCTCGAACGTCACGTCGGGACCGACAACGGCAGCAAGCCGAGGGTCCCGGACCTCGAGGTTCACCGCTGGCATGAGTAGACCTCGTCGTCTGAGGAGTTCGCCTCCGGAGGGCGGGAGCGTAGCATGGGGGCGCCGGACGCCGCAAGGCCGGTGCGACGCAACACTCAGGATAGCGGCTTGACACGGGCGTAACCCGTTGTGAAGAATGCGGCACCGGCTCGACGCTCGTCGAGCTGACCCCCCGAAGGAGAAAGAGCATGCGCACATGGAGCCTGCTGGCCCTGGCGCTGAGCGGTCTTCTGGTTGCGGGCGGGCCTTCCGCGGCGGACGCCGCCGACAAGGACACGCTCGTCATCGCCCTGGATACACTGGGCGCTCAGGTCATGGATCCGATCATGGACACGCGTGCCCCGCACGCGCACTACCACGCGCCGATCTGGGACTCGCTGGTCGGCTTCGACCTCGAGAAGGGCGGGATCGGCCCTGGGGCCGCCGAGCGCTGGGAGCTCGCGGCGGACGGCCGGAGCTGGACCTTCTACCTCCGCAAGGGCCAGCGCTTTCACAACGGCGATCCGGTCACCGCGCACGACGTGAAGTTCAGCCTCGAGCGGGTCATGTCGCCCGAATCGATCTCCTCGGGCGCCGCCGCGCTCCGGCGAGCGGTCGACCGGATCGAGGTCGTCGACGACCTGACCGTCCGGGTCCACACGAAGGGCGTCATCCCGCAGTTCGCGGCGAGCCTCTCCCGGGCGGTCTTCATGGAAGGCTCGGTCATGCCGAAGAAGTACATCGAGACGGTGGGCGCCAAGGGCTTCCGCGACAAGCCGATCGGCAGCGGCCCCTGGAAGTTCGTCCGGAGCGTCCCCGGAGACCGCGTCGAGTACGAAGCCGTCACCTACCCGCACTGGCGCGGCACGCCACAGTTCAAGCGCCTGACGCTCCTCCTCGTACCCGAGCAGAGTACCCGCCTGGCCATGGTTCGGTCTGGCGAGGCCGCGATCGTGAGCATCGGTCCCGAGGCGGTCAAGGAGGCGCGGGCCGGCGGAATGAAGATCGTGAGCGTGCCAGGCACGATGCAGGCCGTCTATCAATTCTGGGGTCTCTACCGGCCGGAGGCCAAAGCGTCGCCGCTCAACGATGTCCGCGTGCGCGAGGCGCTGTCCCTCGCCATCGACCGGCAGCAGATCATCGACCACGTGATGGGCAAGGAGGCACGGTGGCCGATGCCGTTCGCGGCGTTCAAGTATTCGAGCGACATGACCGTCCCCCGCTGGGAGGACTGGTCCCGGACGGCGCTGCGATACGATCCCGCTCGGGCTAAGCAGCTCCTCGCCGAGGCGGGACACGGCGGCGGCTTCCGGTTGACGTTCTGGAACACGGCGCTCCCCGGCACGCCCTTCATGGTCCAGATCGGCGAGGCGGTCGCCGGCTTCTGGGAGAAGATCGGGGTCAAGGTGGAGATGAAGACCGTGGAGTGGGGCGCGTTCGATCCCATGGGACGGGGCGAGCAGAAGGGTCTCGTCGGAACGGCCTCGATGTACCGGACCGCCGGACGGCCGGAACCGATACCACGCTACGCCACGACCTTCGTCTCCAAGGGGGTCCAGCACCTCTTCGGCGACCCCCAGAACTGCCCGGCCCTCTGCCAGGACGGGGACAAGGCCTACGAGGCGGTGGTCGCCGAGAGGGACGACGCGAAGCGCACCTCGGCCACCAACGGGATGCTCGAGCTCGTGGCCAAGAGCTGGATCGCCGTGCCGATCATCGAGGGGATGGGCACCTGGGCCGTGAACCCCAAGGGCGTCGGGTACTTCAAACCGATCCCGGGCCGGCATGAATTCGGCGACGTGGCCGAGCGGATGCCGCGCCCGGAACAGCGCCCCTGGCCCTGAGACCGGGCGAGCGTCACCAGTGCAACGGTTCATCCTGCGGCGGTTCCTCCAGAGCGTGCTGCTCCTCTTCGTCCTCGCTCTGGTCATCTTCGGCCTGGCGCGCGTGAGCGGGAACCCCGCGGATCTCCTCCTGCGCGAGGACGCCACCCAGGAGGACCGCGCGCATCTCATGCGCGCCCTCGGACTCGACCGGCCGGTCCACGAGCAGCTCTACCTCTTTCTGGCCGGGGCGCTGCGGGGCGACCTCGGAGATTCCATCCGCTATCGCAAGCCGGCCACCGAGGTCTTCTTCGAGCGCCTGCCGAACACACTCAGGCTGTTGCCGCTCGCCATGGTCGGGGCGCTCGCCATCGCCATCCCCCTCGGCGTTCTGGCGGCAGTCTACCGGGGGACGATCATCGATCGGGTCTCGGGTGCCGTCGCCGTCCTGGGGTTCGCCACCCCGTCGTTCTGGCTCGGCATCGTGCTCATCTACGTCTTCAGCATCAAGCTCGGCGTGCTTCCCTCGTCGCGGATGGGAGGGCCGAGCCACTACGTGCTGCCCGCGATCACCCTCGGCGTGTTCCTCGTGGCGGGGATGATGCGGCTCGTGCGCTCGAGCCTCCTGGAGGTGATGGGGAGCGAGTTCGTCAAGCTCGCACGGCTCAAGGGGCTCTCGCAGACCGTCGTGATCTGGAAGCACTGCCTGCGGAACGCGCTGATCCCCGTCACCACGCTGTTCGGCGTCTATTTCGCGTTGCTCATCACGGGCGCGATCGTGACGGAGACCGTCTTCGCGTGGCCGGGCGTCGGACGGCTCACCTACGAGGCGGTGATCTTCCGGGACTATCCGCTGCTCCAGGCGGTCATCTTGTTGAAGGCGATCATCGTGCTCGGCGTCAACCTCGGCGTGGACGTTCTCTACGCCTACCTGGACCCCCGGGTTCGGTACGCATAGATGGCGCGGGTCGAGGAGCGCATCGAGGTCGGCATCGGGTCCTCGCCAGCGGCCGAGGTATCGACTCGCCCCCGATCGCGCGGGGACCTGGCGCGACTGCCGTGGGTCTCGTTCTTCATCATCGCCGTCCTGGTCCTCGTCGCCGTGCTGGCGCCGCTCGTCGCACCCCACTCGGCCACCGAGCAGTCGTTGCCCGACAAACTCCGCCCGCCCGCGTGGCAGGAGGGTGGGAGCACGAAGCATCTGCTCGGCACCGACGTCCTCGGCCGAGACGTCCTGAGCCGACTCATCTACGGCGCGCGCGTGAGCCTGATCGTGGCGGCCGCGGCGCTCCTGGCCGGTGGCGGCGTCGGGCTCATGGTGGGTATCGTGTCCGGCTATCTCGGGGGCCGGGTGGACAGCTTCCTCATGCGGGTGGTCGACGCGACGCTGACGTTTCCGACGATCCTCATCGCCTTGCTGCTGGCCGTGAGCCTGGGGCAGGGTCTCCAGACCATCGCCATCGCCATCACCGTTCTGATCTGGGCCCGCTTCGCCCGGGTGGTCCGGGGCGAAGTCCTGGCCGTGAAGGCCCGCGATTTCGTCGCGTTGGCCCGGGTCCACGGGTGCTCGCACCTGCGCATCATGGCCATCCACATCGTCCCGAACGTTTTGAACACGTTTATGGTGCTGCTGACCCTGCACATCGGCTTCGTCATCATCGTGGAGGCCTCGCTCTCCTTCCTCGGCGCCGGGATCCCGCCGCCGACGCCGTCCTGGGGGCAGATGGTCGCGGACGGTCGCAGCCACATCGCGAGCGCCTGGTGGCTCTCGGTCGTGCCCGGCGCCGCCATCATGCTGGTCGTGCTCGCCTTCAACCTGTTCGGCGACTGGCTCCGCGACTGGCTGGACCCACGTCTCAGGCAGGTCTGAGGAGTCACGCGCGGTGAATGCCGCGGAGCCGATCGTGCTGGAGGTCAAAGACCTGCGCGCGTATCTCTACACGCGCTGGGGCGTCGTGCGGGCGGTCGACGGCGTGAGCTTCGCCCTTGGGGAGGGCGAGACCCTGGGCCTCGTGGGTGAATCGGGTTGCGGCAAGACGATGACCGGGCTCTCCATCCTTCGTCTGCTGCCGGAGCCGGCCGGCCGCATCGTCCAGGGGCAGGTGCTGCTCGAAGGTGAGAACCTCGTCACGAAGAGCGAGGCCGAGATGCGGCGGGTCCGCGGGCGGCGGATCTCGATGATCCTGCAGGATCCCCAGACCTCCCTGAACCCAGTGTTCACCGTCGGCGACCAGCTCGTCGAGGCGCTGAGGATGCTTCACACTGACGGGGAGCGAGCGCTCTCGCACCGGGCCGAAGAGGCCCTGCGCCGCGTGAAGGTCGCAGCACCGGAGCAGCGGATGCGCGCCTACCCGCACCAGATGAGCGGCGGCATGAAGCAGCGGGTCGTGGGCGCGATCGCCGTCGCCGGGGAGCCTCGCGTGCTCATCGCCGACGAGCCCACGACCGCCCTCGACGTGACGATCCAGCTCCAGTACCTGACGCTCCTGAAGGAGATCCAGGCGCGAACCCGGCTCGCGATGCTCTTCATCACCCACGACTTCGGGATCGTCGCGAGGATGTGCGATCGGGTCGCGGTGATGTACGCCGGACGGATCGTGGAGAGCGGGCCGACGCGCGCCCTCTTCCGCAATCCGCGCCACCCGTACACCGAGGCGCTGATGGCCTCGGTGCCGCGGATGGAGGCGAGCGTGGAGCGGCTGCCGTCCATCGAGGGCCAGCCGCCCCCCCTTCACGACCTGCCGGTCGGCTGCCGCTTCGCGCCGCGGTGCCGCTACGCGGATGACCGCTGCCGTCGCGAATACCCGCCCACCTTTCCCATCGGGCCCGCTCACGAGGCCGCATGCTGGAGAGTGGAGCCATCGCCGTCGAGCCGCTGATCCGCGTCGAGGATCTCACGAAGCACTTCCCCGTCACTCGCGGCTTGCTCATCTCGCGGACCACGGGCCAAGTGAGGGCCGTCGACGGAATCAGCTTCACGATTGGACGGCAGGAGACGCTCGGTCTGGTCGGCGAATCCGGCTGCGGCAAGACGACGACCTCGCGGCTTCTGCTCCGGCTCGAGCGGCCCACCGCAGGCCGCGTGCTCCTGGACGGGCGGGACGTCCACGCGCTCACGGGCGCGGACCTCAGCCGGTACCACACGCGGGTCCAGGCGGTGTTCCAGGATCCCTGGTCCTCGCTGAACCCGCGCCTCCGGATCCGGGACACGATCGCCGAGGCGCTCGTCGTGAACCGGCGCGTCTCGAAGGCCGGCAAGCTGGAGCGGGTCGAGGAGGTCCTACACCAGGTCGGCCTCCCGCTGGCCGCGGCCAGTCGTTACCCGCACGAGTTCAGCGGCGGCCAGCGACAGCGGATCGCACTCGCGAGCGCGCTCGCCTCGGACCCCGAGCTGATCGTGCTGGACGAGCCGGTCTCGGCCCTCGACGTGTCGATCCGGGCCCAGATCATGAACCTGCTCAAGGATCTCCAGGCCCGGCAGCAGCTCAGCTACCTCCTGGTCGCCCACAACCTGGCCACCGTGCGGTACATCGCCCATCGCACCGCGGTCATGTATCTCGGTCGGATCGTGGAGCACGCCGACACCGAGTCGCTGTACCGGAGCCCGCTCCATCCCTACACGAAAGCGCTCTTCGCCGCGGCGCTGCCGGCCGACCCGGATGCGCCGCGGGACGACATGATTCTGAGCGGCGAGGTGCCGTCGCCGATCGATCCACCCTCAGGGTGCCACTTCCACCCGCGATGCCCGTTCGCGATGGAGCAGTGCTCGCGGGTGGAGCCGGCGCTCAAGGCGGTCGCGGCCGGGCACGTCGTCTCCTGTCACCTCTACTGATCCAGCGGAGGTCACCGATGGCTCGTCGCATTCTCCACCCGACCGATTTCTCCGGGGCGTCGCGCGCGGCCTTCCGCAAGGCGATCGAAATGGCGAAGTCGAGTCGCGCCGAGCTGCTGCTCGTGCACGTCCTCAGCCCGATCGTGCCGGTGGCCGGCGAGGGATACGTCTCGCCGAAGATGTACGACGAGATCGCGGCGTCGACCCGCGCGTGGGCGCAGAAGCAGCTCGACAACCTGCTGGCGCAGGCGAAGAAGGCGCGCGTTCGCGCGAAGGGGTTTCTCCTCGAGGGCGTGGCCCACGAGCAGATCGTCCGCTTCGCCAAATCCAAGCGTGTGGATCTCGTGGTGATGGGCACGCACGGGCGCACCGGGCTCGCGAAATTGTTCGTCGGCAGTGTGGCGGCGCGGGTCGTCGCCGCCGCGCCGTGCCCGGTCCTGACCGTCAGGGGGAAGTGAGCGTCACACTCCCTTTCTCGCGAGAGACTACTCGAGCTTCTGTAGGCTCCGCCCTTGTTGGCCCCGGCGATGAGACGACGGTGGTACATCCTACGGAGTTGTCCACATATTCACAAGAATCCACAGCATGGAACGGTGTGATGCCACCCTCGCAAGGTATCGAATGGCCCGTGCGACTGCACCGGCCCATTGAATGGCATCCGCGGTTGTGCTACGAACTCCACCGACGGAACTCCACCGACGGGCAAATGAGCCGGGAAGAAGCAGAGGTGGCTCGGCTTCCTCTCCTACGGAGGGGTTATGAAACTATTCGTCATGAGCATGGCGGTCATTGGGTTGCTGATCTCAGAATGCGCTGCCGAGTACCCGCCGCCGTTAACGCCGCCAGTGCAGGTCGTACAGCGCCACTACGACTGCCTGCGCAACGCATCGCGGATTTCAGAGTGCGGTGCCGAGTACCCGCCGCCCTCGACGCCGCAGGAGCAGTTTTTGCAGGATCGCTACGACTGCCTGCGGTACGCCACGCTAGTCGGGGAGAATCAGAGTTACTCGCTGAATCCAATCGCTGTTCCTCCGTCGAGTAACCCAAACGTGACGGACCCAGCACCCAACGAACAAGACCCTCGCACCGCGGCGCCCACTGTCCGGCAGCTTTACGAGGCGCAGTTGTTCCAATCCTGCATGGCGCTACGGGGCTATAAGCTGAAGCAGTAGCGCGCAAGCTCAGGAACCGCCGCGAAGCCAGAAATGGCGGCGAACGTCATGAGGAGCCTGCAGTCGTCCTCGGCATCGCCGTCCAGATCGCCCAAGCGCAGAAGGCGTCGAAGTCGGCGAGGAACATCACCGCGATCGAAAAGACGTCGGTGACGCTGAAGGTGGCCCCGCGCCTCGTGGGCTACGACCGCTCGTGGAGCGAGTGGGGGAATCGCGACGACCTTCCGCTCGCACGGTAGAGGGCCGGCCTCTGCCGTGAGAGAGTAGCGCGGGGGAGGGGCCATGCCATACACGCCGCACATCGAACAGCACTTCACCGGCAGCCTCGTCGTGAGAGACACCGTCATCGGCATGTCGGACGGCCTCACCGTCCCGTTCGCGCTGGCCGCCGGACTGACCGGCGCCGTAGACTCGACGGCCCTGGTCGTGACGGCAGGCCTCGCCGAGATCGTGGCCGGCTCGATCGCGATGGGACTCGGCGGCTATCTGGCGGGAAAGAGCGACGTCGAGCACTATGCGACCGAGCGGCAGCGCGAGCAGCTCGAGATCGAGCAGAAGCCCGAGGTCGAGGCGACGGAGGTCGCAGAGCTTCTCCAGTACTACGGCCTCACTCCCGAACAGAGCGCTCCGGTCGTCGAGGCCCTGCGCAAGCGCCCGGAGGCGTGGCGCGACTTCATGTTGCGCTTCGAGCTGGGGCTCGAAAAGCCCGACCCTCGGCGCGCGCTGACGAGTGGCGTGGTCATCGCCGCCGCCTACGTCGTGGGCGGGCTCGTGCCGCTGTGCCCGTACATGCTGTTCTCGAGCGCGCAGGGCGCATTGCCGTGGTCGATCGCCGTGACCGGTACGGCATTGGGCGTCTTCGGCTGGATCCGGGGGCGTCTCACGGGCGTCTGGCCGGTACGAAGCGCGCTGCAGACCATCCTGATCGGCGGCCTCGCCGCCGCCGCTGCCTTTCTGATCGCGCGCGCCATCTCGTAGAGGACGGCCGGTGGCATCCGGGGCTTCGGGAAGAGTCTTTTTCCTGGACGGCCTTCGCGGGGTGGCGATCATCTTCATGGTCGTCAACCACACCGCGCGCTGGTGGCTCGACCTGTCCGTGGGATGGCCACGGTATCACATCATCTATCTCACCCTCCCGCTCTCGGCACCCCTCTTCCTGTTCCTGGTCGGGTTCTGCCTGCCGCTCTCCTATCTCAACTCGACGGTCGCGCGCGGGGAGAGCTTCGGGCAGGTCGCGTTGAGGTACCTCCGGCGCGGCGCGCTGCTCGTCCCCCTGAACTGGCTCTTGACGCTGCTCGTGTTCCCCGAGGATCCTCTATTCGGCGGCGAGGTGCTTCAGACGATTGGCCTGTCGATCGTCGGACTGACGCCGATCCTGCCGTTCCTGAGTCGCCGCTCGGCGCGCGCCCTCCTGCTGGCGCTGGCGCTCGGATGCTACGCGACCTTCAACATGGCGCTCCCGAGCCTCCGCGCCTGGCTGGCCGGCCATCCCGTCATCTCTGAGGTGTGGTTCACCGGCTTTCCGCCCTGGCCGTGGTTCGCGTTCCCCCTCCTCGGCGCGGTGCTCGGGTGGGTGTGGGCCGACGCGCATCGCAAAGGTACCGACGACCGCGCGTTCTTCTCCGCGATGCTCGGCGCCGGTGTGGTGTGTCTCGCGGCGTTTCTCCCGCTCGAGCTCTGGCTCGGGAGCGCGCCGCTGCACTACTCGTCGAGACGCGACCTGGTCCTCAACCGCCACTGGAATCCCGGCGCCGTGACCTGCCTCTTTATTCTGGGCTACATCTTTACGGTGCTACCGCTCGTGCACTACCTGATGGAGGTGAGGCGGTACCGCCCGCGCTGGCTCGCCATCCTCGGCCAGAACGCGCTGATGCTGTACTTCGTCCACCAGATCATCGCGCTGACGCTCGTGCGCCAACGCGTGGGCGTGCTGTTCAGCTCCTGGTGGCTGTACGTGCTTGCCAACGTCACGCTGATCGCCCTGCTCGTCGGATTGGGCTGGGTCTGGCCCGAGATCAAGCGTCGGGCACGGCAACTGGCGGCGCCGCGAGGCGAAACCGGCGCGCCCGTCGCCCGGCTCTAGCGGAGCGCCCCGGGCGCGCCGGCGGAGCGCTAGACCTCGATGTCCGTCGACTTGATCCGCTTGACCCCAGCGCCGAGCATGTCGCTCCAAGCCTTCGCGAGTGATCCGCCAGCGTCGATGCCGCGGCAAGCATCCTCGATCACCAGCGCGCCGAAGCCGGCCTTGCGCGCATCCATGGCCGACCACGCGACGCAGAAGTCGGTCGCGAGCCCGACGAGGAACACCTGCGAGAGCCCGCGGTCGCGCAGATAGCCGGTGAGCCCCGTCGGCGTCTTGCCGTCGGCTTCGTAGAACGCCGAGTAGGAGTCCATGTGCGTGCGGTAGCCCTTGCGGATGATCAGCTCGGCGTGCGGGATCCGGAGGTCCTTGTGGAGGTCGGCGCCCGGCGTGCCCTGCACGCAGTGGTCCGGCCAGAGCACCTGCGTCCCGTAGGGGAGCTGGGTCGTCTCGAAGGGCTTCTTGCCGGCGTGGGACGACGCGAACGAGATGTGACCGGGGGTGTGCCAGTCCTGCGTGAGGACGACGTGCTCGAAGGCCGTGGACAGGCGGTTGATGAGCGGGATGATCTGGTCGCCTTCCTTCACCGCCAGTGAGCCTCCAGGCGTGAAGCAGTTCTGCACGTCGATGACGAGGAGAACGTCTTGCGCTGTCGGCTTCATCTTCTTGCTCCCGGTTTGCGCGGCAGCCACCCGCGCGGCCCCGGCGATCCCGGCGACCACGAGGCTCGTGCCCGCGCCCTTGAGGAACTCTCGACGATCGAACGTCATCATGCCATTCCTCCCTTGGAGTCGCACTCCGTAATGGAGCTCTGCGCCAGCTGTCATAGCCGCGCACAACCACGTGCCACAGGTGCAGCGGCGTCTCTTCACCGGTGGGCCTGCGGGTGCGGGAGCAGGCGCTCGACGAGGGCGCGCATCTCCTGGCTGTTCCATTCGCGCGCCCCCATGGCCATGCCGGCCACCTCGCCGCCCGGGCGAACGAGGAAGGTCGCCGGCAGCGCTGTGACCCTCCAGCGGTCGGAGGTCTTCGAATCGGGATCGAGGAGGATCGGGAAGGTGAGCTTCAAGCTCCGCACGTACGGCTCGAGGAGACCCTTCGGCGCGCCGCGATCCACCGAGACGCCGACCACGATCAGGCCACGATCGCGGTAGCGTCGCCACAACGCCTCCAGCGAGGGCATCTCGAGGGCACAGGGCTGGCACCACGTCGCCCAGAAGTTCAGGACGACGAGCTTGTCCCGATGGTCGATCAGCGAGGCCTGGCTGCCGTCGAGGGTGGGGAGCGTGAAGCCGAGGGCCTGCTGGCCCTCCTTCAGCTCGACGACGCCGGCCTTCTCGAACGGGTCGAGGACGGGCGGGGCCGCGCCGTGGTGGCCGGCGTCCTCGCCCGGGCGGCGCACCGGGAGGACCCAGACGACCGCGCCCAGGACGACGACGGCGAGGCCGGCGCGGATCAGCGACTGCCGCCGGGTCGCGCCGAAAATCGCGTCAGACGCCCAGCTTTTCACGCGTCACCGGGCTCTCTCGGAGCTCTCGCGCCGAGGCTTCGAAGACGATCGAGCCCTTTTCCATGATGTAGCCGCGGTCGCAGACGGAGAGCGCGACGCGCGCGTTCTGCTCGACCAGCAGCACCGTCACTCCGAGCCGCTTCAGCTCGGCGATCATGTCGCGGATCGAGCGGATGAACGCGGGCGCCAGTCCTTGCGTGGGCTCGTCCATCAGGATGAGCCTGGCACCGGCCATCATCACGCGAGCGATCGCCAGCATCTGCTGCTCGCCTCCCGAGAGCGTCTTCCCCGGCTGCTCGAAGCGCTCGCGCAGGCGCGGGAAGTGGTGGAAGACCTCGTCGAGCCGCCGGCGCCGGAGCGCGGCCGATCGATCCCCGGCGGCCGAGAGGCCCAGCTCGAGATTCTCCCGGACGGTGAGCCCGGGAAACACGCGGCGGTTCTCGGGGACGAGGCCTATTCCGAGGCGCGCAATCTCGTGCGGTGCCAACCCCGTCAGATCCGTGCCGTCGAGCTCGAACGTGCCGCGCCGGGGCTTCAGGAACCCGATCGCCGTCTTCATCAGTGTGGTCTTGCCCATTCCGTTGCGGCCGAGGAGCGCGACCGCCTCGCCGGCGCGCACCTCGAGCGAGACGCCGAAGAGGATCGGCGTCGCCCCGTACCCGGCGTGGATGTCCGTCATCTTGAACATGCGCTAGGCCTCGGGCGGTCCCAGGTACGCCTCGACCACCTTCGGGTCGCTGCGGATCTCCTCCGGCGCGCCCTCCGCGATCTTCTCGCCGAAGTGGAGGACCGCGATCCGGTCCGAGATGCCCATGACGACGGACATGTCGTGCTCGATCAGGAGCACCGTCAGGCCGCGCGCCGAGGCGACCTGGCGAATCAGCGCCGTCGCTTCTTTCGTCTCGCCCGGCGTCATGCCCGCGGTCGGCTCGTCGAGCAGCAGGAGCGTCGGCTCGGTCGCGAGCGCCAGGCAGATCTCGAGGTAGCGCTGCTCGCCGTGCGAGAGGTTCGCGGCCAGGTCATCGCGCCGAGCAGCGAGCCCGAACGCGCGGAGGAGGTCCGCCACACCGGCCTCGACGTCGGGCCGGCGCCACAGGGACGCGAGCCGTCCCGACTCGCGGGCGCGCGACTGTGCGGCGACGCGGACGTTCTCGCCGACCGAAATCTGGGGGAAGATGTTGGTGATCTGGAAGGTCTTGGCGACCCCGAGGCGGTTGATCGTCTCGGGCGCGAGCCCTCCGATCTCCTGCCCGCGGAACCGGACCCGGCCGGCGGTCGGCACGTGCAGCCCCGAGACGACGTTGAAGAGCGTGGACTTGCCCGCGCCGTTCGGCCCGATCACCGAGAAGACCTGGCGGGCCCGCACGGCGAGGCTCACGTTCGAGAGCGCCGCGAGCGCGCCGAAGCTCTTGGAGACGCCGTCGACCTCGAGGACTACGCCGTCGCGCGCCATCGCCCGAAGCGGAAGACTCGGCGGAGGCCCAGTAACCCCTTGGGGAGGAACAGGACGATCACCACCAGCACGACGCCGATCACGATGAAGTACCAGTCCACGTACGACGAGACCTTGTCGCGCAGCAGGGTGAAGAAGACGCCGCCCAGGATCGGGCCGACGAGGGTACCGAGGCCGCCGATCATAACCGAGATGATGAATTCCCCCGACTCGGTCCACAGCATCAGGTCGGGCGTCGCGAACGCCGCGCGGATCGGATAGATCGCGCCGGCCAGGCCCGTCAGGAGGGCGGAAAGCATGCAGACGGCCATCTTGTAGCGCTGCACGTTGTATCCGAGGAAGCGCGCCCGGTCCTCGTTTTCGCGGATCGCGACGAGCACCCGGCCGAAGTGGGAGGTGACGAGCACCCGGCAGACCGCGTACGCCAGCACGAGGTAGACCCACACGAGGTAGTACTTCCGCACGGGCGTGTCGATCGCGATCCCCGGGAGCACGACCGCGTCGGGGAGGCCCTGGATGCCGTCGGAGCCGCCGAAGGTCTGGGTGTAGCGGAAGAAGGTGTAGACGACCTCGGCGAAGATCAGGGTGAGCAGCGCGAAGTAGATCCCACGGCGCGCGGTGGCGAAGTAGCCGATGACGAGCGCGTACAGCCCGACGACCAGGATCGCGAAGGCGAGGCATGCCCAGAGCGAAAGGATGCCGCGCTCGAGCAGGACCGCCGTCGCATACGCGCCCAGGCCGTAGAAGGCGGCGTGGCCGAAGGACACGAGTCCCGTGTACCCGATGAGGAGATCGAGGCTCATCGCGATGGCGCCGAAGAGCAGCGCGTCGAAGGCCAGGAGCAGGTAATACTTCGGGATCCCGGGCACGAGTGGCAACGCCGCCAGCGCCGCGAACACGACACAAGACCGCCACGTCAGCGCCCTACTCAAGCACACCCTCTCGCCCGAAGAAGCCGCGGGGCCGGATGATCAGGACGACGATCATGATCCCGAAGATCGCGATCGCGACGCGCTGGGGATTCATCCAGAGCGTCAGGAGGCTCTGGGCCAGCCCGATGACGAACGCGGCGACGACCGAGCCACCCATCGAGCCCATGCCCCCGAGGATCACGACGATGAACGCGAGCAGGATCATCTCGACACCCATCTGCGGGTAGACGGTGAAGACGGGGGCGAGCAGGAGCCCGGCCAGCGCCGCGAGAGCGGCCGAGCCGGCGAACGTCAGGGTGAAGACGCGCGGGACGTTGACGCCGAGGCCGTCGAGCATCTCGGCGTCCTGCACGGCGGCCCGCACCAGGACGCCGGCGCGGGTCTTGGTGAAGAAGAGCCAGATCGCCAGCAGGAGCAGGGACGAGGCGCCGAGCAGGAAGAGACGGTAGTTCGGATAGGTCATGCCGAGCAGCGGTGTCGAGCCGGTGAACGGAGGCAGGATCCGCCGCATGTCGCCGCCCCAGATCTGCCGCACGCCCTCCCGGAACACGAGCGCCAGCCCGAAGGTCAGGATCAGCCCGTAGAGCGGCTCGCGGCGGTAGAGCGGCCGGAGCGTCGCCACCTCGGTCACCGCGCCGATCGCGCCGACCGCGAGCGGAGCCACCACGAGCGCTGCCCAGAACGAGTGGGTCAGGCCGACCATCGCGATCCCAGCGTAGGCGCCCAGCATGTAGAGCTCGCCGTGGGCGAAGTTCATGACGCCGAGCAGCCCGAAGATCACGGTGAGGCCCAGCGCCAGCAGCCCCAGCGCGGCCCCGAAGACGAGGCCGTGCAGGAGCTGCGGCAGCAGGACCGCGACGAGATAATCCAACGAGCGTACTTACTTCTTCTTGATCTCCCACGTGAACCCCTCGACGGGGTCCTTGCCCACCATCGACTCGCCGATCGAGTCGCTGCCGGCGATGCGGGCGATCGGAAGGTTCTTGCCGCCCTTCACCTGGTAGAGGTGCATGTCCATGATGACCTGGTGGTCTTCCTTGCGGATGCACTGGCGGCCGATGTGCGTGTTGTCGACGCACATCCCTTCATGCGCCTCGGCGACCTTGTCCGGATCGAACGACTTGGCCTTCTCGACCGCCGCCGCCCAGAAGAGCACGGCGTCGTAGGAGCCGGCGGCGATGTTCGCGTCGGTGCCGAACTTCTTCTTGAACCGCGCGTTGTAGGCCTGCATGTTCGCGTCGGGGTTGTACGGCGAGAAGTGGTTCAGCTGCACGAACCCTTCCATCGGCTCGGCGATCGACGGCAGATCCTGCTGCAGGAGGAAGCAGTCGATGCCCGCCATCTTGTACTTCTTGGTCATGCCGAAGGAGTGGAGCTGCGTCATCAGCCGCAGCGAGTCGGTGCCGGCGAACGCGACGAAGAGCACGTCGGGGTTCGACTGGTTGATGGCGCCGAACCACGGGCTGAAGTCCTTGGTGTCGAGCGGCGCACCGGCGACGCCGACCACCTCGCCGCCGAGCTTCTCGAGCGCGGTCTTGAACTGGCGTCCGTCCGACTGCCCCATCGCGTAGTCGGTGTAGAAGATGTAGACCTTCTTGCCCATCTTGTCGACGATGTACTTGGCGAGCCCGTTCGCCTGCATCCGGGAGTCGGGCTGGTTCGAGAAGTAGTACTTGTGGAACTTCGTGGTCCGCATGAAC
>Ga0066710_100000808_pt1 | contig 20897 bp, 17 predicted proteins | sample GraSoiAngelo_159_FD_79666 | JGI IMG/M metagenome (GOLD analysis project Ga0066710, IMG submission 79666) | Grasslands soil microbial communities from the Angelo Coastal Reserve, California, USA - 14_1009_16_40cm | ecosystem: Environmental > Terrestrial > Soil > Grasslands | place: USA...
ATCCAGGCGATGCGCGTGCTGAAGGTGATCCAGACCGCCTGACGCGGTCGGGCCCGCTTCAGCGCGGCGCCTTGCGGGCCTCGATGTCCTGCTTGAGCTTCGGGTTCACGCGGAAGCCGGCCTTCTCCGCGCGGGCGACGGCCTGCTCCGCCTCGTCGAGCCGTCCCGTCAGCATGTAGACGACGGCCAGGTTGTTGTGGGCCTCTCCCTGGTTCGGGTTGACCTTGAGGACGGCCAGGTATTCGCGTTCGGCCTCCTCCATGGCCCCCGTCCGGAAGAGGGCGCTGCCGAGGGCGAGAGAGACGCCGGGAGGCGTCGCCTGGGGTTCGCTGCCGGCGCGGTGGCGGCGGCGCTCCAGGTCGTGGACCTGGTCCTCCAGCCGCTGGATGGTCACCGCGGGGTTGACGGTCGTGGTCCGCCCGCTCTGCAGCAGCCGCACCTGATCCTTCAGCGCCTGGATCTGGTCCTCCAGCCTCTCCTCCGCGGCCTTGTTGTCCATGAGGTGAGCGGAGTCGTCGGCGTGGAACGCCTCCCGGCAGGCGCGGTAGGCAACGACCGCTTCGGCGTAGCGCCTGGTGCCCATGTACACCTGGCCGAGGCCGTAGTGGGCCGAGGCCAGCAGGGGATCGAGGCGCACGGCCTCCCGGAACTCCCGCTCCGCCTCGTCCCACACTTCCGCCTGCAGGGCCCGTTGCCCGGAGCGGTAGTGCTGCACAGCCTCGCGCCGCCGCATGGTCTGGTCGCCGGTGCCGACACCGTAGAGCAGCGATGGCAGCAGGATGAGGAGGATCGCATGCTCCACCGTCAGAGTCGTCCGAGGTACTCACGCACCTTCGGCTGCCGCGGGTCCAGCTCCAGGGAGCGTAGGAAGCTGCGCCGCGCCCCTTCCCGATCGCCGAGGCAGATCCGGGCCAGCCCCGCGGCGGCGTGGGCGGCGGGGTTTCGAGGCGCCAGGCGCACCGCGGCCTCGAAGTCCTCGAGGGCCCCCACGCAGTCGCGCTGCTCGACCCGGTAGCGCCCCTTGAACAGCCAGAAGTCGGGCTCGTCCGGGGCCGCTTCGGCGGCCTCCGTCACGAGGCGAAGGCTGCGCTGGGCCTGACCCTCGCGCTGGTATCCGATCGCGCGGCCCACGAGGTACCTGGTTCCTTCCGGGAGACCGTGGGCGACTGCCCGCACGAGGAGCTGGTCCGAGCGGTCCAGGTCCCGCTTCTCCGCGAAGAGCAGATCGCTCAGGTTCCACAGCGCCGAGGCCAGGTCGGGGTCCAGAGCCAGCGCCTTGTCGAAGGCCTCCATGGCCTGGCCGGTGCGGCCCTCGTCGCGCAGGATCAACCCCTCGTTGTTGTAGGAGCCCGCCGTGCGCGTGGAGCCGGAACGCGGAGCGGACTCCGATGCCGATCCGCCGATGTAGCCAAGGGCCCGCAGCTTCTCCAAGGCGTCCCCGTCGGCCTGGCGCGCGGGGCGCGGGGGCGGCCGGGGTCGATAGTACGCCGCGTAGTCGAGGGGGGGGCCGCCGGCCGCGCGCACGCCCGTCAGCGGCGTCTCACCGTCCTGCATCGGCGGCAGCCCCAGCAGCGCGAGGAGCGGGGGGCAGACCTGCCCCACGCCGCCCCGGTGCGGATGGCCGGGGAAGGCGTCGACGCCGGCCCCCCAGAGGAGGTAGTCCCCTTCCCGCCGATGCCACTTCGCGGCCGTGGCATGAGCGAAGCTCGACAGCTCCGTGGGCCGCCCCTCGCCCCACTGGAAGCCATGGTCGGAGGCCAGCATGAGGACCGTGCCCGAGGTCCGTGCCAGCTCTGCGTACTCCCCCAGCAAGACGTCGACGTGGCGGAAGTAGCGCTCCGGCACCTGGTGGAAGCGCTCGTAGCTCGCCTCGCTCACTGCCGGCTGGCGTGGCGGCGCATAGGGTGCGAACACGTGCCCGATGGTGTCGGTGCCCTGCAGGTAGAGGATGGTCAGCTCGGGTCGCTCGCGTCGCATCCAGTCGGTCGCCAGGTCATGGTAGACGCGGGTCTCGATCAGGATGCGCCGGAGGGCGCTCACCGGCTGGGCATAGGGATCGCTGACGTCGGCCTGGCTCCGGTACTCCGCCTCCGTGAGCGAGGGGACGTCGCCCTTGAGGACACCGAAGCCCACGTCCCGCTCCGCTCGCGCGAGGGCCGCCCGCGCCCAGTCCTCCTGCGCCGCCGGGTAGACCACGCCCGCGGGCGGGGCGTGCTCCTTGTAGAGGAACGAGAACAGGCGGTCCGAGACCACGAGACCGTTCACCGGCTCCGCGGGGTAGGTGGCCCAGAGCCCGAAGACGGCCACGCGCTTCCCGCCGTAGCTGGCCATGTTCCAGACGGCCGGGACTCTCCGCTCGTCGCTCGTGATGGGCTCCTTGCGGCCGTCCACGGGGTTCCAGCGGGTGAAATCCAGGATCCCGTGCTGCACGGGGCTGACGCCCGTCATGATCGTGGTCCACACCAGGGGAGACAGCGGAGGGTGGTTGGTGGTCAGCGTCCCGCCCGTCCCTTCCCGCACCAGGCGGGCGAGGTTGGGCATGGACCCCTCGGCGACGTACCGGTCGAGGAGCTGCCAGTCCGCGCCGTCCAGCCCCACGAAGAGCACGGGCCGGCCGGCCTGCCCGGCCCGGGCCACCGCCGGCACGGTCTGGTCTTCGGAATCGGCAGCGGGCGGGTGGGAGGCGCCACCTCCCCGTCGTGAGACGCCGACCACGAGGCCCGTGGCCAGGGTGGCTGCGACGAGCGCGAGGGCGAGGAGCCGTGGGCGTCGCATCGGGGGAGAACGAGTATAGCGGGAGGGAAGGAAAAGGGGCCTCGCTGACGAGGCCCCTTTTTCGCCGTCCCGGATGGTCCGTACAGCGGCCGGGGGCCGAGCAACCCCCTTCGCTCGCTAGAAGGTCACGCGCACTCCCAGACGGATGCTGCGCTGGCCGGTGAAGCCGATCCCCTTCCTGAGGTAGTCGGGGTTGGTGGCCGTCGCCAGCGGGTTCGGGATCGAGCCCGCGGGGTCGACCGTCCCCGGAAGGTTCTTGATGCCGCCGTCACCGTTGCAGATCGTGTCCGGCACGCCGGCGCAGGCGCCGTCCTGGCTCAGGTTGTAGCGCTCGTCGAACTGCGTGATGGCCTGGCGGTCGAACATGTTGAAGACGTCCACGACCAGGTTGAGCTTGCTGCGGTTGCCGAGCTTGACCGGGTAGGCCACGTGGAGGTCCGCATCGTAGTCGGATGGATGCCGGCCCACTGAACCCCGCGGCACCAGGTAGTACTCCCAGTTGGCGTAGGCGAAGGAGTAGCCGTAGGCGTTCTCCGGCAGGCCCGAGTACCAGTGCGTCGACAGGCCGAGGTTCAGGCCGTCGAGGGCGCCCTTGAACTGATAGCTGGCGTCCAGCTTGACCTGGTGCTTGACGTCGATGGAAAGCCGGCCGTCGGCGTTGACGAGGAAGTCGGCGTAGTCGAAGGCGGAGTTGATGTTGGGGTCGAGCTGTCCGGTCGAGTTCTGGAAGGTCCCGTCGTAGTTGCCCTCGAGCTTGGAGAAGACGTAGCTGGCCAGGAGCTGCCAGTTGTCGCTGAAGCGCTTGCGGGCGGTCAGCTCCAGGCTGTAGTTCTTCCGCTTGGCCTTCGGCGCCGGAGCCGTGCTCACGCCGTCGTAGAAAGCGAGGTCCTTGCCCAGGCCGATCCCCGGATTAGCGACGAAGTAGCTGCCCTCCGACGGGACCAGGAAGTCTTCGATCACGCGGCCCAGGTTGCGGTACGCTCCTTTGACCCCGACGGCCAGGTCCTTCGCCACTTCGTACTCGAAGCCCACGAGGTACTCGTCGATGTACTGGCCTTTGAGGTTGGGATCGACCGGCTCGATGGTGCTGCCCAGGACGGACGACTTCCGGGGAGCGGCAGGATTGGCCGTGTACGACCTAGGCGTGGGGTCGAAGTTGTACTGGAAGCCGAGCAGCTCGCCTCCGAACGACCGGAACTGGATGTCCATCGGGATGCTCTCGTAGAAGCGGCCGTAGTTCGCGTAGACCTTGCTCTTCCCGTTGTTGGCCACGTCCCAGACGAAGCCCACGCGGGGCGCCCAGTTCTTCTTCAGGTCGATCACGGTCTTGCCGTCGCGGTCGCCGAGCTCCTGGCGCTCCCACCGCGCGCCCAGGTTCAACGAGAAGCCCTTGGCGAGCTTCCAGTTGTCTTGCAGGAACGTCGAAAAGTTGTGCGTGTTGGGGGACGAGGTCAAGGGAAGGGCCGGCTGCCAGGTCGAGGGATCGGTCCGGACGAACCCCGACGCGCGGTCATTGATGTAGAAGCGATGCCGATAGTAGATGACCCCGCTGGTCCGATCGCGGAACTTCTCCACCAGATCGCCGCCGGTATAGAAGTTGCTGGTCACGCCCTTCACGTTCTCGAAATCGCCCCCGAGCCTGAACTCATGGCTCCCCAGGAACTTCGTCAGATCCAGCTTGTAGACGTCGCGCGTGAAGTCCTGGTCCTGGAAGAAGCCGAATCCGCCGGAGCGCGCCGTCGGAACGACCGTGCTGTCGCGGATCTGCGGGATCTCCCTCCCCGCGCCCCCGTACTTGCTCTTCTCCCGGTGGCGGCCAGCAGTGGCCCGCACGAGGAAGGAGTTGCTCACGGTGCCGTCGTAGCGGGCCACGAGATCGGTGCTGCCGGTGTTGCGGATGCCGCTGAACGTGCTCGGAGGTCCGGCGATCGTGAAAATGACGCCGTCCCGCTTCGTGGGGTCGCCGAAGGCCGAGCCGGTCAGCGTGTGGTTCTCGCTCGGCCGCCAGGTCAGCTTGCCGGCGAAGCGGTTGCTGGTGACGTCGACCGGGACCACGCTGCCCTTGGCGGGCGCCCCGGGGGCCGTCAGGGGCCGGATCACGGTGGTGTTGTCGGTCTCGCCCGTCCGGTTGTAGGCGCCGAAGAACCACAGCTTGTCCTTGAGCAGATAGCCGCCCAGCTCGCCGCCGAAGTCCCACTTCTGGTCGATGTCGCTGACGGTCGTGGTCGTCTGGGGCCGCTTGCTGGCGGTGGTGTTGTCGCTCTGCAGGCCCTTGCCCTCGAAGAAGCCGAAGGCGGAGCCCCGGAACTGGTTGCCGCCCGACTTGGTGAGCACGTTGATGACGCCGCCGGTGATGCGGCCGTACTCGGCGGGCAGGCCGCCGGTCTTGATCTCGACCTCCTGCACGAAGTCGAAGTTCAGGTTCTTGGCCTCCCCGCCCACCTCCACGCCGGTCGTGTTGAGCCCGTCGATGATGTACTGGTTCTCGGCGCCGCTGGAGCCGTAGAAGGTCGGCCCGACCCCGTCGTCCTGCGTGCCCGGGGCCACCCGCGCGATGCCGTAGATGTTCCGGGGAACGGCCAGGCGGTTGAACAGGTCGGCCGTCGCGTTGACGCCGGTGGCCGGGCTGGTGACGTCGATGACGGGCGCGCCGCCCTCCACGGTCACGGTCTCCGAGACCGGAGCCACCTCCATCTTGAAGGAGAGCGTGACGGTCCGGTCGAGGCCGACCTGCACGTCGGCTTGCTCCACGGTCTTGAAGCCGGCGAGCTCCGCCCGGATGCGGTAGCTGCCCGGGAGGACCCTGAGGAACCTGAAGTTGCCGCTGCCGTCGGTGACGGTCGAGAGCGAGCCTTGGAGCTGAGGGTTCGTGACGGTCACTGACACCCCGGGCACCCCCGAGCCCGAGGGATCCAGGACCTGACCCACGACTCGTCCGGTGGTCTGGGCGGAGGCGGCGACGGCGCCGGCCACGACCAAGGCGATCGCCCAAGTGAGTTGGCGTCTCATCTTTTTTCTTCCAATCCTCTCTTTGAATCCCTGGTGGAGCCGGAAACGTCGACTGTTTCGGGTCGACGGCACTCAAGCAAGGCACGAGCCACGGCTCGGTAACCGCAGGATATGAGGTGTTTCAGTTACTTACGACGAGAGGTCTGCTCACGAAATCCAGAGGATTGGATCTTCGCACGCCTGCGTCCGGTTTTTTGAACGCGCTACTCGGGCTCGAAGCAGGCGCGCCCCGGCTGGCAGACCTCGGGGCTGCAGTACATCTCGTCCGGGCCGAGGACGATCGCCGTGCGCGAGCACCAGTACTGGGCGGTGGGCGACGATTCCCGCAGGTCGACGTGGTCGCGCCCCACGACGTAGTACATCTTCGTGCGGAGCCGCTTGCACACCGGGACGTCTCTGACTTCAGCTTCCATGACAGACCTCTAGACTAGGCCAGCGAGAGCAGCGTGCGGCGGACGAGCGTCTGGACGAGCCCCACCTTGTAGCCGTTGTCGGACATGGGCGCGGCGCCGACCACCGCGGCCCGCGCGGCCGCGGTCGCGGCCGCCTCGTCGAGCGCCTTGCCGGAGAGCGCCTGCTCGGCGCGAGCCGAGCGCCACGGGATCGGCGCCACCGCGCCCAGCACGACCCGGGCGTCGCGCACCGTTGCTCCCTCGTTCTTGACCGCGGCCGCGATCGAGACGAGCGGCCAGTCGAAGTCGGCCCGCTCCTGGATCTCGTCGTAGGCGGAGCGCCAGCCGGCGGCGGAGGGGACGCGGATCTCGGTCAGCACCTCGCCGGGCTGGAGCAGGTTCTCGCGCTGGGGGTCCTTGGTGGGCAGCGTGAAGAAGTCGCCCGCGGCGACCGTCCGCGGTCCCTTGTCGCCCTCGATCACGAAGCTCGCCCCGAATGCCACCAGGGCCACCGCCGCGTTGGAGGGATGGGGCGCGTAGGACGGGCCGCCGCCGAAGATCGCGTGGTAGCGGTTCTCGCCCCCCACCGCATAGCAGACGTCGCCGCCCTTCTTGAGGCACTTGTACGACTCGAGCCGGTAGTACCAGCACCGCGGCCGCTGGAGCACGTTACCGCCGATCGTCGCCACGTTGCGGATCTGGGGGGAAGCCGCCTCGCGGCAGGACTGGGCGAGGGCAGGATGGCTCTTCTGGACCGCCGGGTGGGCGGCGAGCTGGGCCAGGGTGGCCATGGGGCCGATCCGCAGGCCGCCGTCGGCCTCGGCGGTGATCCGGGCCAGCCCGGGGATCGACTTCAGGTCCACCACGCGGGGCGGCTCGACGAGGCGCTCCTTGAGGTGGTCGAGCAGGTCGATGCCCCCGGCCTTGAGGACGGCGCCCGGCTTCTCGGCCAGCAGCTCGCGGGCCTGGGCGACGCTCGTCGCGCGGGCGAATTCGAAGGAGTTCATGGCTCACCCCCTCCGCGCTTCGGCCAGGGCGGCCAGCACCCGGTCGGGCGTCATGGGCAGGGTCCGCACCCGGGCCCCGGTGGCGTTGAAGACCGCGTTGGCCACTGCGGCCAGCGACGGCACGATGGGCGGCTCGCCGATGCCGGCGGCGGAGGTGTTGTTGCCGGCGTTGGCGACCTCGGTGACGATGGGCACCGCCTCGAACATGTCCTTCGAGGAAAGGACCTTGTACGACTCGAGGTTGGGGTTGACCATCGTCCCCACGTTGCGATCGAGCACCCGGTCCTCGAAGAGTGCCCACGACACGCCCTGGATCATGGCGCCGATGATCTGGCTCTCGGTGGTGAGGGTGTTGATCGGGATGCCGCAGTCGTTGGCGGAGACGACCTTCAGGACCCGCACCTGTCCGGTCTGGGTGTCCACCTCCACCTCCACGAACTGGGCGCCGGCCAGGTCCTGGCGGTAGGTCTCGTACTGCTTCTTGCGCTCGGCCACCGAAGCGATCACCTCGCCCGGCATCTTCGCCGCCGCCTGCTTGAACGTCACGCTCTTGCCCGGCGAGGCGGCGACGAAGATCTTGCCGTCGGCGGCGTCGAGCTCCTCCGGCTTCGCGCCCAGCAGCGGCGCCGCCCCCGCGAAGAGCTTCATGCGCGCGTCGTGGGCGGCCAGGCGCACCGCCGGCGCCACCGAGTTGGTGGTGTTGCTGCCCCCCGAGCCGGGACCCTCGGGCCAGCGGCTGTCGCCGACGTTGGGCTTGATATCGGTCGTCTTGACGCCCAGCTCCTCGGCCACCACCATGGCCATCGCGGTCCGGAACCCGGTGCCGATGTCCTGGGCGCCCGAGAAGTACTCCACGCTGCCGTCGCGGTGGACCCTCACCTCGGCCCCCACGCCGCTGCCGCGCGCGATCACGTACCAGTTGCCGCTCGCCATGCCGATGCCGCGCTTGCGCGGGCCCGCCCCTTCCCCGGGCTTCTTGCTCCGGCGCTCCCAGCCGATCGCCTTGGCCCCGAGGTCGTACTCGACGAGCCGGACCGGCGAAGACTCGTTCTTGCGCCGCAGCTCGAGGGGGTCCATGCCGAGCTTGTCCGCCAGCTCGTCCATCGCCGACTCGAGCGCGAAGGCGCCCTGCGAGTGGCCGGGGGCGCGCAGCGGCGCGGCCGGCCCGGCGTTGGTGAAGACGTCGTGCTCCTCGATCTTCAGGTTGGGGTTGTTGGCGTAGAGCGCCCCCGCGGGCCCGCCCGTCCCCGCGCCGCCCGCGATCCCCGCCGAGCCGAAGGAGCGGTAATGGACGGCGGTCAGCGTGCCGTCGCGGGTGGCGCCGAGGCGGACGGTCATGCGCGCGCTGGGGGCGTTGCCGGTGCAGAGGTGCTCCTCGTGGCGGTTCAGCATCAGCTTCACGGGCGCCCCGGCCTGCTTGGCGAGCTTGCACGCCACGACCGCGAAAGCGCTGCCGCTCGCCGAGGGGGCGAGCTTGCTGCCGAAACCGCCGCCCATGTGCTCGGTGATGACGTTGACGTTCTTGCGGTCGATGCCGAGGGCCTCCGCCATCCCGTCCCGCACGGTGAAGACACCCTGGGTCGACGCCCACACCGTGAGGTGGTCGCCGTCCCACTTCGCGATCACGCCGTGGGTCTCGAGCGGGGAATGGGTGTGGGTGGGGACCAGGTAGGTGGCCTCGACGGTCGCCGCCGCGCCGGCGAAGCCCTTCTCGACGTCGCCGCGGTTGCCGCCGCGCCGGGGCGAGGTCGGCCCGACCACGTTGCCCTTCCGGGGCACGTCCTTCGGGCCCGGCATCTTGTCGGGCTCGTAGACGAGCGGCGCTCCCTCCTCCATGGCCTTCTCGAGGTCGGTGACGTAGGGCGCCTCGTCGTAGGTCACCTGGACCAGGCGGGCCGCGTCTTCGGCCAGCTCGGGGGAGACCGCCGCCACCGCCGCCACGTCCTGTCCCGCGAAGCGCACGGTCCGGGCGTCGGTCGTCCACACCGCCTTGACGCCGGGCAGGGCCTCGGCTTTGGACGTGTCGATCTTGACGATCTGGCCGGCGGGCACGCTGGCGCGGATCATCCGGCCCCAGAGCATGCCGGGCAGGTTGACGTCGTAGGTGTACTTGGCGCGGCCGGTGACCTTGTACCGGCCGTCCAGGCGCGGCTGCCGGCCCTTGACGACCCGCAGCTTGCTGTCGAGGTCCCACGGCTTGAGGTCGCCCTCGGCGGCGTGGACCTCCAGGGTCTGGGGCTTGCTCGCGTGGCCGGCCTTGACGCTGAACGTGACCGTCGGGCCTTCGGGAGGCTTCTGTTCCTGCATGGCCTACCCCCTCTTGACCGGCCGCGTCGGGGCCGTCGTCCGGGCCGCCTTCTGCACCGCCTCGAAGACCCGCGAGTAGGTGCCGCAGCGGCAGATGTTGCCGGCCAGGCCGTCCTTCACTTCCTCGAGCGTCGGGTTGGAGTTCTTGCGGAGCAGCGCCGTGGAGGCCACGACGAAGCCGGGGGTGCAGAAGCCGCACTGCAGCGCGTCGGCCTCGACGAAGGCCGCCTGCAACGGGCTCATCGCCTCGGGGGTGCCGAGAGCTTCGACGGTGGTGATCTCGTGGCCTTCGGCATCGGCGGCCAGCATCAGGCAGGAGGCGATGGGCTCGCCGTCGAAGAGCACGGTACAGCCGCCGCACGCCCCGCGGTCGCAGATCTCCTTGGCCCCGGTGAGGTCGAGGTGGTTGCGGAGAGCCCGCAGCAGGGTGACCCGCGGCTCGACGGTCACGGTGCGGGCGGCCCCGTTGACCTTGAGGGTGAGGGGCACCGGGCCGGGACCGAGCACCTTCGCACCGGCGGCCTGGCTGATCGCTACCCCGGCCAGGCTGCTCGCGGCGGCGCCGACGCCGGCCGTCTTCAGGAACGTGCGCCGGGAGACACCCGGGCCGCTGTCGTCGTCCTTGTCGGAGGGATGGGGCATGGCCGACCTCGCTCGAGCCGCGGAGAAGCGGCCCCGGAAGAGATGACTCCGAGAACCCGATTCTTCCTCCGCGGCCGCGCGGCCGTCAAGAGGGTTTTGCCGTTGGCGTCCGGCCGGCGTGCCGGCGCGCGCGCTCGTAGTGGCGGCGGGCCTTGACCCGGTTGCCGCAGACCTTCATGTCGCACCAGCGCCGGCTATGGTTGCGGCTGTGGTCGAGGAAGAGCCAGGCGCAGGTGCCGGCCGCGCACTCCCGCAGCGCCCGCCTCTCGTCCGAGGCGAGAAGATCCGCCGCCGAATGCACGATCGGCCAGAGCAGCGAGTCGAAAGCGCCGCCGGCCGGCTCCCAGCTCCAGGCGAGGCCGCTCGCGGCCTGGCCCAGACGGCGGTGGGCGAGCGCTGCGGGCAGGGCGGCGTTGAGGGCCGCCAGCGCACCGCCGGGAAGCGTCCGTTCGGCCGCGGCCGCCGAGAAGAGGACGAAGAGCGCCTCCCTCAGGGCGCGGGCGCGCTCGAGCACCGCCTGCGCCTCGGCCGGGCGACGGGTAGCCTCACGCAGCAGATCCGAGGCCGCGACCGGGTCGACGAGCCCGGTCTGCCGCGCCCACGCCACGAGATCCTCGTAGCTCTGCAGCCTCTCCTTCGGCTCCATACGGCGATTGCTGAGCGTATTGGCGAAGTCCAGGCATAGGCGGCCCGCCGAGAGGTCGAACGCGTATTCGGGCCGACGTCCCATGGCCCTACTATGGACTCACTAACTCCCAAAATCAAGTTGACAGGTTATCCATGGACGTGGTAGCGTCTAACCGTCGTAACGATCAAGGGGGGTTGGGGGAGGTCTCTCGTGTACGAGGAGTTCATCCGCTGGTGGTCGGAGGGACGGGCGCAGGGACGCGGGCCCCGGCTGTGGGCGTGGCCCGTCGATCACGTGGGGCCGGCCGCCGAGGAGCCAGCAACCCCGCCGACGGCGGAAACGGCCGACGCTTCTTCAAATGTCAATGATCGAACTGATATCGATTGACATACGTATGACAATGGGCGACAATCTCTTGCGTCATGGCGAGGAGAAAGCGAGCCCGCACCCGGGCCGCCCTGGACGAAGTCGATCGGGGCCTCCTCCTGGCCCTGTCGCACAACGGCCGCCGCTCGGCCGCCGCCCTGGCCAAGGACCTCGGGCTCTCCCGTCAGGCGGTCACGGAAAGGATCCGCGACCTCGAGCGGCGGGGGGTCATCCGCGGGTATCGGGCCGACGTCGATCCGCTGGCCCTGGGCCTGGAGGTCCGGGCGCAGGTCCGCATCACGCTCGACGGCGCCGCCCCCCTCGCCCGGGAGAAGGATGTCCTGCGGCGCCTCACCGCCAACCCGCTCGTGCGCTCGGTGTACCGGGTGAGCGGCGAGGACTGCTTCGTTGCCCAGGTGCTGTGCCGCCGGATCGAAGACGTCAACGAGCTCCTGGGCGAGCTGCAAGCCACCCGCGCGTTGCAGTCCTCCCGCACCGCTTTCGTGCTGGAGACCGTTCTGGAAAAGGGCGCCCTCGGGCCGATGGAGCCCCCGCTCGTCGCCGGCTGAGCGCCTGATCCGAGGAACCCCGATGTCACCGCGTCATCGCCGATGGCTTCCCTGGCTCGCGCTGCTGGTCGTCTATGTGGTGTGGGGCTCGACCTACCTGGCGATCCGGGTCGCGGTGCGGGAGCTGCCTCCCTTCGCCGCGGCCGCGGTGCGGTTCGGGACCGCCGGCCTGGTCATGGCCGGGGTGGCCGTGATCGCCGACCGGAGGCATGGACGGCCCACCCGCCGCCAGCTCGCCGACTACGCGCTCGCGGGCGTCCTGCTCCTGGCCTTCGGCAACGCGCTGGTGATGTGGTCTGAGCAGCGCATCGCCAGCGGGATCGCGGCCCTGATCGTCGCCACCATGCCGACGTGGCTGACGTTCTTCGACGGCCTGCGCCCGCACGGCCAGCCGTGGACGCTGCGGGTGTGGCTGGGCGTGCTGGTGGGGCTGGCCGGCGTGGCGATGGTGGCCCGTCCCGGCGGGGCCATGGAAGGGGGCCACTGGCCCACCGTCGGGGCCCTGCTCTTCGCGAGCATCGCGTGGAGCATCGGCGCGCTCTACTCGCAATCGGTGCCGCGCCGGCTGCCGCTCTTCAGCGCCGCCGCGGTGGAGATGGTCGCCGGCGCGGCCGTCCTGCTGGTCGAGTCCCGCCTCATGGGCGAGGACCTGGGCCGGTTCGCCAGCGCCTCGCCGCAGGCGTGGCTGGCCCTGCTGTACCTGGCGGTCTTCGGGTCGCTCGTCGGATTCACGGCCTTCGCCTTCTGCTTGAACGAGCTGCCGGCCAGCACCGTGGGCACCTATGCCTACGTCAACCCCGTCGTGGCGGTGCTGCTCGGGAGCCTGTTCCTCGGCGAGCCGGTCTCGGCCGGTCTCGTCGTGGGGGCGCTTCTCATCCTGGGCGCGGTGGTGCTGACCACGGCCCGCCGGCCCGTCGCGCGGCCGCGCCGCGAAGCACCCGCGCCCGTCGCCTCGGAAGCCTCCACGACCTGATCTGCGCCGCGGCATGTTCCCGCAGAAGCCGCAGAGGATCGCCGAGGCCGTAGAGACCCGATCTGTGTCTCTGCGCTCTCTGCGCTAAAGGACCATTCTCGATTAGTAAAGCAGGTGAGGCGCGCGGCGGCGGCGGAAACGGTCCAAGCCCGGCTTCCAGCCGGCCGCGAGGCGGCGGGGGGAGAGGCCCTGCTCCGCCGAGCGCCGGAACGCCTCGCTCCCGTACAGGATGTCGATCGGACGCTTCACGTGCTCGTACTCGTACGGAGGATCACGCCACGCGAAGCGGGCGGGGTCCTGCCGTCGGGCGTGGAAGATCAACAGCAGGTACGTGAGGTAGGGGGCGAATCGACGGCGGTCCGTGACGTGCACCTGCACGCCGCCGCACGGCCGCCCGGCGTGCTTCTGGAACGTGGGCGTGAAGTAGGTGGGGCGGAACCGCACGCCCCGCAGGCGCTCGGAATCGACGTCGCGGGCGAGCCGCCACGGATCGAGCCAGGGCGCGCCGACCAGCTCGAACGGGCGTGTCGTCCCCCGGCCCTCGGAGAGGTTCGTCCCCTCGACCAGGCAGCCGCCGGGGTAGACCCAGGCGGTATCCACGGTGGGCATGTTGGGGGAGGGCATGACCCACGGCAGCCCGGTCTCCTCGAAGGCCATCTCCCTCCGCCAGCCCCGCATCCGGACGACCCGCAGGTCCGCGTCGAGGCCTCGCTCGTGCCGGAAGAGCGGCGCCAGCTCCCCGACGGTCATCGCGTGCCGGGGCGGCAGCGGATGCAGCCCCACGAAGGACAGGTACTCCGGCTCGAGGACGTTGCCCTCCAGGACCGAGCCCCCCAGCGGGTTGGGCCGGTCGAGCACGACCAGCAGCCGGCGGTGGCGCGCGCACGCCTCGAGGGCGTAGAGCATAGTATAGATGAAAGTATAGTATCGAGAGCCCACGTCCTGGACGTCGAAGAGCAGCGCGTCCACCCCGTCCAGCATCTCGGCGGTCGGAATGCGGGTCTTGCCGTAGAGGCTGAACACCGGCAGGCCGGTCGCGGGATCGCGGCTGTCCCCGACCTCGACCAGGTCCTGGGCGTCGGCCCAGATCCCGTGCTCGGGTCCGAAGAGGGCCACGAGCTTCACGGCGCGCGCGTCCTTGAGCACGAGCGAGGCGTGGACCAGGTCCGGGGTCACCGCGGTCGGGTTGGCGATGAGGCCCACCCGGAGGCCGCGCAGTCGCCCGGGACGGGCCAGGACCTCCTCCAGTCCCGAGCGCACGCGCCCCCGCAGGGCACGGCTGCGGAAGGGGATGGGAACCCGCCGCGCCATCACTCCGCGTAGCGCAGCGAGAAGCGCCCCAGGGCCTGCTTGTCTCCTCCCGCGCGCTGGATGGTCCCGCTGATCGTGGAGCCCTGGAGCGTGCCCCGGAAGAGGCGCGGCGCGCCGCCGCTGGTGACGACGAAGCTCACCACGCCCTTGTCGTAGGAGGGCGACTCCAAGGGCACCTCCATGGCCAGCTCTCCGGCCTGGGTGGCGAGGGAGCCGGCCAGCCGCGCTCCCTCGAGCCGCAGCCGGAGCTTGATCGGCCGCTCGCCGCTACCCGTCTCCTCCATCATACCTTCCCACCGGCCGGTGACCGCCGCCGCGGCCGACGAAGGCCCCGCGGGCAGGACCATCGCCATCTCGCGGAAGGCGCGCGCCTGGACCGGCGAGAGGGGGCTGACGAGTGCGACCGGCACGCCGCCGGCCGCCCCCACGCGCCGCTCTGCTTCGGCGTAGAGATCGACCAGGGCCTTGCCGCGGGGGGACATCTCCAGGACCCGGCTCGGCCGCTGGTGCTGCACGAAGAGCAGGAGCTGGTCCTGCAGGAGCGCGGCCCAGAAGTCGCCCAGCGCGCGCGGCGTGGTGCGTTGGCCCTTCATCGCGGGGTCGGGGCCGCGCCCGTAGCCGGCGGCGTCGGTTGCGGTCGCGGTCATCACCACCGCGCCTCCCGCCACCGCCACCGCCGGCGCGGGAGAGTCCCGAGCCTCGAAAGCGACCGGCCGGGAGGCGGCGGCGTCGAACGCGGCGTTGAGGGCGCTCGCCACGCGCACCGCGCGCTCGGCCACCGAGGAGGACGCTTCCCGCTCGGACAGGAGCAGGACCGGGCCGAGCAGGGTGGACACGAACACCTGGTCGGAGTCCAACGCGACGGGCGCCGCGAAGAAGCGCGGGATGAAGACCGAGGTCGAGGGCCGGACGAGCGTGAACGAGACGGCGCCCGAGGACGTCCCGCCGCGGGCCTTCACCACGACGGGCACGGGCGTCTGGCTCCCGGTGGCCGCCGCGGCTGGCGCCACCGTCTTGAGCTCGGTGGGCGAGGCCGACAAGAGGAGAGCCGGCTCGTCGCCGAAGGTCACCCGGTTGCCGGCGGCCTCGGGATCGAAGCCGCGCCCGCGCACGACGACCGTCTCCCCAGGCTCCCCGGCCCCCGGCGCCACTTCGGTGACCAGCGGCAAGCGGCCGAGCAGCAAGGTCAGCGGCCGGCCGGCCTCGGTGCCGACCCGCAGCGTCACCGGCACCGCGCGGCCCTCGGTGACCGGGATCGACGGGACGACCAGCCGGACGGCCCCGGGCTGGACCGAGCGGACCTCCGCCGGCTCGCCGCCCACCTGCACGCTCACGGACGTGCCGTCGAGGTTCTCCCCGGCCAGCACCACCTCCTCGCCCGGCAGCGCGACCTCGGGCTCCAGCCGGCTGGGATGCGGCACGCGGCGGACCCGGAGGAAGATCGCGTTCGACCGGCCGGAGCGGGTCTCCACGCTGACCGGGATCTCCACGCCGTCCCGGGCGGCCTCCAGCGCGGCGGGTACGGTCACCGAGAGCTGGGAGTCCGAAGCCGACGTGACCTCGCCCCTCGCGTCGCCGAACCGCACCGTGTTGGCCTCGGCGCTCTTGCCGAAGCCCGTCCCGGCGATGGCCACCGTCTGGCCGGCCTCGACCTTGGGTGGAAGGACGCTGTTGACGACCGGGGGCGGCTGGCGGAGCCGGCCATAAGTGAAGTAGGCGAGGCCGGTGACGGCCAGCGTGACGAGGCCGACGATCAGCAGCCGTGGCCCCGCGACGCGCGCCTGGACGCGGACCGGCGGTTGCCGAGCCAGCGGCCCCGGCTCCCGCACGCGGTCGGTCACGATCGACGGCACGTCGCTCGCGTATTCCGCGGCCGCGGGCCGTCTCCGCTCGCCGGGAGGAGGGACCAGTGGAAGCGGCTTGGCGGCGGGGGGCTCCGGGGCGGGCTCCGGCTTCGCGGCGGCGGACGGGCTCGCGGCGGCGGGCGCCTCTTCCACCGGCGGCGGGACCGGTGCCGGCTCGAGCCCCGCCGGCGCTGGCGCGGGCGGGGGAGGCACGTAGGGGGTCACCGCCGCCACGTCCTCCACGGCGAAGACGGGCTGGTCGCCGGTGGCGAAGGGCAGGGGCGCCATCGCGCCCAGGTCGCGGGGCAGGCGCACCAGCAGCTTCACGCTCGCCCGCGAGCCCGGGGGGCCCAGGCTCACCCGGTCTCCGTCCTGGAGGGCATGGCCGGCTCCGACCCGCTCCCCGTTCACGTAGGTGCCGGCCGCGCTGCCGACGTCGGTGAGGATCAGGCCGCGGGCGGCGTCCCAGCGCACGCGGGCATGGATCGAGTCGACGTTGTCCGCCTCGAGACGGAGGTGGGCGTCTGGGCTGGCGCCCAGGACCTTCTCCGCCCCGGGCGCCTCCAGCGGGAGGAGGGCACCGTCGCGGGGCGGCCCGGTGACGATCAGCGTGGGCTGCGTCGCGTCCTTGAAGGAGGAGTCGGTCAAGGCGCACCCTCGGGAGGCGACGAGGCGGATCGGACGGGCAAAGACGAGGGATTCAAGCACAGGGGTTCGGGAGGTGTCAACGACGCCCGCCACCCGGACCGCCGTTCGTTGACATCTCCGCGGGGGCGGTGCTAGCGTGGCATTTCGGTCCCCGGAAGATGCAGAAGGCGGTGGCCTCCGCGGATGACGTCCCCTCCGACCCCATCCTGCGCAGGATCCGGATCCCCCTCATCCGCAAGGCCAGCCTCACCCGCGCCGACGGCCAGGGCGAAGACCTCTTCGTGATCGACCTCGGCATGGCCGGGGTGTTCGTGGAGAGGCCCCACGCCCTGCCGGCCGGGGAGCGGGTGCGGATCCGCTTCGGGCTGCCGGGCAACGAGATCCCCATCGAAGCCGCCTGCCGGGTGGCATGGTGGCACCCGCCGGGCGCCCCGCTCGTCTCGAAGTCGCTGCCGGCGGGCGTCGGCCTGGAGTTCGTCGAGCTGTCGGACCACGACCGGGAGCGCGTGCGGGCGCACCTCCTGGAGTATCTCCGCAGCCATCTCGGTCCGCGGCGGTTCCACCGCCAGCGTTCGGGAGGCGCGGAGGGGGAAGAGCCATGATGAACAAGACGATCGGTTCCCTCGTCGACGGCCGGGAGACGTATCACGTCGACTCGGCCCTCAGCATCCGCGAAGCCTCCCGCTACATGACGGATCGCCGCGTGGGCGCGGTGGCGGTGCTGGAGGGCGACCGCCTGGCGGGCGTCATCTCCGAGCGCGACATCATGGGCCGGGTGGTGGCCGCGGGACGCGACCTGGACCAGACGAGGGTGCGGGACGTGATGACCCGCGACCTGGTCGTCGCCCACGTCGACGACTCCCACGAGGACGGGCTGCGCATGATGAAGCAGGCCGGCTGCCGCCACCTCCCGGTGGTGCAGGGCGACCGGCTGGTGGGCATGGTCTCCCAGCGCGACCTGCTGCAGATCGACCTCACCGAGAAGGACGAGGAGATCCGCTGGCTGAACGCCTACATCCACTTCATCCCTCCGGTCCGGGAGGGTACCTCCTAGGTTGGCCCGGGTCGAGGTGGTCCTCGTCCGCCCCGACTCTCCCGCCAACGTGGGAGCGGCGGCGCGGGTGGTGCGGAACACCGGGCTCCATGGGCTGGTGCTGGTCGCCCCCGGGGACTGGCGGACGGTCGAATGCTGGCGCACCGCGTGGGGGGCCCACGACGTGCTCGAACAGTCGCGCGTGGCTCCCGACCTCGCCTCGGCCGTGGCCGGCGCCGCCTACGTCGCCGCGCTGTCCGGTCGCGGCCGCGCCGGGGCGCCCGTCGTCGACGTGCGGGACATGGGCGCGGAAGTGGCGGCGCTGGCCGCCGAGGACGCCGCCGCCCTGGTCTTCGGGCCCGAGACGACCGGGCTCGGCGACGACGAGCTGGCGCTCTGCGGGCGGCGCGTCCTCATACCGGCCGATGCCGCCCAGCCCTCGCTCAACCTCTCGCACGCGGTGATGGTCGCGGCCTACGAGGTCTTCCGCGCGTCGCGGAGGCCGGCCGAGGCCCCGCGGCTGTCCACCCACGCCGAGAAGGAGTCGATGCTCGCCCTGCTCCGCGAGGGGCTGCGGGCCATCGGGGCGCTCCCGCCGGCGAACACCGACGGCTACTTCCAGCCGTGGCGGACGCTCTTCCAGCGCGCCGCCCTCACTCCGAAGGAGGTGCGGCTCCTGGAGCACATGGCCCGCAAGATGAAGATGAGAGGTGCCTGACCGGTGGCCGACGAGGAGCAGCCGTTTACCGACGTTCGTTTCACGGCCGAGGGCTTCTCCATCCCGGAGCTGAAGTGGCGGGAGCTTCTGTTCGTCGGCGCCTTGCGCCGCGAAGGCGAGTACTTCGTCCGCGACCCGGAACGGCCGCTGCCCTCATTCCGCGTCCCCGATCTGTTCCCCGACCGGGCCCGCTTCCGGTCCCATGTCGACGGGGAAAGAGTGCACCTCCGCCGCGTCGAGTGACTGCGCGCACAGGTGACGGCGCCCGGGTGACGGTCCGCACTGACTCCACCCCGGCCGGCACCTAGCTTCGAGGATAGGCCCGGGTCGTGGAACCGGCCGGGCTCCTGTCCCGTCCAGACCCGGGCATCCTCGGGGGCTGGGGAAGAATCGAAGCCAAGGGGAGGTGCTTGCATGAAGCCCATCGTCTCCCTGTCCGGCTACGATCCGCGCGACGGCGCGCGTTCCGACGACGTGCGGCGTGAGGAGCGGCGCCGGGAGGCCCACCTGCGCCTTCTCACCGAGAAGATGCCGGCCATCGTGTGGTCCACCGACAGTGAGCTGCGATTCACGTCCTGCCTGGGCGCCGGGCTCGAGGGCCTGGGCCTCCGGCCGCGCGAGCAGGCCTGCGCCAGCCTGTTCGAGTTCTTCGCGACCGACGACGCGGAGTTCCTGCCCATCTCCGCCCACCGGCGGGCTCTCATGGGCGAGGCGGTCCACTTCGAGCTGGAGGTGTCCGGCCGCGCCCTGGCCGCCCACGTGGAGCCGCTGCGCGATGGAGGAGGCGCCGTGGCCGGCACCATCGGGGTGGCCCTCGACATCACCGATCAACGCCGGGCCGAGCAGCGGCTGCTCCACGTCGTCCGCCACGACGCGCTCACCGGCCTTCCCAACCGGGCGGTGCTGCTGGAGCGGCTGCAGCGAGGGCTGCAAGCCGCCCGCCGCGGCGAACGGCAGGCGGCCCTGCTGCTCATGGACGTCGACCGCTTCAAGGCCATCAACACCGGCCTGGGCAACGCGGCCGGCGACGGCCTGCTCTGCGAGATCGCGCGGCGCGTCGGCGGGTGCGTGACCCCGCGCGACACCCTGGCCCGCTACGGCGAGGACGGCTTCGCCGTCCTGATCGAAGGCGTGGAGGAGGTCGAGGACGCCGTCCGGGTGGCCCGCTGGATCCAGCGTGACCTGGCCGCGCCGATCAGCGTCGAGGGCCGGCAGGTGGTGGCCACGGCCAGCATCGGCATCTCCCTCGTCATCTCGACCCACCACCGGCCGGAGGACGTTCTTCGCGACGCCGACACCGCCCTGCACCGCGCCAAGGCTCTCGGCCGGGCGCGTTACGAGGTGTTCGACGAGGCCATGCATGTCAGGGAGGTGGCACTCCTCGAGCTGGAGATGGAGCTGCGGCAGGCCGTCGATCGGGGGGAGTTCCGCATCCACTACCAGCCCATCCTCACCCTCGACGACGGCCGGCTGGTCGGCTTCGAGGGGCTGGCCCGCTGGCAACACCCGCGGCGCGGCCTGCTGCACCCGGCGGAGTTCATCGGCGCCGCCGAGGAGAGCGGCGTCATCCTCGAGCTGGACCACTGGATGCTTCGGGAGGGGTGCCGGCAGGCGCGGGCGTGGCGCGGCGCGGCATCCGAGCTGCCCGCCGGCGTCAGCGTGAACCTGGCCGGCAAGGGGCTGGCCCAGCGCGACCTGGTGGAGCGAGTGGCGGGGACGCTCAAGGAGACCGGGGTGGAGCCGAACCGTGTCCGCCTCGAGGTCACCGAAGGCGTGCTCATGGAGGATGCGGAGGCCGCGGGCGCGACCCTCGGCCGGCTGCGCGCGCTCGACCTGGGGATCGGGATCGACGACTTCGGCACCGGCCAGTCGTCCCTCAGCCACCTCCATCGCCTCCCGGTGGACACCTTGAAGATCGACCGCTCCTTCGTGGGGGAGCTGGGCCGGCGGGAGAGCGCGGAGATCGTGCGCACGATCGTGCGGCTCGGGCACGGCCTGGGCCTGACGGTGGTCGCGGAGGGAGTCGAAACCCCGGCCCAGCTCCGGGCGCTGCAGGCGGTGGGCTGTGAGTACGGGCAGGGCTACCTCTTCTCGCCTCCGGTGGAGGTGGACGAGGCGCAGCGGCTGCTCGCCACCGGCTGGAGGCCCCCCGCCTGAGCCGGGCGGCGCCCTGAAGGGCCCGCCGCTCGCCGTGTATAATCGCGCGGGGCCGAGCTCTCGCCGGTCCCACGCATGTCCCCTCGCATCCTCCCGCGGCCCGAGCACACCGTCTCCCGCAAGGACATCGACCCCGAGGCCCTCAAGGTCCTCTACCGGCTGAAGAACCACGGCTTCGTGGCCTACCTGGTCGGGGGCGGCGTGAGGGACCTGCTGCTGGGCCGGCGGCCCAAGGACTTCGACATCGGGACCTCGGCCCATCCCCAGCAGGTGAAGCGGCTTTTCCGGAACTGCTTCATCATCGGCCGGCGGTTCCGGCTCTGCCACGTCCGTTTCGGGCGCAAGGTCGTCGAGGTCTCGACCTTCCGCCGTCAGGCCGCCCCCGAGGAAGGGGACCCCCTCATCCGCCGCGACAACGCCTTCGGCACGCCCGAGGAAGACGCGTTCCGCCGCGACTTCACGGTCAACGCCCTCTTCTACGACATCGCCACCTTCTCGGTCATCGACTACGTGGGGGG